>Ga0315915_1000342_pt1 | contig 44852 bp, 25 predicted proteins | sample MpolbnodulesMG_FD_207738 | JGI IMG/M metagenome (GOLD analysis project Ga0315915, IMG submission 207738) | Medicago polymorpha root nodule microbial communities from Los Angeles, California, United States - branched nodules | ecosystem: Host-associated > Plants > Roots > Nodule | place: USA... | reverse complement strand
ATCTCAATGGACACATTTTGGCTCAATTTCCTCGTGCGAAAAAACCAGCATGCAAATTAATCATGAATCATTAACAAAAGTTTTTAAATTTCTACCAAAACAAATCAGGGACATGAACTAAACGATCGTACTCTTTAATTAGTTGTTCCAAGAAGAATTTTAATCCGAGCATCCCATGTAAAATAACTATATTGCCGCATGTCTCCATGAAGCTCCATGAAGCCATAGCTCTAAATTCCATTGTTAACATATTCGTAAAGCAACAAACTGAAATTAACGGGGAATTTTTAAGGATCAAGAATCAAAATTATACTAGAAATAGACAACATTTGCAGCAATCAATATATCTGTTAAGATACAACAACCCTTCCCCCGGGCGTCTTTGGCTTTACGAGATAAAGCCCGCCATAAAAGTCTTTATCTTCTTGTCCTGGAGAATATTCCGGTGCGTCCACAGAAGAGGAAATCGCAATGCATCTTGCTCAGCAGGTTCAACATAGTGGTTGCATAAGCTTGAGAGCAAAGCTATGTCAACTCAATGAAATGGCCAAAAACAAGATGAAATTAGACACAAAGTCACAAAGAATCAAGAGCACGTGCACTAAGAGACACAAAAATGTAGGTGAGGATTACCTCTTTGCTGATTCCAAACACACAGACACACATTTTATGAGGGGATACATTGACTCCAAGAGTAACTTTTTGAGTTACTCCAAATAACTACCCTCCATTTTATTTTAATTTGATATCCTGATTAATTGTTAATTCATGTCACATGAGCGCTCTTCTGCTTTATCATTTCCTTGTCGTCCGGTGATAGGTCTTCTTCCTCCCACACCATATTTATAAAACAAGGTTTTTTTCTTACAAAAATAAAATGCATGAAGCAATTCAATTCAGTAGTAATTTCAGTTGTATCGAAAAGTTATTTTCAGATCTTCCACAATCACCTCACCTCTTCAACCAACATTTTGGTACAATAAATAAAACCTGAGAATTCTATAGTACTCAATTATATTACAGAATGAAATTACTGAATTCTAAAAGAAATGCTAAACAATTGCAGAGAAAAGTCAAAGGCCGTTGGATTTTATGGATCAAAATTCTTATTTCAATTTCGTCAAAGTTTAAAGCTTTTGGCAAAACCATTTAGAATGTAGAATTCAATGACATAAAATAGCACCATGTGAAACGAAGAATTGAAGGCTGTGGTAGTGCAATTTGTTCATGTTTACCGATAATTGAAGAAGACCTAACACTGTATTTTTTTTTTTCCAAGCGCTGCAACAAGGGAATGAGAGTACACACGCTGGATGAATTAATAAGGACCATTAGATTAAAACAGAATGGAGGGTAGTGATTTGGAGTGACTCAAAAGACTCTCTATCTATCTATCTAGCCAAATTTTCGAGAAATTCAAATTGAAATGGTCATTAACTATTTAAGAATTGAGGGGTTACCTATAGCTTAAGCATCTTACAAATAGTGGAGCTTTGTCATATTCCCGAGCTCCAGAGGATGAAGCTAGTCAGTTTATTTCCATGCAAGTACCTCTATACATTTCATAAATTCTACATAAAAGAATCTATATTTTTTTTTTCCATTTTCAAAGGTGAGTCCTTCTATGCACAGTTTAGAACAGTGAAAAGCTTTAGAACTGAATAAAAAAAATAAATCCTGCAATACAATTAAATTACATTTCCAATACTCACTGATTATTTAGTAGCTTCTAAATATTCTCCTTCACCAATAATACTGTCTTTTGAAAACTCGTTTATTGCAATTTTTAGATCCCTCAATGTAAACCAAGTGTCCCCATCCAAGGTAAGAGAACCGACGAAGACCGGACAAAGGCGATGGTGAAGTTACAGAAAGCCTGTGTGCATTATCGGACTTAGCACCGCTTAATTCACCTGATTGAGAGAGCCAGCAGCCTCTTTCTCGACGTGAACGAATGAACCCGGTTGACTGCTATACTCCCCATCCTTTGTTTGACATTAAACTTGTCGTAAAGACTCCTTGACATTAAGCTAGCACCAAAATCAAGATGAAATCACAAAGTCACAAACAATCAAGAACACATGCACTAAGAACCACAAAAATGTAGGTGAGGAAAACCTATTTGTTGAAAACTGATCAATTCTAATCTCTTTGATCTCTTCCAAAACGGATAACTTGTGGCTCAAGAGATTCATGTCATTGACTTCTCGGATTTCTAAACCAACTATTAGCCCCATTAGCTCCCATGCTTCCAGCCCTAAAAAATATGTTTTCTTTGACAATCTACAGCTCATATCAGATGCCAGTTAACTGCCGTAGTGAGAACATGTTTAACCGCTAGGGTCCTCCCAACTAAATTAGAATGAAATGTCAGTCAAGAAATTTGTGCGACATAACAAAGGCACCGAAAGCATTTCCAATGCATATCGTGAAGGAAAACAACAGTGAGAAACTGAACGAACACGATGACAAGAGAAATACAAGAGATGGGGGGATTGCAGCTGAAGCATCAATTATAGCCTTCCCCACGACTGAATTATATTTCGGATTTGAGCTCAACTCAAACTGCTTCAGCTTTTCAATTGCCTCAACCCCTGTGGACCTAGATTGAAGACAACATTAGTGAAGAACTGCGTTGTTGAATTGTTTCTACTTTCTCGTAGAAAATTGGAAAATCGCAGGAAACCAAGATTCAAAATATCTAAATACTTTATATGATGGCAGCACCAATAATTAGAGTCCAAATCATAATCAATAAGCAAAAAGCTTCTTCAAACTTCAGATCAGTACCATCCGAAGCTATCAATCTCACATATCCTTTTGGTTTTGTTATTCTGCATAAAATTTAACCAAACACTGGTATCATAATGAAATTAAGAAAGCCACTATTTTCTGTTTTAACGCAAATGATAATAAAACTGACAATAAGAACTTGAGAGTTTCTTTACCTCTTGCACAAGTACTGATGGTTTCCATATGCACTTTACCCTCTAACTCTGATGGTACAGAAATATCAATCATGTCTCCATTTGCCCTAATAAAAATTCTGATGGGTTCATGGTAATGTAATGTGAGGACTACACCCAAAGTAAAGCAAGTTCCCTTTTCCCAATAGGATAAACTTACCAAATTTGTGAAAGAGTCCACTAGATGGCTGATGGATTGTTGACTTGTTGTCCCCCCGTAGTTTTACTCACCTGATGACAGAAGAATAAAAAAGTCACAACTTTTACCCAAACAAATCTGTCATAACTCATTACTACTTGTGAGAAGTCCCTGAACGTCCATTCATTGCTAATTGTGATTCCCTTTACAGTGAAAAGACACTAAATGAACATTATCATGAATGCATCACAACTAACCTAAAGACAGATAAATGTGAAGACTTCAAAAGCAGAGAATCTAAATCCATGCACTTGACTCAAACAACAAGCCAACTTGCGAACCTGGGGCTCTTCCCAAAATAATAAAAACAGAAAGATAAAAAATCAAAGTAAATATAAAAAATCCTATCATGTCCATTAATTTTGAAGTTATGTGGGTATACATTTGCTTTCTATAAAAATAGGTCTGTATAAATGTGTATCTTCCCGTAAAAAAGAATAGGATTGTATCTATATACACCTACAAAAACTAGAACGGGGGATACCATAAAAAAATTAAACAAACAATCCTTTTTTAGTATAGAACTAAGAGTACAGGATTCAAGATATTGCAACCTCAAAAAAAATACTAAGATGTTGCAGCTCAGGTTTGCATGAGTAACACAAGTCATCATCTTCAACGAATACGGGTGAAATTAGCAAAGGGCTCATTATATGTCTTTGGTGCGGCTTTGCATGCTTCTGCTGGGCTCCCAAAGACATTCCAAAATCTAAGAGTTTCATCTGCAGCCGCAGATGCCACTGTACACCCATCTGGACTCTGCGCCATATACAGCACTCTCGAAGTGTGACCGTTGAGATCTGCCATTTTCACCATAGAAGGATACTTCCAAAGGGTAAGCTGGTTCTCGGTGAAACCATGTGAGCTAAGTAGCTCACGCTCGTTCTGGTTCCATAGCAGAGCACATACTTGTGATCCAGTGTCAACAGAACTCAATCTCGCACCAGTATGTGTGTTCCACAGCTTAATGCAATGATCACCTCCACCTCCACCAGAAGCCAGTAGATTACCCTGAAAGGGACACCAAGCCAGTGCCTTCACAGCAGCTATGTGTTCCTCAAACCTGTGAAGCCATCGGGTAGGTGAATTTGAAGAAACCACAGATCTATCCCATATGTGAACAACATTATCGTTTCCACCACTTGCCAATTGTTGTCCTGAGGGTGACCACTTGAGCCCACAAACCTCCTGGTTGTGTCCCCTGTATGTTTCAACGATGTGAGATCTCACTCTAACATCATTGTTTACAACTTTACCATCCATTCCTCCTGTTGTCAGAATATGATTGTTCCAAGACAGTGAACCCACTCTTGCTCTGTGTCCACCCTTCATTGCCCTTAGCTGCAGTCACCAAAATAAAACCATACAAAACATGAGAATTGAGGAAATTTTCAAGTTTGAATTATGAAACAATACAAAGAATGGTTAAAAAATTAGGACAATATTTGTATACTTTTCTTATGGTACTGTTTGAACTGTTCTCCTATGCTCTACTATAGTAGGACATACTATTAAACGCAATATAAAAGACGACGAGTACATTATTCCCCATGTGCATGCCAGAGTGAATTTGCATCTTTCGTATGATAAATAAACAACACATACAGCACCATAAACAACAAGGCCTGAACATTATTATGATATTTACCTGTTTACTAGCAGTGGTATCCCAGAGCTGGACATGGGAGTTGTTCAACCCAATGGCTAAATGGCGACCATCGGGGGCCCAGCTAACACTTGTGACAGGACCATCATCATCATCTACAGTGACAAGCTCTGAAGTAGAGGAATCTGAAGCATTCCAAAGATAAACGGTATTTTCAAGGGCAATACTAACAACATTGCTGCTACCCCAGTCTAGCAAATTCAAGTAAAAGTCATCTAAGATATCAGGTGCGTCCAAGGTCCTCTCAGAAGTCTGCCAAAAAATCATTTTCACAAACACATTCAAAACATGAAAATCAAAATTGAAAGAATGGAAAGAATTAAATTATTGATTACATGATGATTACATAAACAAACAAGAACTTGAAAGAAATAACCTGAGGAATGCATCGTTTAGGCTTAGCGGATTTGGATAGAGGTGGAGGGGACAGAAGTTCCTTAGGGAAGAGCTCGACTGGTGTTGGAGGCTTGTTCTTGAAGGCCAAGATTCTGGTTCTGTCATGCATGTTGCAGGCTTCAGCAAGTCGCTTCTGGTAGGCTGAACGAGATGGTGACATCAACGCTGGATTTTCTTTTCCCTTTCTACAACCCTCCATCATCATGTAGTGAGCGTAATCAAAATCCATCGCTGACCGGTTCGGTATGAACCTATCCAACTGTTTCAAAAAAAAAAAAAAACCTGAATTGAGCAATTCTGAATCCATACAATAAAATCAAACCGAAAATAATTACAAGAAAATCCAAAATTGGGCAATTAAAGAAAACCCTACAATTTTGTACCAAAAAAAATACCCTAAAAGTGAGAGATGTTTCAAAAAAATCCTGAATTGAGAAATTCTGAATCGGTAAAATTAAATCAAAGGGAAAACCCTAAATTGAAAAAACCCTATAATGAGAAATGTTTTCAAGAAAACCCTAAAGTAATAAATTCTGAATAGATAACGTAGAAATGGAAAAGAAATTGTGAAACCCTAAAACCCTAAATTGTTGACAAAAAAACATAAATTGAGAAAATCTGAATCGATAAAATAAAATGAGAAAGCCTAAATAAAAGAAAACGATACAGATGAGAAATTAGGGGCTTACGTTATCTTGAGAAGAATTCTTTCTGTGGAGAAGGCGATCTGGGAAAGGCGTTCTGATTTTGGTCTTTGAAGAAGAACTCCACGAACCCGAATCCATTGTTGAAGATGATCAATGAAATCACCTACAAAAGATTAATCAAATTTCAGAGAATTAAACGGTAAAAGAACGAAAATCGAATGCAGAAAACAGTGGTGATGATAATAAAGGAGATGAAATGAAGCGTGTTGCGAATTGTGATGATTGATTTGCGCAGAAGAATGTTGAGAGTGAGCGAAAGCTTGAAGAAGAAGATTTTGATTGATCAGAAGAATGTTATGAGAGAGAGAGAGAGAGAGAGAGAGTGAAAAATAATAAGAAGTAAAACTGTAATGGTTGTGCTTATATGGAAATAGCCGTTGGGATTTTGTTTAACGGAAACCCTAATTAACGCTGTAACGTTCTTTGATGGATTAATCTAGACTTGGAACGCAAGTTTTCTATATGTGGGCTTCGGCCCAATTTTTCATTTTTTACTCTATGAAAAATATAATTTCATGAAAATAACCTACAACAAAATTTATTTGTAATCTTGTTTTAATATGTTTAAAATTTATTTATTTAATAGGCATCACTTTGACTGTTAACATTTTACCATGTGACATAAACACCTTCAATTTATATTATAAATTATAAGTAACAAAAAAAAATTAAATAAGTAATAATTACCTGAATAAATGAAGCACTTTTAATAAAAAAGGGTTCCTTTTCTTTGACGTAGTTTTTTTATGGCTTTTTTAACACCGTGTTTGGTTGAAGCAAAATGAAAGAATTAAATCCTTTTAAATATTTCATGTTTAATTTTAATTTTTAAAAGAGATGGATGTGGAATAAATCCTTGTTTTTGTCCAGTATTGGTGGATTTGGAGTAGAGGATAGCAGATAATTTTATAAAACGTTAATTACATTGACAAAATTATATAATTGATATGCACGGTTGCAACCGGTAGATTACTAAAAATATTTGACTTTTAACAAATTTATTTTAAAAGTCATACAAAAGATAATTTGTAATTGGTTTACATTGTACAAAAATTGATCTCAACCGTGCATGAAAGTTATTCTTGTTTTGCATACCTTCCCAAACAAGTCACCTAACTAATCCGTTCTTTCCCTTTCCATACCTTCCTCCTTTAAACTATTCAGACCTACTAGTTTTACAAAAGAATCTATTCTCTAGATTCTCATAATAATGTGCAAGTGATCATAACTGATAACATTGAACGTGCTTTTGTTATTAGAACGTGCCAAATGAAATACACAAATATATACAAAATTAGATGTAGCCAAACAAAGCTTGCCACTTCATTTGGAAGTCCTCCTTATATATATGAGCCGTCATTCAATATCACCCTTCTTCACAATTTGTATCCCAGCTAAGGTTGAATTTTCACCCACCGCAGAGAAAAATATGCCAATAAACGGTAACCAAAAACCATGGCTATTAGAGCAACAACCTCAGTCATACCATTGTCAATTCTCATTCCATTGATGCTAGGTGTAATGTGTTCATATTGTACCTTGAGCAAAAGTTTGTATGTGTGGTAGTTGAAAGATAGGTACCGAATCCAAGATATGAATATTGGGACTTTCTGTCAAATTTAGCAGAATAGAAAGTGTCAATTACTTGATTAATACCTAGTAGAGCAATATCAAAGTAGTATGATTTGATATTTTCAACCTTTAAGGCTTTTTTTTTTTTGGTCAAATCAACCTTTAAGGCTTTAACTAGTCCATTGAATAAATCAACCAGTAAATAGGAAAATTGTTGATTAGTTTTGTAAGCATTGATCCAAATAGTTATTTATTTTTGTGAAATGGTAAAAATATTTTTTTAATTGTTAAATCTCATTTGAAATAGTCTATCTATCAACTTCTATCGTTAGAAACTACGACGTGACACGTAAACTGAACATGTTACACTGCAAAATAATCAGATATTTATGCCAATTCATAAGGTATGAACTTACATAGAAATTTAGAGCATCACAGAAACAAATTTGTCATTAATTACAAATTTACAGTTGTGAGTGTGCTAATTACTGACAATTTAATCCCTCAAAGACAATTCATAAGCAAATTATCCTTTAGTGTGATGGACATGGGATCATCATGGAGGGACCACATATTCAATTAATGTGTCATGTCGTAGTCTCTAATGATATAAGCTAATGGAAGGCCGATTTTGACAGACATTTTACATTTCAATGACATATTTATCAATTTGTAAAAATCGTGAGCTATTTTGATCGACACTAACAATTTCGAGAACCAAGTACCGTACTAGTAGTGGCATTGCTCATGAAAAAAATTGAATGGGAAAATGTCAAGATTTCAGAAAACGTGATTTTGCATTTCAAGAAAAAGTGGTTAAGTTAGTAAAATTTACCTTTACAAAGAAACCCCCAGCCAACATAAAAGTCATGACAGTTACGGAAGCCAAAGTTGTTGCCCTTTTCAGGTCCATTAGTGTAGCTCCAATAGCAAGTCCAAGTCCCTATAGTCAGAAGTAATAAATTATAAGTTAGCACTAATTAAACGCTATTTTGGTTTATGTTATTTATACATTTACATTAGAGTGCATAGCATACCTGAGCTGCAACAATGCAGAGAAAAACTGTAAGAATACTAAGGAAAAAGGACCCTGCAGTGAGTCTCAGACCAGCCATGAAATAAACAACTAGGAGGAAAAGCACTGGTAATACAAGGTCTAGTGGAAGGTCACTTGTAGTCCTAGCCACAAAGTATGCACTTAATCTGTACATATCTGATGCTCTTTCCTTATTCAACATGGCTCTCTCTTGAGGAAATGTGAATATTGCTGTGAACACAGGAAAAAATCCCCAAAACACCGCAATAAAGAAAAGCAATCCCGCCTACAATTAACACGTGTCAAGAATCAAGGTCTTAACTTCCAACAAGTTATGCATCCAGTGAAAATGATTATATTTAAAGAGTTTACTTAGGAGGCAAGTAAACTTGGATACTATCAAATAATTCAATCTTAGCTAAAATGCATTAACCACTTACCTGATCTTGAAGACCCTTTGGGTTGCTAGCATCTGATTGCCACCATAGTAATCCAAGGATGACAGCAGTGGAAAGAACTTGTGTGATTCTCAACCAGCTAAAATAGTCATGTCTCCGTTCTTTGAATCCTCTGGAAAACAGTATTAAAAATTGTTCAATCCAACTTGCTCCCCACTGTCTTTTACGTGAACGAACCTTAGACTTCACTTCTTCATCAAGTGGAATTGGAACCATTAGCTTTTTCTTCTCTGTTTCTGCTACTCGAGTCTCATATGCCTCCACTAGATACTGAGAAATATGGTAGAGTTCAATAAAGAAACAAATAAATTGAAAGAAAGATCGTGTAACTGTAGGATAGTAACAAACTTTAACTAACCTACAATTAATACAAACCAACTTGCAACTATCTATAATTGGCACTATTAGACTTGATGTGTGGATATAAATGGTCGGTGGCGCTAAATGGATAAGCTCTAATACCATATTAGAATTTTGAATTGGGCTTAACTCGACCCTTACAAACCAGTTTGTAAGACGGTTTGTAAGGATAAGTTAGGCTCAATATAAAAACATAATATCAAAGTGTCTTTTCTAATCAAATGATAAAAAAAACTGATAATGAGAAATTGAGAATTTATTTACCTCTTGTATAACTGCAGCTGATGGTTTCCCATTGGAAGTTTCAGTTTCAGAATTTCCCATATGCACTTTATCATTTAACTCTGATGGTACAGAAATATCAATCATGTTTCCATTTGCAAGGTCTAATAAAAACTCTGCTGGGTTCATGGTAATGAGAGGACTACACCCTATAAGTTTGAAGTAGTCCATTGCTTCTGATGCTTTTCCAAAGTAAAGTAAGTTCCCTTTTCCCAAAAGGATCAACTTATCAAACTTGTGAAAAAGTCTGCTTGATGGTTGATGGATTGTTGTTATTATAGTTTTACCAGCCTGACATAATAAGACTAAAAGGTGAGCGATGGCGAAAATAATATAGCTGCTCATATTAGACGGGGGAGTTATCATTATTAGAGGTCTAAGGACTGCAACTGCGATTTAAAACCTTGAATGAATGTAAATGTCTCAATGGAAAGAGTAAAAACAAATACCTCAGCTATATCATGTAGCATCTGGACTATTCTCAAGGCTGTAGTAGAATCCAAACCAGATGTTGGTTCATCAAGAAACAGAAGAGAAGGATTGATTATAATCTCATTTCCAATACAAACTCTCTTCCTCTCTCCACCAGATACTCCTCGGACAAAGGAACCTCCTATCATAGTGTCTTGGCACCTGTTTTCCCATACAAAAATAGTATTTGTCTATATATATCAAACTCTACTATGCTATTTCCATGCATGATTATAACTTTTATAAGCTCATAATAAAAATATTTGAGACTCTAGTAATGGAAACATAAATTTACCTCTCCAATCCTAGCTCACAGATAACATCTAAAGCTCTTTGTTCCTTCTGCTCTTTGGTTAATGTTTTTGGCAACCTTAAACGAGCTGCATATGTCAATGTTTCTTTCACAGTTAGGTGAGGAAACAGAACATCATCTTGTGTCACAAATCCAATCCTGCCAAATTCATTCTTCAATAGTAAGTATACCCGTTCAATACACGGAGAGAAAATCATCGAAAAAATATCCGGTCAGTGCCTACCTGCTTTTTAGGAACTTGGAATATGGTTGATCATTGTAAGTGATAGAGCCACCAATATTTGGTTGACTTAACCTAGCTCCAAGTAGATTTAACAAAGAAGTTTTACCACCTCCTGAGGGACCCATCAATGCTAAAACTTCCCCTGGATTTACACAACCAGTGATCCCTTTCAAGATATCTTTTTCAACATTTGTTGTCATGCCTTTAATCACTATCTTGTATGTCACATCCGTGAACTGCACAATTCCATAATAACAATGTTAACTCATCTAGTGTCATCCGTCACATAGTTAAAATAAATTAAGCAGAAAAGTTATATATATAATCTCAATGCACTAAACCATTTTTTTAATTTGAATATTCTGTGTAATTAGCTATTAATACGTTCATAGTCCATACCCTTCTTTCTCAGCAAAACCATGTTATAGTAGTTTCAATGTGATGATCCCTGTTGTGTAGTAGGCATAAAAAAAGCATGGATTAAAGCAAGTACAAATATTTTGATACCTAAAACTATACTATGCTATACTTATTTCTCTTTGGTTAACTGGAAAGAAGGGGTAGTCTTGTACAATGAGGCCGCGTGAAATTAAACGTTGTACAAGACTGAACCTGACCGCGTGCTATATTATATTGTAGCGATGATTGTTAAATGAAGCTTCGTCCTTGCCTGCCCAAGTTAAATAAATAGCACTAAATCAAACTCATATGCTAGCTCTATTTAAGGTTTGAACAGTAGTACTAGCATATGGTTGTGTAAGTATGGAATGAACTATATATAGGACACATTTTTTGACACTTGAAATGTGTTACCTTAAGATATATTGGTAAAGTAGGTTCTGTTTGAAACTTTGGCTTATGAATTCCAGCTTCAATATCCTCAGCTGCAACATAATATTAACCATTTTTATGTGAATCACTAGATGGTAAAATCTATCATTACTTGTAGAAGAAATTTAATTAACATCAATTAGTATAACTAGTTTCAATTTGTGCAATTACAATGCAAATGAAGATGCAAGTTCATAATGAGTGTGTGGTACGTACTCAAACAAAATAGCAGGACAAATGTATATACATATCTAAAAATGATAACTCATGAGAACCTAGTACATGGATGCTTCACAATGATAGTATTGTTTTGCACTGAATGGTTCCAATTAAAAAATAAAGGTGCAAAATTCACAAGTCAAGGTCATGATAAGTCTGAGTGATAAAGTAATGACCTTAATCCATAATTTCATGGGGCATAGGAACTAATCTTAAAAATATAACAGTTGACACTAAATATAAACATCTCTCAACTCAAATCAAATTGTTAGTCTCTAATGTTGCGAGAGACTAATTTTTTCCACTTAACATAGTTTTTTATTTTCATTTTAAAGAAGTCAAACTAACCCTCTTTAAAATTGAAATTTTGAGAGGAGCGTGTTTCAATATTTCAAACACTGACCAACCAATTCAAGTGGATTTTATACGTTAATCTAGTTGATACAATAGGTAAACAAATGTTAGAGTGATAAACTCTGGAATACTAAGTTTTAGCATAAGTCACCCCAAGCAAATAAAACAGTAGCTACCCATGATTCGCACGTGAGTGGGGAAATGCATGAAACGTGCATGAAGTGATGATTGCAATATTAATTAATTAGACCGACTTTACAAAATAGGTGTATGGGTTGATGTGGGGACCATAAGAATAGATATCATACAAGTGGTTGGTAAGGAAAAGCACACTCGGACAATAGTGTACCACAATATCATTACAACTGTTTTGGTCCTTTCGGTTGTAGGAAGTAGGAACCACTGTGAGTCATTTGTTTATTTTGGACCGTTAATCACGGGTTTGTAGTTAGAGGTGGTTGGTTGGATTGGACCCGACTAGGATACCTCCATGTAACTACTAAAATGGAAACTTGTCAACTACTACATGTCAGAAATAGAGAAATCAAAGTTGAACGTTTTATCCGAATTCGTAGAAGAGATTATTAGGATGTTACCTTGCTTGTGTAATTATTTTACACATATATTTAATAATATGTTATTGTGTTTATTAACAAATATTATAATTTATGAGTTATCATATTTATTAACTGACGTGATAACACATCAATAGATGTATGTATAAAATATTTATACATTGACAGAGTATATTAATTAAATTCTTTATTGAATCACACATATAATACTACATAAATAAAAGTATGCTTAAGACATTGCTTAAAGAATTAACAAAAGAAAATTTTATATTGCAAATACAAGTCAAATATTTGTGAAAGTAACTACATCATTTTTTATCTAAAGGTATCTTTTAGTTCTTTAAATGGTATTAGAGTATTTGTTAGTACAAATTTAGGTAAGCAAATGCTCTAGAAACATTTGATATATTGGAATGTGATCTTCTACTTTTCACAATTTACTAGTTAAACTCTTTAGAAAGAAAAAAAAAACCAAACTAGTGAGATAGGTTTATAGGACTAAGACATTCGTGTTTAAAATATCAATAATTATTTGTATGTCATTTTCTAACGCTTTTGCAACATGATCAAATAAAAAGTTACATATTTTTACCCAAAAAAAAAGGGTTACATACAATTTTTTGAAACAAATACATTTTAATATTGAGGTTATTGGGCATTCACTGGCAGTGTAAAATAGTTTAGGATTGTTTCCTATAAAAACGATCAATTTACCATCTCATTCATACAACTAATTTTTTAAAAAACTTTATGATTTGGCTCAAACAATATGCTCATCAGATGTTAGTGTAAAATTACTTGTGCAACTTCTTTTTCCTCTTTAATATATATATGTGTGTGTTTCTTTCTAACTGCATCAATCAATTTTACAATTAGTAGTTACTAATCCTTCTTCATTTTTGGGGGAATACAACCTTGAACAGACATTTAATTTCCAAAACACACAATTTTACGAAGGGACAAAGAGCTTTAAGTTGCGACTAAACACGCAAGTGGAGTTTAATCTCATAGCCGATCCAAATTATCAAAATTTGTGGGGATACTTGTGAAGCCACTATGATATCAAATATGGTGGTTTCCTACCAAAGGAAAAAATTCATTTGAGAATCGATAAGCAAGGACCAAATTCGCTTCACATCCTCCATATGTTATTAATGGACACCCAAAATATTAGAAATTATGGTAATAAGTGTTCCAATTTTTTGGGAACCATGTTATCAATTTTTTGTTTAATTTTTTTTTAAACAATTTTTTTGTTTAATTATGTATTAAATTTTTATATTTATATATTTTTAGCATAGAAAAACATATTTACATTTAGTTATATTTATTTCAAAGGAGTACAACATTTTATATGATTACTAATTCAAGTTTAATTTTTGTATTAATTTTTTTGTTTAATTTTTTTTGTATTGAGTACTTTATAGCTATATTATCCAATATATTTATTGACTTAGTCAAGCATATACTAGATCATTTGCTTTCTCATAATCAATCACCTCAAGATAGTAGCTAATCGTATTCCACATACGAAAGTATATGTTGTGGTTGCCATATTGCCACACAAAAAGAGTTCTTGCTGAGCATTATTTTGTTCTTAAAAGTTATTGAAATCTCAAACGTATCAAACTCGTGAACATGATCTTGAAAAGGGAGTGTGAAAGCCTTTCATATATTGGTCTCGAATTTTTACACTTATTTTCTATTATTTAACCACCACACTTAATTTAATTCTTTATGATACACATCACCTATCATATATTTTATTTCCACTCTCGCGCTCTCTAGTCTCTACTCTTTCAAAGTGTAAATTTAAGTTAAAAGAGTTTTTCAAAAATAAAATAAAAAAAATGTGCACATTTAAGAGTGTGAAATCATCACTTTGGTTATTAATTTACTATTGGTAATAGATTACAAGGAATGAAATAAAATAAAAGTTAAATTTGAAGGGATAACATAATTGGAACATAAGATTAATTGTTGATAATATATGCATATAGAGAAAATAAATGAATCAACTTACGGATATCTTCATCGCTGAAGGGTTTGGAGTTAGAGATTTCATCAAGAGGAACAGAAAATCCAGTAAAGGAAAATGAGAGTCCCAAACTTGAAGCTCTACTAAGAGCAGCACCACTGTTAACCTCATCCAAATCAACCTTCAAAGAAGTTTGGACACTCCTTGCCTTCCTTATGTGTGTATTTCTTCCACCGGGGGATGCCCTCCTTGACTTCCTTGTAAGACTCCCACTACCACCATCCACCACTCCGACCGACTCACTCGATCCTGGTGGTGACTTCAAATCTTCTACCACTGACTCCAGCTGTTCCGATTTCGTTCTCCATAATCCACTTTTTCCATCCTCCATGCCACCTCACTAATTACAAAACAAAAATAATATTAAACCAACAAATTAAATCAAACATTTCATGTACTTTCTGTTACTTCTTGATAAAAAGAATCAAGGAAGAGTTATAAAATGAAGTCCATAATGCCTGAAATATGTATAAACCAAAAAAAATTATGATAAAATAAAAATAATCATATTTGATATCTAACTTGCCACAATTTTTTTCTATCTTTATTTTACGCTTGTTATTCAACTTTCTCTATATTGCATGTAGTAAAAATAAGATGAAAGGATAACTTAGATTATATTCTCCTTTTGTATTCTAGTTGCAAAAAGAATGATTGATTATAACTTGGTGTAACTAAAAGTGAATGATTGGATTTACCTTACGGTTTTCCTCAGAAAGGAAAATGAGAATGAGGACCAAAGCAGAAACAGGAGACAAGATTGCTTGAAAAGAAAATCGCGGGATTATATGAAAATGGAATGGATCTACAACAATCATGTGGAGTTGCAAAACTCTATATAAAGGCCACTTAAGAAAATTAGAGCTTTATGGGTATAACTACCAAAATACCCTTCCAGTTGGGTCCTATATATAATTATGTTATGTTGTATTTTGTCTACTCATATAATTGAGCACGTCTTTGTGATAAGTACTGAACTTGCGACATGTATGATATAATTGACCTTTCATCAATGCATGCTTGACCCGCCCATTATTTACCGTACACGTGTTAGGAACTTATGGTGTTTTTCATTTTCCATGCAATTGTAAGACTTTGGACACATCGTATGTGAAATAGATTTTTGTTGTCAAATAATCACACTATGAAACCATATTAGCTGGTCTTCATCACTGGGTTCACAATTGGTGAGTATGGCTCATAGGCACAGAAGATCTGTAAGGGACGAGAGAGTTGAGCGAGCGTCGTGACATTTGCTCCTATTTTTTCATTAGTCATGTGGTACGGTTCAAGACTATTGTTGTAGTCCGAAATTTTGTACTACATATATGACTTATAACACCGTAAACTAATCACTCAAGTAATAATATGGAACTACAAGTATAAATGATTGTGTTCATTGTCTTGTTGTTCAAACAACAATGTCTTTGACCCGTTTAATCAAATGTAAATTTGGATCATTTGATTTCAATCAGATGGCCTTCGTTGCATTGACGGCAAAGACCGCAACCTACAAGATTCTGTTACGGTAGGGAATCTCGGTCCCATATTTGTATGTTGTCTGTCAAATGGTTGGAGTTTTGACGTGACTCATGTCAAGTAGCAAAGCTTTTTGTATTAATGAAGGTTTGGATCAATTGATTCACGCTTCAATTCATTCATATAGCTGATGTATGTGCTAATCAAAGAGTACACCTACTAGGGACAAATGCCATGTAATTTGACAGTGAAGTTTTTTTTAGCTAGAGTGTAGTTGAGTTGGGTAAGGATGGGCCAGCATGTGTGCAAGTTTGTGGTTCAGCTTTCATCCAAGATTACCGGCACAATAGGGAATTCATAAGCTGAATTATATTGACTTAAAGCAATATTAGAAGTTGAGGTTTTGGAATTTTGCATATAACAAAAATGTACGTTTTTCTTTTCATACTGATTGAGTATATCCGTCGTATATATATGTACCTTAACTAGGGTTTGGTTTAATTAATTTCATCATTCCAAATTGTACAGCTATTTGAGGATGAAAGATGATTAATGCAAGAAGCTGTCAACTGTCGTCCTCATCATCGTTCTTCCAATCCAGTGTCTTTAGGTCCTCTTCCATCATTTTATGTTTTAGTGTCTAAGCTAAATTCATAAATTGGTTTCAAATGCTTTTAAATTAACTTAGGTACATTCTCTGTATTTGTGATTGGAGTCGAAATAGTTAGATTATAACGTGATATTAAGATACTGGCCCATTTCAATATGTCTAGATCGACATGATTCAAATACATTAATTCAAGTGCATGTTTTTAGAAATAATTAATTATTGAAAAATTGTGTAAAAAAAAATTTAATTATTGAAAAATTATTTATAACTTGTGTTAAGGTATATTATATATTTTTTTGTGGTGGTTGGGGTTTGAACTCCGGACCTTGCATATATTATGCATTGTTCCTACCAACTGAGTTAAACTCATGAGGACAATGTATATTATATATGATATGCTACTAGTGTTTCGAAAAATTGTTACATTTAATTCTTTTTATCCTTTGTATTTTACTTTTAAAAATTAATCTTTTTTATAAAGTATAAACACTAAAATAAAAATAGATAAAAAAAATAAATTTTAGCAATTAAAAACTAATTTAATAATAATATATAAAAGATATATTAAATAAATACGTTTAAATTACTAAATTCTAAATATTTATTTACTAAGTTGATTTTTTAAAAATAATTACACACTAATTGATATAAATTTAAAAAGTGGTATAATTTTATTACAAATTAAGAATGTATGTAATTTTACATTTATCGGGTAATTGAACAAGAGTAGCAAAAGTACTCACCAAAATACCTAGTGCACCATCAATATCAAGTCTTTGAACAATAATATCAATTGCTAGTCCATTATGTTGCTAAGTCGACAACTCTTAAGTGTGAAGACAAATTCACGAATTTGAAAGAAGATGAAAGTCACAAATCACACCAATGTGTGTATGACAATATTTAAATGTGAAGACAATCTCACGAATTTGAAAGAAGATGCAAGTCACAAATCACACTAATGTGTGTATGACAATACATTTACATATATCGCATAAAAGCAACAACAAACATAGCATGAAATATATTCAAAATGCATGATAAGACAAAATATGATTGTAGAAAACTTCATAACAATAAACTCTAACATCATAATCATGCTATAAGAAAAAGGAAAATGCTTAATATAGCGACAAAAGTTTCACGAATATCACACGAGAAAAGCTCAAAAGCGGTGATTTCCTTGTTTTATCTCTTTTTGGTCATACCATTTCTCTCTCTCCCCTTGTTTCCTGCCATTCCACTCCATCTCCAGATTCTCTTCATTGTATTATTTTATCGGTTCTCTTCAATTACCAAAGTTTAGAGACGTGACAAAGTTGCCTTTGCTTATTGTCTTTTCCTGAGCATACAGTGTTTGCTTCAGCTTTCATGTGTCTTCATATGTAGTTGGTGACCAAGTTTTGAGTGGAAAAAAAGGTACAGAGTAATAACTGTGAAATAAAAAACGGCAAAAGCTTTAAAACACAATTCGTGGGATATTCGCGAGACTTTTGGTCGCGACATATAACATAGCCCTAAGAAAAATATTCAATTTTAAACCAAAAGAAAATTGAATCTTGTATACACCAAAATATTAATGTCACAATTGATTCATATATACCAATTGATTCTTTAAATAAAATAATGAATAACTCTAGAGTCAGATATTTCCTAAATAAGGAAATATACTTTATGTTTATAAATAAACAAACAAAATTAGAATTATTATTTTTCAAACTTTAAAGAACCAAATTCTTACCTTATATACCAACCAAAAAAAAAATGTTCATAATATTTTGACATTCATTATTAAAAGGCAACGAATATATTTCAATCTTTATGTGCCTACTTTTTAAGCATATTTTTTTAGGGAAATGCTAACCGGTGCCCCCGGGCACTGATTAAGGATACTAAAAAGGGAAATTATATAGTAATTATTGCATTGAAAACTGTGTAATTAATCCATAAATAAGTCAACAAAGTTTCCTTTTATGGTAATAAATTCCTTTTTTTGTATGCTTAACCAGTGCCCGAGGGCACCGGTTAGCATGACCCTTTTTTTTATTTCTGAAAAATTTGTTTATGCTGAAACTACATAAAGGTAATTTTATTACTTCATTCAGCCAACGTATATCATATGTGCCAAGCGTTTTCTTGATCATATATGTGCCTAGATTTGTTACTTATTAAATTGACTTGAATGTTATTAATTGATAGTAAGTGACATTAAATTGTTATTATTTTTATTTTGGAGACTTGTTTTTCAAAGTTTCTTGTGAATCCAGGTAATAGTTTATTTTTCATTGTATATGTGGTTTATGGCCTATCACACTACTTTGAATATGATTTGTGTGAATTAAGGAGAAATTTCATAGTTTTCCTATTGCTTATTTGGATCCAACATATAAGAACTATTAACAAATAAAGTTTGATTCTTATTTAGTGTTTGGATTCAGTTGTTTGTTGTTGTTAATATTGGACATTATCATGACTGTTGAAGGTGTTATAAGGAAATTATTCATTTTCAAGTCACTTGTATTTTTGAGATTCAATCTGTTGTATATACATGAATAAATACTTGGTATTTTGTATTTGAGATCGAATTGTGGGAATAACATATTCAGACACTTAGAAATATGAAAGCTGTAAAAATCTTTCTTTCTTTTTTTTACACAATCTTTCATTTAGTTTAGAAATCAACAATTTTGGTTATCATATGAATAAATACTCCAGTTGTTTCAAATTATATGTCATTCTAGCCAAATTTGTTTGTTTTAAATTACTAGACCATTGACCCGTGCTAACGTACGGGTCATATCGATAAATATATTAAGCGCAAATATGTATCAAAATAGTTGAGTTGGATGGAAAAAATAGTATAATTCAATTCATAATATTAATTACCACAAACGTTTGTATTGTACCATATTAAAATATTTTCATGACGTTGACGCTAAACTTTTGACCCGCGCATCTTTAAATTTTGGTCTAAAATATAATTTTGAGAATAGAATTAAGAAATTTTGTTTCTAAATTTCTTATAAGTAGGAGATAAGCAAGAGAGGTAGGGAGCGTATTTGATAGTATCAGGAAACGATCTTTTCATTTCTCTCCATAAAAAATAGGATATTTTGTTTGTATCAGAAGGAAACGTTCCGTTTATTCCTTTCAATTAAAAATAGCAAATTTTGTTACGTAGGAAAGGATTGCATATTGAGAAACGATGTGTTTATTTCTTTCCTTAAAATATAGGACATTTTGTTAAGCATGAAACAAATTAGTAACTGTTTAACTTAAAAATCCTTCCCAAAAAGTTAGGTTAAATCAGGCAACAGAATTAGGTTAAATCTAGGGTTAATATTGCGTTACGGGTTAACATTTATAAATAAGAAGTATTGCAATATCAATGAATAATAAATGTTTATTTTCCTATTGTGTTAATTACTATTTATTACTTTGTCATTTTCCAATTCTTTTAATTTACGTTTTCCATGCCATTAATAACTGATATTTTTGTAAAATAACTTATAATTACTATTTTCTTTACAAGATTAATTGCATTTCTTAACATACGTAAAATTCTCATATAAACACATAATTTGGTGTGGATAGAGCATCTTATAAGCTGAAAATCTCTCCAGTGGAGCAGACAACATAATGACAAATTGTTTTTTTTTTAGAGATCATAATGACAAATTGTTGGGCTTATTAAATTCAGTTCGTGCATGCTCCACGTTTATATGTTTCTCAATAAGCAGCAAGAAATGACATAATTAGGATTAAAAGGATATTATTAAGGTTAAATTAGCACTAATTAACATTTAGTATGATAAAAATAAAGATATAGATGACTTACAACTTGAGTTTAAATATCAGGGTCCAAATTATGATGTTACCCTTTATTCTTTAAGCTACATGGTGTTGAAATCATAAAATTATGACATTTGCTTAACTTTATAGTTTCAATAATTACCTATTTTTACACTAGTTTGTCTACTTTACACAAACAGAGTAACCCACACTCACCATTATTCACCATTTTCTTTTTGCAAATTTCTGATTTTAGAATACCTACCATTAGGGATTTAGTTGCATTGAAGAGGAACAAGAGGACAAATAGTCAAGCTCGAACAAAAATAAATATTAATTCAAAATAATTTACCATTTTAAATTTTTAAACAAAATAGACGAATTGATCTATAGACAAATTGATATAACATTCACATGCAATTAATATAGACAAGTTGTGGGTCTATTTCTTTAGGCTTGTAGTTGACACTGTCGCGAATTCATTCACAGTTTGTTTGAATCAATTAACAAACAAAGTTAACTTAGAAATGAACAAAACATTAATGAATGCATGTTTCATTAATTAAAGAAAAGATAAAAAAGATAATTAATATATCATTAATCTTAAATTTAAAATAATTTTCTATATCGAATGAATCACACGCAATTGATTTCCTCTCATTCTCATAAATTAAACATGATTCTTGGGGTCATGAATTTTAATCAAAAACAACACATCAAACAACATGCACGAACCACTGATACATCTTGCAAATAAACACATGTTTCTTCTTCTTTGTGAGTTAAATATGACTCTTCGAGTCATGCCTGTCAAGTGAAAATGGATATTATATATGTTAAAAATACAAATTCATTATAAATTTTAACACATTTTTTTAACGAATATAATACCTTGAACAAATCAATTCCATTTCAAGTTTAGCATAGTGTAGATTTCTAAGCAAGTTATATACAAGTCATATGTGACGTAAATTTCGACAGATGTCAGAGTTTTCCATCACTATTCACTAGAAACACTGCCACTTACAATTGGAATGCGGCAATCTCACGGTAAACATGTCTATTTAGAATTTAGAGGGGACAAAAAAATACAAAATTTCAATCCAATGTTTTAAGTTCCTATCCATAGACCAAGAGGACTGGACAATATTTCAGTCAAAAGTAATGGTTAAAGAAGGCTCTTCTTTCTCAACCATCTCCTATGTTAATGTCCGATCGAGGAGGGTGTATATCGTACTTCAAGTCGAACTTTCCTCCGGGATATATTTGCACATCCGAGATATCATTTTCTTCAATGCCTATGCAAATGACCAACGCATCTGACATAGGCTTCCACAATATATTTGCAGCACCAATTGACTTTATCACCACGTATACCAAGCCAACCTGGCTTCTCTCAACTAAAGATTCCATTTTCATTGGAGTGAGAAAATTGTTGATATGATCTTTCTCAAAAGTGAATGTAACAACGAGTTTCCTCCTTAAAGCTTCGCCAAGTATATCAGGCTTCAATAAACCATGGCTTAAATCTTCCACTTCAAATATGAAGACACCATTTCTACCGAAATTAATCATGGCCCTATTAACTGAGATTGCAATGTTGGCAACGGCCTGATAGTAGCCTCTAATTTGTAACAACTAGGAGATCATTGCAAAAGTCTTCGAATGCAGAGATCACAAAAAAAAACCTTTGTAGTCACCAAGTTGTGTGATCTTTGAACCCCTCATCATAGCTTGAATTACTGGTCTTACCTGTCTGTTGACCGAACCCTCCCCACACGTCAGATATCGTCATATCAAAATATGAAATTCTGATATCAACCAATCCCGAATAAACCCCAAAAAGCAGTAGAACTAACGAGGTTTTGCAAATAGTCTTAACAAAGCATTTGCTATGAATTGCTTACAAGATATTTTAAATATAAATTCAAAAGAGTTGAATGCACAAGGTTAAATAAAATACTATTTTACAAAGGTTAATTTGACAGTACGGCATTCATTTATTATAATTGTTATGCTGCTAGTTTTCGTGGTTTTGCCTGTGAAAAAACAAAGTCGTCTTAATTGTAATAATGTGCAAACCACAATTTCTAAGCATGTTATTGTCAAATCATCCCAACAAACTACAATTTAAAAAACATGCAAGTGTCTCTTTTGAAAATTATAGTTCATTCTCGTCTTTTAAAATTAAAAAGGATTGGTATTCTTGACACATTAACATACTATTTGAATTTTCACTGCACTATTGAATTAATATTACTTGGTTAATTTGTTAAGTGTCTGTTTAATTTGGCAGTGGAAGTGTCAAACTCACGTTTGTAGCTTCTCTTTTGAAAATTACAGTTCATTCTCGTCGTTTAAAAATAAAAATAAAAAAGATTGGTATTCTTGACACATAAACAATCTATTTGAATTTCCTTAAAAAAAAAAAATCTCTTTGAATTGTCACTGCACTATTTAGTTGATATTACATAAACGTGAAATTCTATCGTGATTTCTTTTGATATGACGCAACGTGAAACACATAATAAATCGATAATACAAAATTAGAGAGATCAAAATTCCAAAAACATATTTGTATTTCAAATTACATTAAACTGATAAATAAACTATTACATTGTTATATTTAATAAAAGATTACCTAGTTAAACATGTTATATTGGCAACAAAAAAAATTAGACATTACATCAACATAAAAATTACATTCTTTTAAGGGAACATAAAAATTACGTTGTTAACTTAAATATTACATTAAAATAGATATTTTGTTTTAAATTAAGCTATATCCATGAATTTATTTTTAAATAAATGCAATCCTTAAATCAAAATCCAATCGGTCCTAAAAGTTTGTAAGAAAATAAATGATCAATATTAAAAACAAAGAGTGAAAACTCTATCTTAAATCATGTTTGATTTTAATTTTTCTTTTAAAACTATATCAATTATCAACTTCATGGTTTTTAGTTAACATTTACCTGTACCTAATCAGTCAAAATAATGAAGCAACAATTTACCGAACTTATTCACAACACAACTTCGTTCGAACATATATTCTGCATTAAAACAACAAATATATAAATATCATTTTTTTAAGGAAAATATATAATATCATTAAACATTATTAAATTCAATTTATATGCTCAACCTACAAAAATATTCGAAAAAAATAATAACTCCATCGTTGTGACTATTACTTGTTATTAAACATCAACATAAAACAACACATCCGAAATTCTATTGTTATTTTTTTTTTTACCAAAATCCATTTTTTTAATATATTCTAAACTTTTGTATAGTCCATATTTCATAGATGGATTTTATGGACAATATTTCACAAATCCTTTTATAAATAGATGCCTTTAAATGATCTTTTTCTTCTTCTTCTGGCCAAGTAGTCTAGTGGTTAGGATTCACATTTTTCAAGGTGAATAAGTGGAGTGTCTGAGGTTCGAACCCCAACCCCTACATATAATTATGCTTGTCCCTTCCAACTGAGCTATGCTCACGGGAACGCCTTTAGATCATCTTAAATCGTAATATTTTCTTCTTATAATATATATCATTTTAATCATGGTTCATAAATGAGCACACATTTTTTACGAGCATTTACAATAACCAGAGGACATGTAAATCATCATTGCAAGCAAGTTATCGGAATTCACAGGTCAACTTAACCTTTGATTTCATGTAAACGGTGACACAAAAAGGATGACTACTATTTCCTATTAATGCCCTTACATTACACTCAAATATGACAACCTAAATTTGAGGACGATGTTAATGTAAGATCAATGTTTGCAACCCCCAAATTTGAAAAAAGACTAGTGGTGTTGCACGCTAGGTTCAAAACACAATATGACGAGTCGCTCAACGGTCCAATCACCGCATTAAGAGAATCAAGATTCATGTTGATGTAATTTTATTTGACATTTGTCTTTTATGTTAAATTATGTTTTAAATTTGTGATAACCATGATTAACTATAACATAGTCTTTATTTTATATCTATATTTGTCACTCAACTTTCTTTATGTTTGATTGTTGTCGTTAGTTTTATTATGCGCCAATATAATTGATTTATAGTTAAATATTTAGAAACGACGGTAACATAACTTTAATTGTTTATTATATTTTAATAACTACAAATTTAGAATTTCACCTCCCCGATATTTATCAAAACATATTCTAATTTCTTTTTTAACAACATGTAAGGTAGAAAGGTCGAGAGAGGGATACAGAGGGAGGGAGAACATAGATATTTGAGAGAGGGAGGGGGGTAGATAGGAGATAGAATAGATAAGAGAGAGAGAAGGAGAATTTTATAATTGATAAGTGTCAAAAAAGAGTTAAATAGACTATATATTTTATGCACTATGATTACTTGGTTTGCAAGTTATCGTGCGAAAAGCTCACAAATACTGAAGAATCATTCAATTATGCTTTGTGAGCTCACAAATAGACTATAAAATATATAGTCTATTTAACTCCTTTCTGACACTTATCAATAATTCAGATGATTATTACAAGAAGTCAGTCGTTTAGAAAAGAGAAAAATTTTTGACACGTCTAAATTTTTAAATCCATGTGTATAATACATATATCAACAATCATCTCGTAGCAACACACCTCAATAGAGAATCATATACTTGATCTTATGTCTTCATATGCTTAATGTTGGATATCGTAACAATATAGAAAATGATAGAAAATTCACATACAAGTGTTTTGTATAAAATTTTCTTTTTCAAAAGTTTTAAGTTGTAATCTTATAGTGCAATTATCGGGAATCGGTGAATTGAGCCCTCAAACTTGTAGTGTGTGAACTTTCATTGTTCTATGTAGCGAAGTAGAATATTATTGACAAGACTCAGTTCTCTCGTACAATTTTTTTTCAAGGGGGTTCTTTCATACAATTATATCATAATTTTAGGAATAATGGTATATGTACATATGCATGGCAACAAAACCCATATCCGTGGATACCCGTCCGAATCAAACCCAATTTGACAGGTTTTCTCCATTTTGATTGGGTTTAGGTTTTCCTTGTTTTCAAAACACGGGTGCGAGATTGGTAACAGTGATATATGTACTCACCCCGAACTCATACCCAAACCCGTCCTGAATGTGGAAAATCTATTTATTACCCCTTCTCTCTAATAGAAACTCTTAGATAGATACAAACACAAATAAAATTATCTGGGCACACATACAACAATAAAGAAAATTAAATGGTAAATAAATTACTCACATCATTCAATATCATTAAACCAATTTATCTTTAAAAAAATAAACATTTATGTGAGTGTGCCCAAACTTTTTACATTTGTGTTTGTCCCTGAGCGAGACTTTCTCTCTATATAAATAGAAACTCAAACCCTAAATCATTCGCTCAACCGTCAGAGTCTCAGGCTTTCAATTGACACTTATTTATCACAGTTCTTTATTTTCTCCTTCCATATCTCAGAATCTCGACCTCTATTTTCTCCATCACCATAGCCATCGATCATCATCATCATCATCTCTTTTCGGGATAATGCATTACAACACTACACTCGAGGTTGAAAAATTCTTTTATTTTTATTAAAAAAAGTTTATCCACTGCGGGGATGAGGATGTGACGGGGATACCCGAACCCGTTGGGGACAATGATGGGACTTGATTTCTCAACCCCGCTGGGTATGAGTAGGGTAACGGGTAAGTACATGAGAGTAGGGTATGCGGAAGGGGAAGGTAAAACTCGTCCCCACTCCGTCCATTGTCATGCCTATTTGTACAACCATTTTGTAACAACCTTCTTTCTCCATCTTTTTATTTGTAAAAAACAATAAAGAGAAAGAGAAATATAGAGAAATTGAGAACACAATAAGAGTATGAAAGAGTAAGAGCTGTCCAAAAGTTTTCTCAAAATGTCTGGACAGATATCATTTCTCTAATTTTAGTTAGATTAGACATCATTGACTGTGCATGTTGTCAGTTGATATCCGCTACTCATATATTGTGCATGTGAATACCTGAATAACAACTATGATTTACAAGGACAATAACAATATAACCCTTTACAATTTGCGGTCAAAGCTATAAGAGACGTAGACTATCAATTGAGAATTTGATACAAGGTGATCGACAATACAACCTCGTGAATCATGATCAGGGCATATCATGATGGTGTGCAAATACGGTTGTAGGGCTAGGGGCTTGCCCTGGGGGATTTCAGTTCATCTCTTGATGACCTTTGGTGTATCTTGTACAATTTATTTATTTATTTATATATATATATATATTTTGCCATTAAAAAAAAACATATGACCTTCAAATTTAATTTTTCGGTGTTTCATTGATAAAAATATAATACTTTGGAATAATTCCTACCGTCCAACAATACTTTCTTTTTATTAAAGGTCCATTTTTTAAGACGAGAAAAAAAACCTCTATTGATCCTAATATTCAGAAGGGGTAAATCTGACACCAACAAAACTTTAGGGGGTGTGCGAGAACTTGGGGGGTTGGAAACGAATTTGGCTTGGTTAACAATAATCTTGTACCCGACCCAGGTCTTTATCCTGCCCAACCCAATGTAAATTCGAAATCTCATATATGCCAACCAAACACTCCCTCGGCGGTACAATCGGGAGGGAAAACCAATTATTTTCATTTTAAATTAATGTCAACACAAATTTATTAACTAGATTATATTATTTTTTGGAATAATTTTTAATAAATAGATTTTCATTTTTCACTTTATCCCGATTTTCTCGGTTCTTCCCATTCACTGATACGCGACACCACTTTTCGTCGAATTCAATCTCCCGCTACGTTAGGGTACACTCAAATTTCATTTCAATCTTATGAATATTTTCATTCAAGATTTATGCGCAAATCTCATTTTCGTTAATTTAAGCTTAACTCGTGTAGATCGATTTGGAGCATGTGTTTGTTGTAATTCCTGAATGGCGAAAGTAGCTACTCCAAGTGCTATGCCTCCGAGTTCTCACCGAATTCGAAACGGTGTTTCTATTGGTAAAAGAAAAACACCTTCAGAACTTAGGGTAAGTTTTCAATCTCAATTTATAACTGCATTTTAACTTAGTGTTAGGGTTTTACTATTTATTCGAATTGTCAATTGAAATTTGACACGGATGCATTTCATCTTCAATGTTTTCTATTGGCAGGGAGAGCAATTGAAGCGAGAAAGTGTCGTGGACCTCACTGATGAATGTTCTCAATCCAGTGGTTCTGCAAAGTTAGTCTCTTCTTCTGCTTCTTAATTAATTTTAATTATTCAGTTAATTGTTTTAATTTACTGAGAATTTACTTTCATTTATTTATGTTTGCAGTGTCACTGAGGTGGACAATAGGTTTAAAAAACCAGGATTGTTTAGGGCACCAAGATACAATGACACACGACTTGATGAAGTATTTGCTGCTAAAAAGCCGAGGTTTAAGATTCCATCGGGGAAGGAAAATGTGAAGGTTAGTATATATGCTCAAACCACGACTAATATTTGTTTACTTTATTTAGTTGACTGTTGACATCTTCGTTCTATTATTGATCCGAGATTGATATTGTTACTATGTTCAGGAAAATCCATCTATGGAGCAAACTAGTAATCTAAAGAATGCTTCCATTTTTTCTACTTCGGTGGTTAAGAGACAGCAAGGGGTTTCACGGTTTGTCTCATAGCTTACTTGTTTGCTCGGTCATATGTTATGTTTTTCCTATGTTGATTATGCTTTTGTTTTCAGCTTCGAAAAATTTGCTACCTCAGGAGAGGTTACCAAAGATGGTGTGTTGCAGGCGGGTGAAACAAATGAAAAATGCAGTGAAGGAAAGTTTCTTAGTGTTGCCGATCTTTCTTCAGCTGTTGATAGATCTTCTGGAGCAGCAAATATTGACATGGTATATGATGCAGCAATCAACCTTTTCTTCATAGTTTATCTTCATATCAGATGTTTACTAGGATGTATCATGAATATGGTTTTGCTGATTTTTTTTTTGTAGGGAAAAGCATTGAGAGGACTAGCCTCGCTTGGACCGCGTGGTGATGATGGATTAGCTACCAATTCATCTGAAGGACGTGGAGATTCAGCACCAACCATTGCAGTAAATTCTTTCTCTGAATGTCATATACCTGGCAAGAAGGCTCCCTTGGATCTTACTATAAAAACCAGCATGCGAATAGTATCCCCTGCTTCTGCAAATTGGTAAGTACCGTTGATTCACTAATATATTGGCATCAAGCCTGGCAGGAATAAGATACACCAAAGCAAATAAAAAAACTTATACAATGAGATTCTTAGTGTATAGTTTAAAATAGTGTGGTACTGTACTACTATTTTAAGTTGAATTGGTGCCTGTATAAAAGATCATTTAATTTTATGCTCAATGATGATAGAGTCCTACGAAGACCTTACCAATAGAGTCCTACGCCCAAGTGTTTTGGATTTCTATCTACATTTTATAGATGCACTGGCAGTGAAACTTGATAAACATAACAGTTAGGTTGTGCCCATCCCCTTGTTTGTATTATCACCTGGGCGTTTTGTTTGATGAAACACAAAAGCCACTGTGTTGGGCTGTAAGATGCAAGTCCAATTTCATGTTATTTCAGAATTTTTTGTAAGAAAAACGTTTTTGCATTTGATGTGAGAAAAGTAATGTTAATGTCACTAAGCATTTATCATGCATGCTGATGCTGCATGTAGAACAATATTTTTCTCATAACTTGTTTTTCTAATTCTCTGTATTTTCAGCATTGAATAAGTGAGGCAATATATTCCTTAGACAATTCTTCTTTTTCTATCATAGTAACATGATACATGACTATTTTCCTTCATGTTTCTATCATAAAGTTCTGTTTTGCCCACATAACAATTTATTCATATGCATTGACACACAAACAGGAAAGTAGACCCTACTGTTTGTGTTATGTAGTTGAGGTACCCTCTTATTTATTTGATTTGTTTATTTTTTTCTTTTTTTATGCTTACTTTGATATCAGCTATCATTGCTGTACATTGTTTTCTTTTTTATGAAAGCTTTTATTATTTCCTAATTCTACAATACATATGTTAGTTATGTGTGGTATCATGCCTAAGTTAACCTACCTGCACTTTCCTTACAGGAATGAAAATATGAGAAGTTCCCAGGGCTTCAAAGTTTTGCATTCATGGATGTATCCCCAATCTGTTCTTCCGCCTTCTATCATATCAGTGTTGAGCTCATCAACTGCAGAAGGAGGTTCTTAAACCGCTTCTGACTTAACTCATTTACAGCTACTTCTCTGTCATTTTCCTTTCTCTATTTTCCTTATGTTCCATTTTTCCTTTTTATTAAATAGAGTTGGAGTTCTTAAGGAAACGACAAGTGGCTTGGGAAGAATCCTTTCATGACCTCTATTACATGCTCCGGAAGAACATATGTGGCCTCTTTTATGGTATTTATACATGTCCATTACTTTTTTGTCAGATGGAATTATACTGATTATAGACATCTTATATTGTGTTTTTATGTTCTGCATTTTTTCATTGTTCTCTGTATTCATGATTTGTAATTTCAATATTGAGTCAAATGCACTTCATGCTCCTAATTTATAGGTTTAGTTGCACATTTCCACCCCAATTTATTAGTCAAACATTTTACTCTTAAATTTAACATTGCTTATTTTCACTTTTTATATCATTTTTCTGCTAAAAGATGTCAGGAAAAGTTTAACAAGTTATTAATACAAGTGAAAAGACAATAACCCAAACCTTAAATTTTAGAAACTTTCAAACTCCACATACTAAATATGAAGCACGCTTCCCAAAGTTTAATCCCTTTATTAATGAAAGATGGGAGCTCTGGCCAGTATAACAGCCGAACTCCCTTCACCCTTGTATCCAATGACTAGTTATAGAGTTGCAAAGTTCCCTTCAGAACTCTTCATTCCCGTGACAATCGAAGTACAGTAACCAAGCATATGAAACGGACATATATTTTGTTAGATAGAAGAGAAGGTACTCAACACAAGCCTAATTGTCAGTCACATTCTAACCACTGATCAATATGCTGACATTTCAACTCTCAGTTTGTTAAAGGTATCTCTCCCTTATGATTTGCAGCTCAAAGGCACAACTCAGGATGTTTGAAAAATTCATATGTAACCATCCACCCTGAGTTTGCGCCTTTGTGGCTGAAATTGCTAGAATTGTATGGTTTATCTTACCTGTGTATTTGTGCACTTGTAATTCATGCAGCCTTATCTGTATATAGGAATATAGGATTGGGGATTATTTGGATAGTAATAAGTAATTTAGGAGAAATTCGTGACTAATCAGTTAGTTAAGAAGTCAGCTACCTGTCTGTAAAACGTTGATAGCTGTCATTTCAGAGTTACAAAGTTCAGAATTCTCCAAACTCTCTCTCTACACTTCTTCATTTTCCAACCTAAAGAACATCAAACAGGGAGAACCGATTGAAGTAGAGCTCCCCCTGCCTTGTATTAATAAATGAATTAAACCCTTGAGTTGTGCTTGCACTGGTTGTATTCATAAGTAGTACACAGGATATGAGACTTCTTTAAGATATATGGTTTGTATAAATTTTTTGTATGGTTTGTATAAATTTTTCGTTTCACTTGTAGAGCTTAACATTTGAACCTTTTTTTTAATGTTATCTTTAACAGTGAAATTATATCAGATGGGAAAGTTAAAATTAATAGCACGGAGTAGAATGCTTAATCTAATACTCTAGGATGGAAAGTGCTACTAAACTTATAAATCGGGGAGGAAAGCGCATTTTTTTAATCCACCAATTTCTTTGTGCATTTCTACTACGCATACATTTATTTATATATAAAATAATAGATGAAACTTTGTAATGATTTTTCTCCCCTTCTGTATTGTAGTCTGCACTTCCCAGTTTATTGTGATGTTCACTGGTGGCGATGGCTCTGGTAAACCCAAATGCTCGTGCAATGCTTATATTTCTCAGTCAACCAGAGGTTTTAGATCATTGTTAAGAGAGCATGTAAGCTGTATTTCTTTAACGCATTATAATCTGTGCTGTTTATCTTAGAGCTACTAATCAGCTAGTATCATACAAGTACAGAGTGAGTAGGTCTTTTTTATCTGAAAAAGTGTACTAGGTATAAGCCTATAAGGTATATTATTTATCTTATATAGTTTTTTTCTTTCTTTTTTCCCAATGAGCAGCGTCATCCTAGATGCATGCTCATCAATTTGAGAATTTTTCAATAGATCCTGGCTGCTCAACAAGGGACGTACTTTTCTGGACTTGGTTCTAGACTTTGACCACTGACATTTTTAATCACAAAATGTAGTTTTTACAAATCGGCTAGCATTATGAGTCTTTAGTGTTGCACCTGTTGGGTCAATAACAGCTAGAAATGCATACGATTTTTTAGGGTTTTATTGTTTGCTGTTTGATGCTAGAACCTCCCTTTCTGCCAACAAGAGTCGAAACTGTGATTCAAATAGCGGAGACCTAGATTCTATGATGATTTTTAGCCTAAGTGGTTCTGTAACCACTGAAATCTTTGTCTGCGTTGGGGGAAATCGTTAACTCATTAAACTGGGCAATTTTTTTATTTCCACAATTAGAGTCGTTGGTTGATACTATAGTGATGAGATCTGGGTGAAGCAACAGCCGTGCAATGTTTGGAATTCGAAGAGGGCTGCCCATTGAAGAGAGAGATATGGAGCATGCACATATCTCTCTGCAGAACAGAGCTGGGTGAAACCAAAGAAGACCAGTTTTTTGTGGTTATATTTTGTTATTTGGCCAGATTAAACAAATGGACGTTTTGGCCTATATACGCTGTAAACGAATGGACAAAATAAGAAAAGTTTCTAAATGAGATGATTTGAGCACTTCAGTGCTAATGAGTTTTTTCAACTTTGTAAAATCTTACTATTTCTATTATAATTCCACAATTTATCCCTCACAATTTTAAGTACAATCTCAAATTTGACTACCTTCACGTGGCTTTATATACTATATATACTTTCATTGATGTATACTTTGGTGAGGGTCTCTGAACTTATTTTGGCTGTATACCCTCTTGTCTAGGATCTTTGTTTCTCTATGCCTCTTTGCCGCTCAAAAGAGGAGCAAGTTACAACTGAGGATTTGGTTGAGCTGTCAGAGATAGAGAAGCAAAACTTGGGGCAGGTCTGTCTCTATATGTTATTTACATATCATTTGTTTTTTTCATGGGATTAGCCGACCCCACTTAGTGGGATAAGGCTTGGTGGTTGTTGTTGTTTTTTCATGGGATGTTTATGTTAAATTATTAATCCCTGTCAATGATCATGGAGAACAATTCCCAACCTTTTGTGCTTACCTCCTTTTGCTTCTATTGATAAATCTGTACTACATACTGAAATTAGACCTCTTTGTTGTCTCCTAATTATTATTAGTATTAACTGAATTATTTGGAGTTTAAATTCTGCCTGTAAAATGCGCTGACACCATCTTTTAATTATATGTTGTTGTATGATTAGAAGAGTTGGACTGACCTAACAAACTCTTAATATGATTAGATAATACTTAACAGTGTATTTTTTTTTGGACAAGTATACTGGAATTAAAGTCAACTAATTGATTTATGAGAATTTTTGATAAAAACATGCAAATATTTTTCAAATCATTTATTGTGTTGCAGTTGTGGCTTTTATGATCATTTTTTATTGTTACTTTTTGTATATAGTAGACCTGCTTTTAAAGTTTATCACTCAGTCCCCATGAGCTTAGCTCAGTTGGTTAGGACAATGCATAATATATGAAGGTCCGTGGTTCGAGCCCTGGACACCACCAAAAAAAAAAAAGTTTATCACTCAACTCTAACACCATATTTAAGCTCTATTTATATGGTTTGTATTGATTTATGTTTTTCATTTGGAACAATGCAGACCCGGCGCTCAAGGTCATTCTCTGATGTTGATAATAGCCCAGAATCATTGCTGGTTTTCAGTGGCAGCAACAACGTGCATGGTTTATTTGACCTATTACTGAATTACAGGTAAGGGAAGCTTCCTATCCAGTTTTCATACTTCATTGACTTCAAATGTGTTTGATGTTCACTCTTATATTTTTATCTAGTTGCTGACTAACTTTAATTGTCTTCACTCTGCAGAACTCTCGTGACCTCACTGTCTAGTGTGGACGTTCCTGTCTTGTGTTCTCCTGTTCCGTTCCAAAGTTCTGCTTTGACTTCTCCTGATGTATGTGACAGCTGACACGTCCTTAACTTCGTTTTCCTTCCGTTTATTCTTTCCATGTTGTGTTTCTGCAATTTGTCAATTTAAATAATCCTTTTATCCACTGCTTGGGAATTAGAATTATTTTCTCCTGTTTGTGTTAACTGTAAAGCTGCCATAGTTGTTTTTCCTTTTCTAGCTCATTTAATAATACACATTAGAATCTAAATTTCACTTTCCATGTTGATATTTCCCCCCCTCTTTCTCAGATTAAATGCATGGAGATGAGAAGAGCTGAAGATATTGCGGCTAATAATGGGTCTATTTGGAAAGATAACGAGTTTGCACAAGGATCATCAGATGGTCTTTTATGTAGCATTGAAATTAAAGATACATTTATTCCACCTTGGATTATCAGCCGTATATGTGCATTGATGGGCTCTGAAGGGAGGAGCTTTGAGGCAAGGTACGTGGAGCTTTTGCTTGGTAATATTTATTACATTGTTAAAATGTAATTGTTTCGATAGGATAAAGTCCATGTGTTGAGCTCTGATAATGAGGCTTTCAAATATGTGATTGAGAAAACTTGTGTATGTTTTTGAAGGTTTATTGAATTTTATTTTAGGAACATATTTACGTTTTCTCTCACTATATATTATTTACATGGAAATGGATCCTCCCCATTTTTTCCATTACTAAAATTTCGAGGTGATTTGAGATTTATAGAGAATAGCTGGAATCCATTTAATAGCTGGGTTCCATTCTGATTTACATGAGGCAATGTTGTTAGAAATTTAGAATACTACCAAAAGGAGAGTTAGGTGTAAATGTATTATTACAAATAAAGATGGGTGTTGGCTATAAGAATACCTCATAAATTTAGCAGTACATGTTTAGTTTTTCGAATAAGAATCTTGTTTAGTTAATAAACAAGATTGTATTATATGTTGTAATCACAAACAAAATGATAGAGAAATTACATGATCTTGAGATTTTTCCTCCTTCTGCCCATTACCATGTCTGTGCTTGTGTTTCTACAAGCTTGAGCTCTAATACATTGAGCATATCCTTTCGCAGTGGCACTTCATTGTGCTAACCTGTTGATTAGTCTTGAGCTGCGATGAGCTCAAGTAAGTAGAATTTCATGAGCTTCTGGACACGTTTGACCGTGCACGCCATTGAATTAAAATTAGAATCTCCTTACCTAGTTATTTGAAACCTGAGTGGTGCTTGCCTTATTTTTTGTTACAGTTTTGTGACTGAACCGGTCTCCAGTGGCCTGAATGTTGCTTTGAAATCAACTTGTGAAAAGTCTGAATCAAAAGCTGCAGGCAGTGAAAGCTTGCAAGGCTGCAGTAATTCCTTTGGCATTCCAGAAGCCGCAGTTACGTCCTCCCTATGTTCATGTACACTAAAAAGTGTAAAGTACTGTGATGGTTCTTATATAGCATCTCTATCCCCTGTATAATCACATGAAAACAAGCAACTTATTTTCATCATATTGATGCCTAATTTATTTAAATGCTTGCCCTTCCTGATTGGTCTCCTTCAAGAATGAAAAACAGGTGATGTTTTTGTATCCAAAATTGTGAGAGCATGTTGCCCACAAGTCATGTATTTGTAATATCTATCCATGTCAAATATGATTCCTGTCATTTGGGGCATTTTGAATACATCATTTCCACATTCATCAATTATTAACTAAAAGCCAACGTTGGACTTATATGCATTTGCGTCGAGTTACAACAAGATATTTTATTTCCTTGATCAATACATACATAATTTACATAGCCATGTATATAAAGTAATTCAAACAAATTTAGTTTCTAATTGATAAACAGCATAGGTCTTGTTTGGATTGCCTTTTAGCTCAGGAAAAATTTCTCTTGAAATATGCTTAATTATAAATGCATATTCCAGTTATTAGGAACTTAAGTACACATACCTCCTTGTTGGAGTTAGACACATCCAGTTATTATGTTAAAATAGAAGGGTCAACAAATGAAAGTTGATTCAGGGGTGCTTTTTTGTTTACCCATTAAGGTTTCTATAGTTTGTGTACGTTGATTCAGGGGTGCTTTTTTTTTTTTCAAATTTCTAAAAAAAACATGTTTCTGAAAGTGTGTTTTCAGACTACATAATTTGTCTAAAAGTGTACTTTTGAAATGTTTTTTCAAATGTGCATATTTGAATTCATGTAGGTGGTGGAGAGAGTTTCTCTCTTGATCAATTATACGAGTGATTATGCATTTTTATGGTTATTACGGTGTAAAACCATGTTCAAAAGGTGGGAAAATGTTGTAAACCAGAAGATTACACATTTCTTTTGAGATTAACAATTTTATTTTTAAGACAATGTGAATGAGTTAGAATTATTGATGATTTATAATGTATTCCTTCTCAATGTGAATTGAGATATAACTCAATTAGCAAGTCAGGTTGGTTTATTCGTTAAAAGTTTTACCCACATTATACCATACACAACAAGAGAGTGAGTTCAATTTTATTGTCTTTGTGAAGATTTCAGTAGTTGGTATTATGCAAGTATCACGCTGACCTAAAAAATATTAAATACCTCTGTAATTCGAATCTTGAGATTTTTTTAAAAAACATTTTACAAAAATTTGAGACCAAGGCTCTTGAATGCATGTTAAAGTATTTTTTTTTCTGGATTTGCAGTATTAAAAATATAATTTAACATCTAAAAAATATAGCAAGATAACAAGGGAGAGGGAAGAAAAAGAGTCTAGAAAACATAGCAAGATAATATCCAAAATTCCAAATTAACCAATATTAGGTTAAGAGAAATGTTACGATCAATAGTTGTCGAACATTGTATTATTCCAGTAGAAGCAACATTGTTATTTCTAATCCTAATATTCTAGTAGTCTAGAAGAAAATTGCCAAATCAGAAACACCACAAGCCTCTTCAATCCAAGGAACACTGAGAGACAATTTTCCATCACCTAGCCACTCAAAATCCACATCAGAACCATTCAGTTGAAACTTCTTTGGTGATTCACTTGAATAAGCGAGGAAATTCCCACCACCTTTAACCTTAATCTTAGCACCACTTTCAACATATTCCAAATCAAGAATTGTTCCACCACTGTTGAACATGTTTGTCAATCCAATTGGTGCAAATTTGATGTTGCCACCAAACTTTGTGACAGGAACAAAATTGTATAGCTCAAATGTGGATGGTTGAATGATAAAGTGAATTGGTTCAGATTTTGGAGTCATCAAAGAAAGTTCTTGAGCTTGATTGAAGTAGACTGCATATTCTTCTGCCTTACCCAAATGAGATGCTTCTTTCTTCTGATTCCATTCAACTTCAGTTACATGCACAGTGCCAGTTATAGGTTTGTAGCATTCAGGGAAGCCCCTAAACTTGTGCTCTTTTGGATCCCACCCGGCCCCTTGACAGTTGAATGCACCAACCACTCCCCCATACTGGTATATATGAAAAGAAATTGTTATTACATAATAGCATATTGTAACATAAGAAACATTTACACAAACATGAACACTTGAGTACTAGACACTGACACATAGATATCAATAATACTTTAAGGAAATGAAGGTAATTAAACGTGACTACATGTGTTTGTCGAACAACTGAGACAACATCGATAGTAGGCCCAGTATTGAAATTTAAATATGGAAAATATTTAGTGAAAATAGGTTACCTTGTTGAAGTTCCAAATTTTGAGAACAGTTGTGTTGTCAAATAGAGGATTTTTGAAAAGACAATCTCTAGTAGGAAGAGGAAAATGTATGCATTTGGGGATTGTACCATCAGGGAACACAAGTTTCTTAATCAAATCAAAGTCATGAGAGCCAACACTATCACTCAAATAAATTGGACCACCACAAATAGCTCTTGAACCAGCATGAAATTTAGCACAAACATGGTTAGATTGGAACATGTCCCAATCAGGTCGAATCATTTGTCCCATCCATAGGCTATTGTAGGAACAATGAATCATGTGTACACCTTGTAACCAAAAAGCTCCCATTGGATCACCATTAGGATCTTGGAACCAAAAGTCGTCCCCTACACAAAAAAATTGCAACCTTTTGTAAATATTTTTTTTTTGCTTGCATATGTATGTATGAATGAATAAAGAAAATATCAAAATTTATTGATCCCGTGCTTATATATAGCTTAATGCTTACCAACTCTTCCCAAGGAAACTTGATGTGTTCCAAGGAAGAAAAAGTCGTTACACTGTTGCATGCTAGCAATGATTCCATTTCCATTAAAATTCTTAGCAATGGATTTTGTCAACCCTTCATAGTAAGCTTTTGCAAGGTCAACTCTGCCTCCATATTTATCACACACATATTCAAGACACTGCATACAAATAAAAAAAATAATGATTATTATTTGGCCATAGTCAATACTCAATAGTCATAATAAGTTGCATGACTAACATGACTAAATTAATATATGTGCATAAAGTATTATATTTCTGACTAACTAATATATTGCAAAAGATTAACTACTGCTAATTAATATATTACTCTTAACTAGTTTTAATTTTTTTCTTTTAGAAACCAAACCAGCCCACTAAATTCACTCTGGGAGAATCGATAACGACCTTGAGATGAGCACACTCAAAATCCCAAGCCACACCACGAGGTCAACCAAAGTGGGTTTCTAACAGGTTATAATATTCCTAATAGCTATGAAAAGGAAAATAATATTTGAAAACTCACATGAATGACGTCAATTTTGACTCCGGTGACACCAGATTCAGCAAGATAAGAGTGCATGGAGTCATACAAGTCACTGGCTTGATTAGGATCAACTAGCCCAATTGAACCTTCCAAAATTTTAACCACAGCAAGATCAACCATTGTTCCATCAAGGCCAGGTGAAAGTTTGCAAGGGACTATTTTACTATTAAGGTGTGTTGTTCCTGGTCTCACACCACCCCAATAACCACAAAGTGCATGCCAAACATAAACATCATCCAAACCTTTGAACTTAGTCTTCAAATCCCTTGTGAAAGCCTTCAAACCATACTCCTTTTTTTCTTTACAATAAAAGCTTCCACACTCACTTTTTTGAACAATACTACTTTGTTCTCCACCAAAGAGATCATCAATTTCTTTTATTAATTTCTCGATCTTTGACTCAATTTCAGCCAAATCAGAACTCTCAGATGAAATTGCCTCCTGTCTTTGCTTCCTCAAATGCTCATGTTCAATTCCCTTTAAAATCAACTCCTTAATCGTTTTTGGATTAAAAGGAGGTGAATTAGGAACTAGTAACAATCCACTTTCATATTTTTTGAACTTGTCTCCTTCACCAAACCTATGAAGCCTTCCAGTCATTTGTTCACCACCAAGAACAAGATTCTTTGCATCTTCATTTGGATCAGCACCATCCAAACTAATGCTTTGCCATCCATCATCAATGATAACAAACCTCGGTTCAACTCCGCCTTTAGAAAAACCCTCAAGACCATGAAAAATACCAATAGGATTTACAGTTAAATAGAAAGCATCCCAAGTGCACCAACCAAATTTATCAACTAAATTTGGCAGTGTTTTCTCTTCCAATAGCCTAAAGGTGTTGAGATGAACCCTTATAACACTATAAGCTTCATTCATCAAATCATAAGGATTTTCTGAAAAATGAACATAAGCAATAGCATTGAAACTAGATTCTATCACCTTGGTTGAACCACTTTCAGCACAAATCATAACATGGTCATTAGAACCAGGAAAAAGTGCTGACCTAAAACCTTTTTCAATTATAGGAATGACAACAACATAGGATTTGATTTCAGGAATATCAATGAGAATCCATTGAGTTTCCATTTGTAAATCAGAACCAGATTTTCCAACCCATTGAGTAGACCACCAAGTTTTGAACCTGAAAATACTCACAAAGTCTTTTCCATTGAAACTACCCAATGAATTCATCAATCTATCAGATGGGGTTTCATGAGAGAATCCAAAGAAACCACCTTTGTGAGAAAAATCAAGAACTTTTTGAAGGAGTGAAGGTGGGGCACTTGATTCAGAGGGTTTGCATATATCAGAGAAAGAACTGAAAGAAACATTCTCAGGAACATCATGGAACAAAGGAACATCTCTAACCTTAAACTTTCCCTCAGATAAATCAAAAAAAGACTCAGTTTTGATGAGATCAAGGTTTGTGGAATTCGGTGGAGCCATGGAAAGAAAGGACAGGAACAGAGTAAGAAACAACAGAGGAAGAGAAGGTTGAAGTGAAAAACCTTACTCTTGATGGAGTATATATAACAAATTTTTCACACGTGTTTTGCAGAAAAACAAATGAGTGTCTAAAAAAGGAAAGAAATCAGTCCAAATCATTACAAAAAAATTACAAAGCAAACAGTAAGCTTTTTTAATAAAGATATATAAGGGATGAGATAATCAATACATGAAATAATTTGGTAATAATATAGTAGGGATGATTAGTGACTTGTTTTGAAAGGAATGGTTTGGTACAAGTTTTGTGCATGAGAAACAAGTGTTATGTTGTGTCGGTATTTATAGGTCAGGAAGAAATTGCATGGACATAACTCAATTTAAAATTTAAAAGAGAATGACGTTGATTGATGATAGTATACAATTTTTTTTTTTTGTCTTCCTAAATACTACTATTAATGTTCTTTGTAATAGGAAAAATCTTTAGTTTTTTTTTACTATAGAACAAAAATGTAGCTTATTTTTTTTTTGAAGGAAAAAATGTAGCTTATGTACTAGTAATAACTCCCTCCATCCTTTTGTTTTTGGTAGATACACGAAATAATAAAGTTATTGAAAACTCAAGTACACAAACGGACGAATCTGGGTTCAAATCCCGATCATAACATCTGATCTAACAATTTTGACATTTTTATCAATTGAATTAGGACTTGTGAACTACCTTTGTCCCTCTTTAATTTTCATTTTAAGGTTGTTTACCAATAAAATTTATTACTTTTGAAAAGAAAAAATAAAAACAACATTTTCTTTTATAAAAAAAACGATACAAAAAAGGAACAGAGGAGGTCTATTGGAAAAAACCCAAATCCCACATTGGATAGAAAAGACTCTTGATAAGAGTTTATAAAGAGGCTATACTCCCCACCTTATAAGCCGATTTTGTAAGGATGAGTTAGATCCCAAATTTCAACATGGTATTAGAGCTTGTCGAATTCAAGAGATGCCTACCTATCCACGCAACAAGCCCAAAGAGTGCTGGACGCGATGGGGGTAAGGATGAGTTAAGCCCCAAATTTCTCGAAGATTTAATCTATGTCGTTGCGCGCGGAGAATACCTAGTTTAGACATACCAAAAAAAAATTGTCCTTAAAATGAATTTTCACGCAAATACTAGTTGTATTTTGAAAAGTGATAAGAATTTTTTAGAACTTGTGGGCAATCAAATACTTAAAATAAAAGTGTAGAAAATGTTGTTTCAATGCAAAACTTATATATCTTTTTGTTTCTTTAACTGACTTGGCACACAAATATTTTATTGTAATAAAAAATATGCTAATCGGTCTAGTTTGTCAAGATTCAATTTGTATGTTCATATAAAAATAAAAAAAAATCATATATTCAGAAAGTAGTATTATATTTTTTTATTAAGGATGGTAGTATTATATTATAATTATAAAAATATAAAAACACAAGTTTGAATAAATATAAAAATACGAGTTTGAATTCTGGTGGATTCTACTTTTTTTCACACGTCATATATCTCTGTTAGACTGCCCAAAATTAAGCTAAGCAATTATTTGCTCATAATTTTCTTTTCTTCCTCTTTAAGGAATTACTCTTGGCCAAACTTGAGTGTTCTTCAAGAGTAGATGTGATCTTTTGGTGGATTCGTTGGAGTTGGAGACTCGAGGTTTGATCCTTCAGATTGAGCCAAATTCCTAGTATTTTTTCTCTCTTTGTCATTCTAAAAATAAAGTGCATTGCAAATTGGCAATTAAATAAATAAATTAATTTGAGAGTTTTTCCACGAAAAATATTTTTAGAGTTTGGAGGAAACAAATCCTTGGTTATTTATGAATAATTAATTTTTGGGAATCTTAAATTTTTACCTCTATTTAGACTTTTTTGCCAATGCATATAACTGTATAACAAAATATTCTAAGAATTGATGTTATTTAAAATATTAACACTGAATATGATGGTCCCAACACATATATCCCTTTCAAAACATTGTCCTTCTCCTCTTTTCGGTCCCAAACATTACATAGGATGGTCCTCTTCATTCTTGAAATGAAAAGACAGAGACAACTTTTTATTAAGAACAAAAAGATAGAGACTACTGACTACACATGAGCTGATGATATTGACAAAAATAATACCATTATATATTTTTAATAAAAAAATTATATTATTCCTATAGTACTATTAAATGTTAAATAAGACAGCTAGAAATTGCATACCTCTACATCTTCCTTTCTTCCATTTGCAATGCATCTCTGAAACTTAGAAATTGCATACCTCTCTTGCCAGTAATCCATACAAGAACACACACCATTTTTAAAATGATGAAATCTGTTTCTATCTCTCACAATTAACTCTACATCGAAAACCTTCGAGATAAACTTGGTAGCTGTGTGACAATCTTCACAGACACGCAAGTTTTTCACAATCCGAATAGGCCCAGGAGCTTGAATCTTCATAATTCCATAGGCAATGGCCAGTTTCTCACTATGCCTGTGAAGTGCATCTTCTTTTTCCTCCTCATCTATGTCAAACAATGCCTCACTAGTATTTCCCATGTACCCTGCTACCTTTATTTTTTGCAGTATTTTTTCCCACATTCTTTCTATTTTGTCTATTTCTGGTTTTATTTCCAATTGTAAACTCATGAGTTTTTCCGTCTATCTCAATGAGACTATATCCAGGTTGTTTTCTAACCCCTTTTTCCTTCATTAATCTTCTCATGACAGTAGCATCTTTCCACTTGTTTGTACGCACATATATGTTCGACAGCAACACATAATAACCACTATGTTCTGGTTTCATCTCAATCAAAATCTTTCCAACCCTTTCTCCAACTTCAACATTTCTGTGAATCCTGCAAGCTCCTAGCAATGCTCCCCATACTGGAGCATTTGGCTTTATAGGCATTTCATGAATAAAATTCTCCGCCTCTTCCAATTTTCCTGCCCTTCCAAGATGATCAACCATACATCCATAATGTTCCAATCTCGGCTCTAACCTATAATCTCTTTTCATGCTTTCAAGTTTCAAATATTTCTTGACCCTTTTCTACCAGCCCTCCATGACTACAAGCTTTCAAAACCGCAGTAAAAGTAATATCTCTAGGAACTATCCCATTTTTCACCATTACATAAAAATACTCAAGCGCTTCCTCTGCATAACCATGCATATCAAACTTGTCCAACAAATTACATCCTTCTCTTTCATTTCCTTGAAAACCCGGACAGCTTTCTCAACATTCCCACATCTTGCATACATATCAACGATCGCCGTCCCAAGAATCACATTCAAATCCAAATTATTTCTAATCACATGCTCATAAGCTTTCTCCCCAGCCGCAAGAGCACCTAAATGAGCACAAGCAGATACCACACCAACCATAACAACCTCATTAGCCACCAACCCTTCATCTACAAGAATATCAAATATTTCAACCGCTTTATCAAAACAATTATTCCACGAATAACCGTTAATCATAGTACTCCATGTCACCAAATTCTTCACAGGCATTCTATCAAACAGTTTACGTGCAGAATCAACATCACCACATTTAAAATAACCCTTAATTATACAAGTCCAAGAAGCAACATCAAATCGACCCATCATCTTAAAAATGCATTTTGCAGCCATTAAATCACATAAACAGCTATACATACAAACAAGCGACCGTTGAACATGAAAATCACTTCCAAAACCATACTTCACTATTTGACCATGAACTTGCATACCCATTTTCAAATTACATTATCAGGTAAGAGACCAATGCGTTGAGATTGAATATAATAGTGAAAAGAATTTTCTGGGTTTTCGCTAACGGAACAACCACGGATCAATGCGTTGAAAATGAAGATATTGGGATTGTGAATTTGGGAGAAAACTTTGATGGCGTAAGGTAGAAATTTTGGAGTATGATCAATGCAGAAAGCAATGATTCGACTTGACGCAAAAACGTCGAAGAAAATATGCGTTCTTAGCATGTGTGCATGGATGATTTTGAGGTCGTGAATGTTGGAGCATTGTGAAAGTAGAACAAGTTTGGGATTCTTGAGTTTCAGATTTTGCAGAATTGAGTTACTCATTCTTTTTCAAATGTACATGAAAACACTGTTGAAATATTTTGGATGTGGCTTTATTTTTCTGCATATGATAATTAATCTCACACAAATAATTCTCATTTATCCTTCGCTTAGTATCACGTCAGCATAGACCGAATCAAAATTGACATTTGACACAAAAACTGTCACATGTGCAAAATTTAGGGGGTGGTTTTTAAATTTTTTTTTCTCTAAAATCACAACTTTGAAAAAGTTAGTAACTAAAACTGCTATTAAACCTAATTTTTAATAGTAAGTGATGTCTAAAACAAATTTTAATATATGGTTTTTTTTTTACATACGAGACTTTTTTGTTTATAAAATCTTAACAAAAAATATTTTTCCTTGATGGTCCTAAAACAAGAGCTTTAGCAGCCATGCTCTTTGGTCGACCTTGCTGGCTTGCTCACATTCTTAGAAAAGTGGTCATATTTTCAATAGGTGTCTAATTAATTATACCTTATTGTATTAAACACATTTTCACATTAATGATATGTTAAAAGTGGCCATATTTTTAATTGGTGCCCAATTAATATACTTTATTGTATTAAACATATTTTCATCAATGAAATGCTATAACCACTCTTTTGTAAGAAAAAAAAAGAGGATCATTTAATTTGATTTGAAGTTTTGATTGGATTCAGCTATAATAGTGTGCGGTGATGCCTTATATGGTGGCGAGAACAATTATTATTAATGAAATATTGTCCATTTCTTTCAAAAAAAATGAAATATTGTCCATTAATCTTTTGTTTTAGGCTTAAATGCACTTTTAGCTCCTATGTTTGCCTCCATAGTA
>Ga0315915_1000341_pt1 | contig 44875 bp, 32 predicted proteins | sample MpolbnodulesMG_FD_207738 | JGI IMG/M metagenome (GOLD analysis project Ga0315915, IMG submission 207738) | Medicago polymorpha root nodule microbial communities from Los Angeles, California, United States - branched nodules | ecosystem: Host-associated > Plants > Roots > Nodule | place: USA... | reverse complement strand
GCGATTTTGAAGTTTTTTTTCTTAGGGGGCCAAAATCGCAACTTCGTAAAAGTTAGAGGGCAAAAACGCTATTAAGCTTATTAATTATTGACTATGAATTGACCAAAACTTACATAGCACATGCAACAAGGAGAAAAAGCCCAAAATCTTCTTCCCCAAATGCTCAGACACAAACATCCCTAGAGCCATTTCCTTTCTAAGCTTCTTCTTGATTTTTTCAAACTTTTCCCTGAACTCCTTCATCTAACAACTTGCATTCCATTTACATGAAATTCTTCCTCACTTTATACCACGCGCTTAAAAAACTCAGCGTGAAAAATGCATGCTACCCTCCAAATTACTGGTTGCCTTGAAGGCAATGTTGATGACAGTATAAGCAACTTTACACTGTCATATATAACATGTAAAACTAATATAACACCATTAAAACAACAACAATTTAATATTTCATCTCCATAATAAATTATTAGTATTTTAAAATAGATGGAACATTTTTTAATAGAATTTTAAGACTAAAATTATGATTAATTTAAAAAAAAATAAAAAATACTTGGATAAGTAACTATTCCAACTTGGTCCAATACCTTACTTCACAAGATTCAAAAGCACAATCCATTCATATTCCTATCAACATCTCATTTCCCCATAATCACCAAGGACCATAACGGTTTCCTTCCATTCATTGCCTTAACAAGCAAAAACATACAAATGGTGAGGGATCCAACACGAGATCGTCCCTGTAATGGCTCGTTATTACGCTCCTCGAACCCTCTTCCCCATTATAAATACGTTAGATGAGATAGAATAATTGATTAAGAGAGATATAAACAATGTCACCAAATATTAATATCACTCAAGTGCAATCCAACTTAAGTTAGTGAAAGGAACACAATTTTCATTCCTTTATCTTTGAACACCCACTCATTCTCATAGTGACTTGAGCGACGGGTACTTACAAGTACCACCTCCACCTTTGAGACGACAAAATGCTATTCAACTAACTCAACAAATCTCTCCAGTTCATTTTGGATTAGTAACTTTTAAATAGGTCTATTTAATAAGAACAAAAAGAAATGGAGAAAAAAATAAATAAAGTTGCAGGAAAAAACACCTTATTAAAGAACATAAACACCTATATGAAATGTTTAAATAATTATGTGCAAATTTATTACCAGTTTGTCTTTTTCCTAGTTACGTTTAAATAATATTTTTGTCTTGCAAGGTTTTTTCCCCTTATTACCATTCTTTTGTGCTTGTTTAATCTTTACTATGTGCAAATTTACTAACTGAGGGTTGATCGGCAATTGCTACAACAACTCTAAAGCTTCATCATTCATATCAACTTAACTCTTTCAAAAAAACAAACAACAATTTGGATTTAAATTTTTGCCTTTCGTCACATTTCAGCTTATATAAATGAATTCCATTGTCTATAGATGTTAGCCACATACTATATGATTCACTAACACTAGATTTTCCCATATGCTTAATACTTGAACTCTAATAATTTAGAGTTCGGCCGTGAAAAAAATAAAATATGGTGAAAATTTGAACTTATGTTTGTTTAAAGGATTCAAAGTTAGATGAAACTTATTAATCATTTGATCTTAACCATTATATTGATAGTGATAGCTTTTATTCATTAATTTTTTTTAAAAGGTTAAAATGTTTTATTCATTAATATTTATCCAAAACTCACATTTTTTTAAATAATTAAGAATTGAGATAACTATCTACATGTAGACAAACACCGATTAAGATTGCATCATGCAATTTCCAAGTTGAACAACATTTATTTAGACTATAATTACCTTACAGTCGAACAAGACCCCCTTCTTATGAGAATCGGATGGTTAACAAAAAAAATAGGACTGCATCACATGCTTTTGACCCTCTACAATCAATATCTTGACCTAAAACCTTGCCTAAAATGTAGAATTCACTATCATCCATGTCAACCTCATATTACCCTTTTTATAAATATATAGAAATTGAAGCAACAAATTTGACTTTAATGTATGTGGTATGCACTGGATTGATTGTCATGCAGTGTATGAAAAAGAAATAAAGTTCATGCAGTAGACAAGGCAATGGAATCTTATTGTGTTTGTATGTAGGACTTTGAGTCTCCAGTCGGTGTGGTGTGACACTGTTGTAATAAGCAATATTTGACTTAATTTGCAATCTAAAGGGGACCATTGTAGCCATGCATGCTAGCATCACTGTAAACCCCCATACTGATGACTACTAAAAATAGTAAATTAATCATATAAAAAGTTCTTTGTAATTACTCATCTAAAAAGTTTTAATATTGTATGTAAACAACTAAATACACCATTTACTGGTCTTTTAATGAGACATTTTAATTTGGAGGTAAATTTATGAGTTCCTGTTTCATTAGGAGAAAAATAAAAGCATGCAAAGTAGCCCTTAAAATTATATAGGACTAAAGAGAACTAAACTCACAAGTGGAGAGTAGGTTTTAAACTTGCAATTGTGGCTACAATATAAGGATTTCGAGGTCTTCACAACTACATCACATCTGCAATTTCGACCGCATCAACCACATTTTGCAACAATATAAAAGTTCACATCTAAACTACGACCATTATTTAAAACCATTTTGCATACAAAAAATAATAATAAGAGAGTTCATTCACAAGTACTTTGTTGATTGTTGCAAAACACACATTTGTAGTCAAGTTGAAAATCTAATTACCATTGATAGAAGTAAGAAACTAATCATAAAAGTATCATTAGTTATGACTTGGGTAAAAAATAGAATTAACTTTTTGTCCTAAAAAAGGACATCACTATCTTTTAAAAGGAGCATAGCATGGTAATGCAATGGTTCCATAGTTTTTCTCTTACCATATCCTTTCTCTAATTTTCACTAACAGACACCCTTGCACACAATTGCCAACTGGCAATATTGATTCATTCACATAAGAGATAAAAGAAGAAGCCAAAAAGATTGTGCAAAAGGACACACATCAGTTTAGAATTTTAAGGCAATTCCACTATATCTATCTTTTTCTTAGTGATTTTTTCCCCATCTTTTATTCTTCTCTTCTTACTTATGTTGAGAAAAACTATATAATAAGCACAAGGGTAAGAACTAAGAAGCATAGCAAATACCTCTAATAAGACTTCTATCATTCTATGATATTTCACTTGATCGCTAACTCATATTGAGAACTACAAAAAAAAGTTGAATTGAATGGATATATCTGCCTCAAAATATAGTGATGCTAGTGAATCTGGTTGGACTCACTACTTGGTCCAATCCTCTTTTTCTGAGAGTTATTTCCAAAGTAAAGATAAGATTGTAGAGAATGAAGGAAAAGGAGCTAGAATGGTCATGGATGAGAAGGAGGAATCTGAAGAAGATTTATCAATGGTATCTGATGCATCATCTGGACCTCCACATTATGACAATGAATACCAATGTGAGAATTGGTATACATGTCTTTCTTCAACAACCAAAGAATCACAAAAGAAGAAAAAGGTCAAAGAATATGATACAAGTCAACAACCTTCACCTCTTGATGACACTGCTAGCTCTCAATTTTTCAGTTGCCCCAAGAAGAGTCACAAGGTTAATGTTATTGATTGGCTTATTTGAATTTAAAGGCTTATGAAAACAACTTCTGACATTCATAAGTTATTCTCTTCTTATATCCACAAAACTCTACATAATAGCTTATGAAAAATGTTTATAACTTATATGAAACTGTTTGACTTTTTTATTTTCTATAGAATAGTCTTATACATAATTACTTAGAATTGTCTTGTGTCACTATATTTTCCTTATTATTACTTTTTTTTGGAAAAGACTATATTCTTATTATTAGCATTTAGCAATGATAAAATTGTTGATGGTTTATTTTGTTGTTGAACAGAAGAAAGACAGAGACAGTTTCTTAGGGAATGGAGCAATGAAGAGTGCACTGGATTTTTCTGAGTGTGTATATCTGCAACAACAATAAATGTTCAACTCTAGTTCAATTGGTAATTCTTTTTAAGATTTAATTTGTATACATTGTTAATGCAAAATACTTTAATAGATGCATCTAATCATGTTCCACGATTGTCATCTATCATAATTATTTATAAAATACATCTTTACAAATTTGTGTGGTGATATATGATGCATGTAAAACTTTTTTATACAAACTTAATCACCATTAGTCATTACATTATTACTATATATAAGCCACTTGCATGTCCATTTTATTCTGTTGAGCTTGATTTGTGCAGAGAAATAATAAACTCTAGAAGCATTTTTGTTTCTTTGAGCACTCTCTTGCTAGAAAGCTAGCTTCAGATCTTGAAGAAGAGAGAAAATGAAAGAATTTTAGGGTAACACTCGGCAATGCTATGCATTGTTGTGGAAAGAGAGAATAAAAGGTGTCAAAGGAGAGAAGCTGTGCAATTCAATCTCTGTCAAAAGGAGCATTTATTCTTGTTCTTGCTTTGTTATTTTTCGTTTATTTTCCATTCAATTTAATGTCTCACAAACGGACCTCAGTTATTATATATATAAATTATACCCTTTGGTCTCATTTGATTATACCAATTGATTACGACAACACAATGCATGATGCTAATTTTATGAATGTCATACTTATAAAATTCAAATGGATGATAAACTCTTCCTAAGAATTTTAACGCTAATGCATGCCCAAGGCTAAATTCAAACCCAGAACCTTAATAGGATTTGAACCCAGGACCTTGGTTAAGCTAAGAGACATGTGCCAACTCATCTAAGCACTCTTAGGTATAGAAGCATAAGCTCTATCACATTCTATCAAATATAAAAAACTCTTCGTACAAACATACAAACAATGACTATACACTCCTTCGGATTAACAGCCTAATTTATAATACTGTGCAAACAAACACACAAGATTTAACAGAAATGCTAACGCCTACATCATTAAATATTGAACAAGATCACAAAACATGAAACAATTACAATGAAGTAAAACTACTAGAAAAAGTTGCTAGCATTCCTCATAACTTAAACATGTTAAGAAGAAAAAATAAATGACTACCCAAAAAAAATGTGAAACTAATATTAAAAGAACAAAATTGATTATGACAACACAATACATGATTCTTAATCCCAGCAAAGGAGAGAATGAAAATGAAACAACAAAATGGGACATTTATCACCATGATGCATCCCCTAAAGCTGAGAATAATTCTATTAGGTAACCTATGCCCCATAAATATGTCTGTGGACTGGTTGAACATCTAAACTACTGACCACATCGGACCAGGGTTTTTCAATCATAAAGAAGTGATTATTTGAAATATGAGATAGATATAAGACACGATCTTTTTCGAACGGCAAAACTTCAAAGTTTTCAAAGCTCTTCGGCAAAACTTCAATGTTCTTCCTAAATTTTGTCCGTTTCTTAACGTTAAAATTTGGCGAATTCTTGACAACTGATTCTCGAGTACGAAACATTTCACTTTCATCCAATTCACGAGTATGAAACATTTCACCTTCATCTGGCTTCACGGGCAAGCGAAAGTCAATCAAGCACATAGCCCTGAAGATTAAACAATTTCAAAAAATGAGAAAAGATTACAGATATTCTCATATCATAAAAGATCACAGATAAACGTGATTTATAATTGACTCATGTAAAATCATGTCATCCACTCATGGGATAAGAGTAAGACTACAAGTGTCATCTCGTGGAATCTTGTATTGATAATGAGATATTAATACATAACTATATACTTATTTTGTAACTTATCACAGATCCTACATCATAATCATAAAACAACAAAATTCTAATATCAACGTATGTAAGAGGATTAAATTTCAATGAACCACCATTCACATACCAAAATACCAGCTTTTAATCCTGCCGGTCCTTTTTATTAGAAACATATGACACAGACATAGACCACAGACTTTAAAAGTAGTCAATGCTCATACAGACAGATTTTAGCAGCTATACCAAGATTTTAAATGCAAATCCAGAAAGATCATAACACAGACACGGCATGGAGAAACGGAATGAAGGGAGTAAATTTAGGCTATGTTTGGATTGATGGAATGGAGTGGGATGGGATGGAATAAATTAAAATTCCATTGTTTGGATAGTCATTAAAAGGATGGGATGGGATGGAACTCAATGGTATGTATTCCATCACATTCCATTACTTACTCTTATTTTGCTTACCCTCCAATTTGGATGGAATGGGATGGAATCTTTACATAGTTTATTTTTCAAATTACTAAATTACAAATATATCCATACCTTCTCTACGTTAATTATATATAACTTATTAATTCTATATCTTCGACATTAGTTCTATTATTTGCTTCGATATACATACATGTATATGCACTGCAGTATGCTGGTTCGTTATTACAAAAATTATCTTCGCGGCCTCTTCTTCCAATTTTTTTTTTATCATCGTAAGTGTCATAGTTCACTAACTACCATCATTTTTGTTTTATAGAAAGAAAAAAAGCTTGCTGCACTTTTTAATACCTACTATCAATAATTAGTAAGCTTTTTTCATTTCATCCTATTATACTCCAATACAGTTTAGAAATTGTAAGCTTTCAATTTTTTTTTATAATTATATATTTTGTAATCATTTTAATATAAGGGTAAAGTTGGAATAAAAAGTTATAACTCATTCCATTCCATTAATTTTCCAAACAATGAAAAGGTAAATTTATTCCACTCCATCACATAATACCCAAATAATGGAATGGACTCTACTCCATTCCATTCCGTTCCGCTCCATTCCGTTCCGTTCCGTTCCATTTCATCCCGCTCCGTTATGTTCCATCAATCCAAACAGAGCCTTAGTGATTGTGTGAAATCATTGAGAATGTGCTAGAGTACATAAAAAGGAAGTGAAGCACTTCAAGAATTCAATAGCCAATACAACATAAATTGAAACATCTGTAATTTTTTAAAGATAACATAGTCATATCCCTAACCAATTAAAGATGGAGTATTTCATAATTAAACATAAATTGAAACATCTTTCGCATTTTTTTGAAGATAACATACTGTTTTCTGTTGTCAATTGCAGATCGCAAAAAATAGCAGTTTGTTCCAATTCCACTACAAAACTGTGTTATAACGCTGTTTTTTTACATTTAATACTAAATAGGGTATCGGGGGACAATAGCAATTTGTTCAAATTCCGCTATGCTAGAGCTCTATAGCCGCTATTTAACAACACTGTTGTTGAGCCATGCTACGACAAACTGACTCTTTTGTTTAAGATTCCAGAATAAATAAAACAAGTAAAACGGTCGGAGAAGCAATTTTAAGTGCTTTGGGTTTGTTTACTTATAATTGTGCGATGAACATCTTTCATCTACGTTTGATCATTTCAACAATGCAACACATTAATATTAAATATAAACAAATACCTGGAGCTATAAACCATCACAGAAGATGAAGTTGAAGAGGGAGGGAATGAAAGTCCGATGACTTCACCAGGAAACTCGTGAAATCTCCTAGGAAGAACAAATGTATTCCGCACTGACCAATCCCCCCATTTCTTGGCATCTACGTCGAATTCATACACTCGATTTGAAGAGGTTGTAACTATCAGTACATTGTTGATCTGGGGTGAAAATCCACAAGCTGTAACAGAAGCACCATCCAATCTCGAAATGAACCAGTGCTGCCTATTGCACAAAAAATATTTATTATATTAAAGATGATTACATGGTATGGATATTGAATTTATTGATGGAACAGCACCCACATCCGACAATCAAAGAGCATGAGAGGTGTTGCTTAGGTATTACAAGTCAGTCAAGCCAACAGTTCTCTACCTAAACAAAATATTGATATGGTGAAGTGAGAACTACCACTTAGCAAAGGTTGTCTTGTGTGCATTTGTTTGTATCTTCCTAAAATTGTTTTTTATTATCAATTTGAGGTCTCTAAATTAAAAAGTTGAGCAAATTAAAGACAATACCTTAGTAAATCCAAGTTAAATACATAGATATCTCCAAAGCAATTCACGGCAGCCAACCACTGCTTATCAGAACTAGTAAACAATTTTGTGATGGGTGGTTCGGCTGGTGATAATCCATCATCTTGCAGTTCACGAAAGGGTGTAAAAGTATGTACTAGTTCCGAGCTATTGGCATCCACAACCTTGTAGCATTCAAAAGCAAAGAATATCACAAAACAAACAGAATAAATGCTTAATCCAAATATCAAAAACCGCTAACAAGCAAATGCACCAAAAGAGCAATTTAGAAGTCGATTATACAAACCAATTCGGAATTGATCAATGTTTAAATCCTAGAATCAAACATAATGAGAAACAACAAAAATGGCAGACATCAAGTTCCAGAACAGAAAAAAGCAAATTATTTACAATGACCATCATAAATTATGGAGAGAAGTAAGCATAGAAAAAAAGAAGTCTGGAAACACACGGGCAGTGATGTAAAGCATCCACACTATGCATAATCCAAAATTTTAACTATAAACATACATTTAGAGATGAAGAATGATGCTAACTTACATATATCCTTCTATCATAGCCAGCTACTATCAACAAAGAGGAATCATGAGAAAAAATCATTGAATGGGCAAATGGTAATCTCTCAGGAAGCTTCCTTTTACCAAAACTCCATGTAATTTTTCCGGCTTCAGATCTCTCCACTTTATAAAGAGTAGGCTTTTCATTATCAGAAAACGCAAAAAATTCCCCTGAATTAGCAAGGGTGCTACAAATTATCCTACGAGATGCCTTAATCTTGAATCGGCCAACAGTTTCAGATTTTGCGTAGTCTCCAGTTCTGCGAACATTTCTGAGATGTAGCAAACGGACTTCTATCCAATGTGAAGACTGCAGTAAAAGCATTGGTGACTGGTTGAATGAAGTATTAAGTGCTACTTGAATGGGTGTTCTTTGAGGCACAGGACAGATACAGTGAGCTTTAAAATTGGTGAATTCTTTTACGGGGTATGCATAGAGTTTTGTGTCATCTCCTGCTGAGATAAGCATGGGATGCCCCGAATGAGCCCATTTGTGGTAACTAGAATCATCTGGCTTTTCTTCACGACGAGCTTTTTTGATCCTTTCACCTGGCAAAGCATCTGCCAAACAGAAATCCATGGCTAAGGAAACAAAATGACATAAAAAATACTACCCATTTGGATGAACTTTTTTACAGCATACAATTTATTTTTGTGAGTTGAAAAGAACTATTGGTCTAGCTAAAAGATTGATCTGATTCTCAGAAAATAGCACCACAATACACTTTTCATTTTTTTCTAAAAAAACTTCTCCAAAATATTTCTCACACACCGGACATACAGATTGGGTAAGCAAGCTCATCCAAGCAATACATAGTCGCAAATACAACTAATACGAAATATATAACAAAAACTATAAAACAATAGAACTTTCAAACATACCTTCTTGACTTATCGGCACAGCAACAGTCAAGGCTCGGGCGTCAAGTTTATTAGCTACTTCATAATCAACGTATATCCACTTCTCTTTCTCTATCGTTGACTCAGACAGCTTATAAAGAATAACCTTCAAATAAAAAGTTAAACAAATATTATAATTCGCTAGGTTATTAACTATTGGGTGGCATTTAATCTTATTAAAATGAGCCAAAGAAAGGCAAGAAACAACAGTTTAAAGAAAAAGTAACACTAAAATATTTTCACTTAACACGCAACATTAATTGCATTTTTCTTAAGTGGATATAAAAAGCATAAATCAAGATCAGTTGAAGATAGAGACACAATTACATTTTAAACAAAGAGAGGAGGGTATCTGACTCTGTAGTTAAGAGCTAACGTAGTGGCCGCAACTACGCCATAGCATGGCGTAGCAGCCACTAGGCACTACAAGATCTGCTGTTGCATCGCAGTTTCTGGTAGCGGCTGTAGCTCACACAATTGTGGCCAAATCACAGCAAAATATAAGCTGTAGAGGCGGTATGGTGAACCTTTCGCAAAAACTAAATATACCCACAGCTTTTGAGCAATCGCCGACAGCTCTGTGAGATTCCAGCAGTTCCATAGTTCTCCTGCTACCCTTCTTTCTCTCACCACTGCTTCTTCATTCTGTCTAACTCTCGGATCCGTGCATGACTTTTCATTTTCAAATAACTGACGCAGCAGTGGGATTTAGATAGCTGAAATTCAGGGAATAGGGCCACGTGGCCCATATGTTTTATCTTGGTTTTTTTGTTTTGGCCCTCACGGGCTAAATAATCATATCTCAGAATGACATGGCATCATTTAATAAATTGAAAACATTCAGAAGAATAATATGATGAAAACAAAACAAAATTATAATATACAATGTAATAAAGAAAATAATTACTTATAATATAAAAGCAACATATAACATAACGACAACAAGAACAATAAATCAGGAACTGTTTGACAAAAAAAAATCAGGAACCAAAAGATAAGTTAAACAACTCATATTGTCAGACAGCTAATATGTTTTATTACACATATGAACATGAGATCGACAGTTTGTTCACTTCATTTTAGCGTGTAAAAGATCAAAAAATATGGTCCATAACAATGCACAGATTACGCAACTACATACCTGTCCATCAGCACCAGCAGAGAACAGCATATTGTGATCAGGGGCTACTGCTAGAGCATGTACATCTCCCTTGTGTTTAATAATAGGTTGTTGAGAGGGAGCTCCTTCACGGCAATCCCAAAACTGGACGCTACCACTGCTGTCTCCACTAACAAGTATCCCAGACCTAAATAATAACTACTAAATCAGCAACACAAGTAGCATACAGACAGTGGTACTCCAATACTAAAATCAAAGCAATGCAGTAAATGTGAATTGCAGAAGTGTGCAAATCATTGACAGCTAAGCAAAAGGATGCAATTGCGTTCACCTTAAATACAGTAGTGACCATATACAAAGTTCATGTCCACTGTCTCTACCCAGTCCTGCTGACATATTATGGGCTTCAATACCTGATTTGGCATCCCAGATTCGAATTATCCTATAAGAGTAGAGAGAGAAACATGTTACCCGAATGATGTCAAATAAAAAAGGAGAGAATTATGGAGCTGAATGTTTTTAATTTGTATTGGTCTTGTGCTTTTTTTATTAATTAAACATGTAACATCAGTTCTAGTAAGAAAATAGGTTATAAACTATAAAGTCCTTGTAACTATGTAAGTGACACAAGATCGTGGTCAGAAAACAAAAAACTACTTTTTAGGTTCATTGAATAACTAATGTATCAGGTCAATAAATATAGACCAAATACATCAGTTATCCAATGAAGCCAAAAAGTATTTATTTGCTTATAATAATGACCGGAAAGAGTACATGACTATACCAATCACGGCATTTATACATACCCATCACTACTTCCTGAACATATGAATTTAGCATCCGTGCTCCAAGTCACACTTAAAACTCGTCCTGAAAGCAATACCGTAAATCATTCTCTGAACGGGAAACAAGCATAACAGAGGGAGAAAGGAAAAAAAACCAAGACAAAGAAAGTCTAACCTTTGACCCGGTTCAGGGACTTTAAATATATAAATTCATTTGCATCAGATATAGTGTAAATTTTAACACATCCATCATCAAAAGCAACTGCGACTCTTGGCTTCACTGAACTGGATTGCTTGAGAACATCGGGTGAATCGGAATCTTCATCACTTTCACTGTTCTCGTTTTCATCCGAACCATGCAATTTCTTCAAATAACCATTCCCTATGTGATGACCATTAGTTTCAACATCGTCACTTTTAGCCAGTGTCACAGCCATTTTCCAGATTGAGACACCAGTTGATTCAAGCACCATCTGCAACCATGTGTCATATTAAACAACGAAAAATAACAAAACCATTAATACCATTAGTCAAAAAAGTACGATAAAATAAAAACAAAAGCACCACTCATTGATAACATAACAATCTTTCAAAAGGCACAATAAATACATATTACACTAACGAGAACTGCAAAGACACTCTCAACCATCACTACCATACAAATCCAACCAAGAGCATATGTTTGGATTAGCTTATTTGAACTTAACTACAGACTTAAGCACTTGTGAGACTTATTGGAGGAGGCTATGAAAACAGTTTGTTACATGCTCAAAAGCTGATTTCAGCTTATTTTCATAAGGTCTCCTGTATAGTTTATGAAAACGGCTTATAGCTTATTTTCAAACATTTTGTCTTGATTGTATATATTTAATAGCTGAAATAGCTTAAACATAAGCACTAAAATGAAAAATGCTTATGCTTTAAGTGTTTAATTAAGCTATTTATCCAAACAAGTCCTATATACCTAAACACTAGTAACTATCATGGGATTAAAAGTACCACTAAATCTATATCTGTCAAAGAACACTTCAAAAAGTTAAAAAATTTCACTGATCCATATAAAACTCAAAGCAAGAAAGAGCTTATTATGAAATTTTCATAAGGTATTTCCATATGAAACTGCTAAATAGCTTATACAAAAACAATTTAAATTTATTTTATAAGCTGCATATTAAATTGTTTATCCAAATAGGTCCTAATTGTACATCCTCGTATTAAAAACAAAACTACTGCATAACAAAGAAATGACAGAAAAAATCATACCGTTTGTTTCAATTGTTGGAGATCCCAAAAAGAAACAGAACCATCAATGTTTGAAGAAAACAAACGACCATGAGGAAATCCAGCACCAGGACACCAAATTAAAGAAGAAACAATTCTATTAGGGTCTCCATGAATTGTCTGCAATATCAAAATCAACACACATTTAATTTCCAATTAAGAATAATTAACAAAAAGCTAATAATTTCATTTTGTTATACCAATTGACAGTGCCAACCAATTGTATTAGCAGAAACAAGCCAAAGCTCTAAAGAACCGTCTTCACGCGAAGCTGCAACACGTGTACCGTCTATGCTTGCAGCTAAAGCAGTAACTGGTGATGGTTTCCAATCTTCGTTTTTGAGTTGATACTTCACTTTGATCTTATCCATCTTAGAAATCATAGATGACGAAGAAGTGAGAGTGAATTGATTAGGGAGAGAAGAATAGGGTAGTGAAACTGAGGAACAACGAGACGGCCATAGTTAGGTTTCGTTTTGAGGTTTAAGCGCGGTGGCTCTAAGCTCTATTTATATCATGGGTTTTTTCTTCAAGCCCAATTCATTTTTTGACATCAAGCCCAAATTTATCTTAGGTCAAAAATAAAATATTATAATTATCAAAATATATATAATTTGGATGAGTTTGATAATAAGAGTGTAATAGAATTAATGAGTTTGATTCTATAAGTGTTTGTGTGTTTCGATTTTTTAATAGTCATGGTAGATTCATTCGCTTACCAAATATGGATAAGATGGTATATAAATTCATGTTTACTAATATATGTATACGTGTGCTAAGCAAAGACTAAAATTTCGGTAAATTCGTGTTTTTTATGCAATTAAATGTCATGAGTTATGGGATAGATTATATCATTTATGTATGGTATTAATTGTTATATTTTTACTTAAAATAAAATAAAAAAGTAAAGATAAAAAAACACACTATGTCAACCACGCGCGTATGTAAAACTTGGTTACGCGCCTTGTTGTGTTCAAAGTTAGTTAGGAACGTATATTTGCGCGCGCACTTACAGTTACGTATGGTGAAGGATAGAAAGAGATTTATGTACATATAATTGATGTTAACGGTCGAGAATAAAAAATAAAAAAAACAAATGGCCGAGAATATTTCTCACCCTTTGTATTGGGAATAAAAATAGAGTCAAAATAGGCAAAAAAAAAATTATTTAAAATAACTTATAGCTAGGTTATATTTTTTGTTTATGTGTACCAAACATGGGGATAAAATATTTCTCATCCTTTTTTTAGGGGAAATATTTCTCATTTTAAATTTGTATTGTTTTTTAAACAATATTGCGGATTTTTTTGTCAAGCTTGGAGCTTCCTCATATATTGATTTTTCCCTCCACGTTTTACCTCTTGAAGGACTTCAAAGTCTTCAAAGGATTGACTCAACTGATTTTTTTTTCTTTGGAGTGTAGTTTGTTCTTTTGTTCTCTCTTTGTTTTGCTTGTTTTCATTAGCATTGTAACCAAAAAAACCAATATTGAATTTGTAGTTGGGAAACAAACTACTCCTAGATGATATAATATAATTTTTTTAAAATAAAAAAAAACATAATATAATAATGTAGCATCTGTGTGACAAAACCAAATAGCAGTTCCCTCAACAAAACAAAAAAAACCAAATAACAGAAAATTTAGAACTTGAATGAAATTTGATGAATTGTCAATGCTCAAAGTTTATACGTGACGTACATAGTTTTATTTTTTAGGGATGACTTACATAGTTGATTATTTTTGTTTTTGCCGTAGCACCCAAGCGATTTTTTTATGAATTGCCGTGGTACCCAAGGCCTTTCATGTCCAAAATATCAAGAATTATTTTAAAAATATCCATTCCATAATATAATAGAAATTTCATAATCAACTAATCGATTTGTATATTTATAATCTTTGGAAAAAAAAATTAATTTGTACTATCTTTATTGTGGTATACTACAAGATTTTCTTGTCATCCGTGTATAATAATGTTAAGACATATGTGTATGATTTAAGACATAATGATGTTGCATGAGTATTCAAAAATTACCTCAAATTCAAATAACATCTGGCACTATCATCCCGTTTCTCTATTTACGAGAAAAAAACAAATATTCAACATAAACAAAATAAATTTAATTGCAATTTGGTATCCTATTTTATTAAAAATTAAGAAAGAAGAATGTTAAACCGTGTCTTTCGGATTAAGCAACCAAAACAAGTAACTTTCTATAAAAATGGTGACTTTTGGTCCTTCTATTATTATATTTGTGACAATTTTGGCCTAAATTCATGTTTTTCCTCTACTTTGATGCCAAAAAAAATGAACTACAGTCTCAAAAATGATATTTTGTCTTTAAATTCAACATTGGGGCAATAATAAATCGCATTTTTTGGGACCAAAAATCACAATTTTAAAGAAAAAACATGAGTTGCAACCAAAAGTTCAACAAATGTGAAAATATAGGAACCAAAAAGTTTCAATTTAAAAAAGAAATGACTATTTTCATGAATTTGATAAATTAGGACGACCAAAAGTACTTGCACATGAGTTTGGTGTGTATGTTGTTCGTTCAAAGATCAAGAGTTTGTCATATTTCCATAAATAAATGTTTGTTGTGTGACCATGTAAAACTTTCATCCGAAATTTATGCAGCTACCATCTATTACATATCGTATATATTCCTTTTGTTATAAGCATTTTAAGTATACAGGTTCAACAGGAATAAAAAATTAAACCACCATCAGAAGGAGCTGCGCTGTCACCAACATTGCCCATTTCCATTTTCACCACCTCATCCTCTTCTTTCTCAACCTTCAATCTCTGCTTGAGAACAGTAATTTAAGTTTTAATTAGAAATACAATTTACGCAGAATTGAAAAACCAATGAAAACTTACAATCAGCAGCGATTAAGAACAAAAAACATGTGACATAAGGTAACTGTTGGCAATTCCGCCTTCATTGCAGTCCGCCCCTAGCCGCCTAATTGTGGTATTTGGGTTTCCTTCATTGCAAACTTCCAACACCTTCATTGTGTTGGATGTTAAGGGGGTGAATTTAGTCCCTCATTGCTTAGAGATATGATATGACCCATGTGGTGTTTATACAGCTTGGGCAACCCTCACCTTACAAGCCGTTTTTGTAAGGTTGAGTTCGACCCAACCTAAATTCTGAGAGTAACACAAGTTTTAAAAACATAAAAGAGTTATCAAGTCTAAACACTAATTACCTTTGTTTTAGGTGCAAACATACTTTCATACAGTTTAGCATCTTTTTTGTCACTATCAGCTTGAAGTTGCTTCAATTTCATCTTTAGTACCTTTACCTCCCTGGAAAATGAAAAACCATGTTCTCATAATGATAAGCTTTTAATCCAGCAATTAATTTCTCAGGAGAATCAAATCAACCATTTTTAATTACCTGTTTTGTGGATCCACCTCAAGAGCTTTCTTGATGTCTACATCTGCTAAAAGAAAGTCTCCTGTCTCTATATATGCTTGTGCTCGTCTATACAAAGCTTTCACATTGTGAAATTCAACATCAAGCACCTGATCAAAAGAATAAGTGTGATATGGAAGTTACACTCGAGCCTAAAATAATCATAAATGTGATATGATTGGCTACACTTATATAACTCAGGTATCCATGTTAAAAGCTGAATGATGAAGCAATAATAATCTATCCATTTACTCTTTTGCACCAGAGGCTTATAATATTGCGGGACAAAAAGTTTACTTCTCAACGGCTATCACTAGTTGAGTCTATGAAGATTCAACAAGCTTGCATACTACAGACCATACCAGACCAGAAGAGTTCGGTTCAATCACCTCTTCGGTTTGTAGGTCAATGCAAACTTGAAACGATGGATATTTTCAGGGTTATTTTTTATCCCTGAATTCGTTTATACTGGACTGAGATGGAAACAAAACTCAACTCCTTTACAGATAGGTTCATGTTGGGATCTTAGATGCATCAGTGGAGTCAAGTGCTACAACTGAGGTTAATGCTTTATGCGCTACTAAACCTTACAGATCGGCTTTTCAAATTTGGGTTTTTTTAAAAACAATGAACCACTATTATTTCAAGCATGTTTGGAGGAAATGACCATTATGTTATAAACCCGTACAATCGTCTTCAGGCTCGTGATTCTCTGCGAGTCTATATGAATCTACTTGAGTTTACACAAAAACAAATTTTGTACACTTTGATGCTTGGAGTCGTAAACTAGTACGATTGTGTGCTAGACTTTGCCAAATGAGTCGATTGGCTGTTTACCTGGGTACATAGTTTGATTGCTCCAGGAAAGTCATTCAGTTTAAGGCAACAAGCTGCACCATTCAACCCGCATGAAACTCTCAATGATTTAGCTAACTTTTCCTCATCATCCCCTAAAGATCCATCTCTGCTAACAAAATCAGCAGCCTGAGAGAAATGGGTATCATGGATTTAGACCAAAGTCGTGAATTAAAAAAATAATAATGGAACTTGAAAAGTCAAAGTTGTTGCAAATAAAGGATCCACCTTATCATACTTCTTCGCTGCTCGCTGATATTTGCCACTTTTAAATAATAAATTTCCTTCTTCTTTCTTCCTCCCAGCCACCTCAATTTTCTCATTACTATTTAACTCCCATGGTGCTTTCTCCTATGAATTTGAATCAAATAAAAGTTAGTATTATTGAAACCGCTAATGTAGACAGACACATGTATGTACATAAATGACAAACTATAAGCATACTGCAAGTTAATTTGTTTTCTCCATGCTAGTAAATGATATAAGTTTGAGTAGCATTTCAATCCTCGAAATTGTAATTGTCAAGAAATTTAGTCCCTCAAATTTACAAAATAGCAAATTAGTCCTTTAAATTAAAGAATATCAATCAATTTAGTCATTCAATCAAAATATCTCTTTAGCCAGCATCCATGAAAATTAATGAAAGACATGCATATTGACTTGAATAGTTTCTTGTTGCATTAAGATAAACTTACAAAATTTATAATTGAGGTGTTAAATTTAGAAAACAAAGATACTAAATTCACTAATGTTCAATTTAAGGGACTAAATTGATATTTCATAAATTTGAGGGACTGGATTGACCCACCCTTACAATTTCAATGACGAAAAATGCTCGGATAAGTTTCCATCATAGTCTATATAAAAAAGGGCAAATTACACTAACCTCCCCTGAGGTTTTATCAAATAACACAAACACCCCCTCTAGTTTTCAAAAAACACTAACCTCCCCTCACTCTCACATTGTTATGCTCTGTTAAATAAAATAAAAAACCCTAAAATTTTAGGTTCACTTTCTATATCTACTTTCAAATTGTTAATCGAAAGACATCTCTAATCTGGACGTTGATAATGAAGAGGTAACAGGCGAAGGGAATGCCATCAATATACTTGCGTTTGCAGCTGAGGACTGTCTTAGGGGACAGAAATTGTGAGTTGTTTGGATTCAAAAGCCGACAAGGTATAAGGTTGAAGGACATAAAGCGTTAATAGATAAAGAGGGTAATTTAAGGGTTTTGATGTTGGAAATTGGAAAATGGAAGAAAAGGAAACAAGGAGATATCTACTTCCACTATTCTTTCTTTAATAAGTTATGGAGGAGATCTAGTAAGTCCACCGTATGAAACACCACTCCAAACATAACATAAATTGCAAATTCAAGGTAAAAATGTATCCTGAAATTGCCAATGAATACTCACAGGTGTTTTTACTCATTTTTAATCACATGAATGTGTCTTTATTTGTAACGAGGCTTTGAAATATTACCTATATAAACGAGGATGTAGAAAATTAAAAGACATGGCAGACTGCCTATAATTAATTGGGGAAGAAGATGTTTCAGTAGAGTAAAAAATAGTAGTGATACCAGCGGAGCTACTTGGAAATTGAGCAGTTATACATGAAACAAACGGCGTTAAGAGATAGGGGGGTATTTGTTGGTTTGATTGAAAAACAAGGGAGGTTAGTGTTCACTTAAAAACTAGAGGGGAGGTGTGTGTTATTCATGGAAACCTCAAGGGTGGTAAATGCAATTTACTCTATAAAAAAACCTAGATCTCCAATTCCTCAAAGCACCAAGGAAGAGGATTTCTTTCCTTTTACCTTAATAAAATCCACCATTTCAATGTCATACACTACTTTTGAGCCTGGTGGCACAATAGCAAGATCTTGTTTCACTTCAACATTTCCAAAAGCATAATCAGGATGTATACTGATTATGGCCCTTTCACCCTTCTTCATTGTTGCCACTGCTCGGTCTAAACCAGTAATCACTTGTTCTACAGATAGCAAAATAAAAACACTAGCATCATAACTTCCTAGTAGTCATAAACAGTTGATTATAAGGGGTAAAAAAGCATGTAAAGGATAGTGGTTGAGAAATGATAAGAATAAACTCACCCTCATCAGTTACAAATTTCAAGGGTTGTGTTTCATCAATTCCTCTTTTCTCGAATACAGTGCCATCTTCTAGCATAGCTGTGTATCTGACTGGCATGGCAATTTGAACAAAACCAATCAGTAAACTGAGGCTTCTTCTTCCTTTCCCTCTTTTACTTTCTTTGTGCAATAAATAACACCATACTTGTAGTACTTTCTTAGTTTGAAAATAACAACTAAGTTTATGCACCTACAATAGGACTTTTTCCTAGAAAATCATTCAAGAAAAAATGCTACATACAAGTGAATTGTGTAGCTTTTATTGTCCGTTGACTTCTATAGTAACCATTGCATTGTCTTTCTTATGTGTGCATAATAATGTTTTAACAGCCTTTTCGACAAAAGCAACAACGACAAAAGTCTTTTCCCACTAGGTATGCTAAAATGAACAATGAGGGAAACGCAATAAGTCTGAATTTGAAAAATTACCGTCACATTATCAAGGGTTTGAAAATATCCAATAATCCTTTAGTCAAAAAATATATCAGAAATTTCTTATCCAGTTGCATGACTACAGTCCTTATTGTTCTGAATCCATTCTGATTTAAATCAACTGAACCAATAATGAAATGTGAGTCATTATCTTACCAATAACAATTGCACCGTCATTAGCTGTGAAAGCACCCTCCCCTTCTTTAAAAATCTTCTTAATCACCATGGAGTCACCAGTAACATTTATGACAGGCTTGAAGGACACCAACTCAATATTAATATGGAGCATTGAGTCTGGTGGAATTGAATGGAACCCGCTGCCAGCTTCTCTCCCCTTCTCCCCAAAGGCATCTACATTCACCGTATGAAAACAATTCAAGAGTAATTATTCATGAAGTCTTGATATGAAACTAGGTTAAGTAGAAGAACAAGAGGCGTACACCGAGGTTGAACAATTAATTCAGCTTTCTCCCCCCTTGTCATAGTCATGATCACTTTTGGCAATCTAGGAAGAAGATGACCTTCAACGAGTAAAATAATTGGTCACAAAGACTGGGATGAAAAATGAAATTATATTCCCCGTTCAGTGAAATAAAATAGGAGTGCAACTTAACATTATAATCAGTATTACCATCATTCACATAGAATTCAACTCCTCCTTCCGGAGTTTCTGCAACAACAGTGCCATCTTCAAGTGTCACCTGATACTTCACTATAGTTGCAAAAAAGACCAAAAAGACTAATAAGCTGACATAATCTTCAATATTAAAACACAAGCCAGAAAAGGAGAAATACAGCAACAAAAAACATCGTTAAAATGGATAATAACATAATAAATCTCAACTTGTTGCCATGTGGGAAGCAAAAGAATTATGTATAAGTAGCTGATAGACTACCAAGGACTTCATCAAGATCACCGGGTCGATCATTCCCGTTCCCCTTCTCCATAATTTTCTTGATAATTCCACCATCTTTGCAAACATCCACCACCGTGATCCAAGAAACGAGTTCCACCTCAAATTGCACAACCAGGTTGGAGTCTTGTGGAATGCTTCCAGACTCAACGGCAGGTAATGTGAACAATGCCACCTCTCCTTTCTTCATGGTGACGATTCCATCATCCAATCCAGCATACAATTCACCTATCGACCCAATTAACAAATAAACAAATCTAAATCACACCCACATTAACATTATTAATTTACTCCTGAAACACAAACAATTCACCTTAGTGCTGTATGGATTGGCGGTGAGTTCGGCAGAATCACGGTGTGTCTCCGTAATGTCGGCAAAAACTACACTTTTGAGCTTCAACAAAATTACGGTGTCACCGCGAATTCGCCAAGCTCACTATCAATCAAAAACACACGCTTAGAGGGTAAGTAATCTCAACTGATGATGAATAAATCACCGTTGAAATTCCAATGTATATATGATCTGCCTTTCTTGTACGAATTGTCAAATGGGCCGCACACACACACACATTCAACAACAGGAGAACCTTTGGCGATGTGGGATTCTGATACAACTTCAATACATCTAACATCTACTGTTGATTTATTCATCAACTGTTGAGATTACTTATTCTATCATCTAAACCAAATATCTCAATTTAGATGAGCTGCATCCTAAAATTACATAGTATGATTAAAAAAAAAATACTCAATAATTGTCTAACATATTTGGTGACAATAGTATGATTAAAAACACAGTTTCTTTCAATCACATTTTAAGTCTAAACGATACCCACATAAAAAAGTAACTATAATTTGAAATCCAAAGGACACCCACATAAAATTTATAGTAAATAACAACAAAAAAACATTTTTTTATTGAAATTACAACAAAACTAAATTATTGTCATCTTTTCACTCACCCTGTCCAAGTGAAAATGTGACAGGAGAATCAGAATCCCTAGTAGAACCCAATTTCGTTCCATCAAGCAAAGTTCCAACATAATGAACTGCATGCATTTCAACAAAGAATGCATTAAAGGGTGTTAATTTTACATTTATAAATTCAAGATTATAGCATAAAGATGAAGATGATTAAGAACTAACGAGTAACATGATCGTTGAAGTTGGGGGTTTCCCAACCGTGTCCGATTTTGAGAAGCTTCTTCTTGATCGGCGAGTTGGAAGTGAGTTTCCTTTCTTCGCCGAGCTTTTGAGGCGGTGCTGATTCGATGACTTCGCCTGGTTCTTCGTCCAGTTCATCTTCTTCTATCTCTGATAACACTGCCATCTTGGAGATACAACTCTATGAGTATGGTAATGGAAATGAAATGAAATGAATGCAACATTCTAAATTATTCTTGTCAACTATAAAAAAAAAAAATATATATATATATATATATATATATTGTATACTTTTTTATTTGGAAAATAATAAAAATATCAAATCCATAAATTAAAAAAGAAATAAAAATTATTGTGGGAATGAGAAGCGAGGCTGAACCGGTTACTAGTTAAAGGAAAATGCTGTGTGGTGCGAATTATCTATCGTGCAAAACCCACGAATTACCTTTTTTAACTTTTTCAATTCAACTTCAATAGAAAGAGTGCGGGTAGCCATGTGCTCTCCTACTAAATGCCATGTTGCATCGATGTAGGCTTTTTTATACATTTTTATTTTTGAAAGATTGAGGCATTTTGTACATTAGTTTACTGTTTATTTTGATTAAAATAATAATAATAAAATTCTTATATATATTTTTTAAAAAATATAAATTTAATTGTACTTTTGATTTTTTCATTTGTTAAAATTGTAATTTTAGTCCTTTATTTTTAGTGCTATGTTAACAACCCTAAGAACATTTGTTAAAGAAATCAATGTCTTACAAAATTAAATTCATCGCTTTTCTCCATTTTTCAATACAGTAATTCTATTTTCATTCTCTTAACAAATGTCTTTAGGTCACTCTTTAGTATTTCCCTTATTTTTAATTGCGCAATTATGGTCTTCCATTTTTTTTATTAATATATGATTTTGACCATCTAATTTGTTGATGTGGTAGTAAACTATGTAATCTGTGATTTTCACTCGACTCTCTCATAGAATTCTCTCTAGAATCTCTTTGTAACCCATTGAAATTTCACCGGAGAACTACCTCCACCATTAACTAGAATAGCTCTGCCTAGGCATGGCAATGGGGCGGGGTGGGGACGGGTTTTGTCTTCCCCATCCCCATCCCCTACTTCCATATACTTACCTGTTACCCTACACGTATCCAACGGGGATGAGAAATTGAATCTCATCCCCGTCCCCATAGTGAATCAAATTTTTTTAATAAAAAAATAATCTTATTAAGCTTCAATGCTAATGTTGTAATGCTTTATCCAACAATTTGCGCTCATTTTAACATTTTCTTACCAAATAATTCAGTAGCTTCTTTAACTATCAATGAAAGTTCTTATATCATGACAATTATCAAACCAAATAACATGACATGTCATTATCAACCCCCTCAACATAAACAAAAACATGACCTTTCTACATTCGGGTAGGGTTTGGGTATGGGTTCGGGGTGGGTACATATATCCCCGTTACCCGTTCCGTACTCGTATTTTAAAATTGGAGAAAACCCATCAAATCGGGGTTGGTTTGGGCGGATACCCATGGGCATGGATTTTGTTGTCATGCCTGCCGTATTAGAAAACTTTTTGTATACATTACGTTGATTGAATATATACATTGATTCAATATACAATAGATCACCTATTAATTGAACTATATTCACAATCTAATGATCATGTATAAACCCTGCAACAATGTAAACATTTTTAAAACTTGAAATGAAATTAAAGAAGATAATAGTTTGCCCCTTTTCAAAAAACAAAGTATTTTACCAAAAGAATAAAAAAGAACAAACAAAAAAGACCATAGCTTAGTATATTGGGAATTTAATAACCCCCTCGTGCAAGTCACGCGAATATTCATTCGCACCATTTAGCAACACTGCTAGTTAAAAGCACCAAATTTAACAGTAAAATTAGAACAATGATTACTTGATTTCTTGAATGAGTACACCATATTTGTTGTGGGATTTAAGTCTTGATCATATTTTTTGTTAAAGAAATTTAATTAGTCTATTCAAATTAATACCGAAGAGAATCAAACATAAGAATTTGTGGATGAGCACACTTCAAGATCCCAAGAGAATACCAGCAAGTTAACCCAGGTGAGTTAACTCTTGATAAGATTAATACATACATAAGGAGGAGTCCTTGTAGGAAACATTACAAGAGGTTTTGTGTGAAGAAGGTTTGTGCAATATAGTCAGAGAAACGTGGAAGTTACGAGAGCATTCCATAAAAGATTGTTTGATTTTACATTTGATATACAATCAGAGGTGTTGAACTCTAAGACTTACGAAATTCTATATGGAAGTTTATAAGAAATTCACTAAGTGTTTATGGGTTTGTTTGGTAAGACAAAAAAAATGAGCTTATAGCGAATAGAGAATAACTTATAAGTTCGTTTGAGCAAAAAAGCTCTTTTGGTAATGTTTTTTCACCACGAGCTTATAGCTTATTTCACAAGCTTATAAGCTATTTTTCAGACGTTATTAGGGCCCATTTGGATTGGCTTATTTTGAGCTTATGTGGGCTTATCTACTCCCATAAGCTTTTTTAAAGGTGTTTGAGTAAATAAATAAAAATAGCTTATCATAGTTTCATAAGCTGCTTATGCCATATTTTAATAAACCTAAATTTTCAGCTTACCCTCTGACTTAACAAGGAGCTTATGAATTTATGTAACCTCCTTCGATTCTCTCCGGAACCACTTTTTCAAAACATATATTTTAATTATAATGTTAGTTATCTTTGGCGGTGCATGAGTAACAAAATTGCTATATACTTATCTTACTAAATTAACACACGTAGCAAAGTTTTTTTTTTTTAAGGAAGATTTTTATTATTGTTTTGTTACGTAACAAAATGAAACTGAATATTAATATTTTTCTTATATGAATATTTTTTTTTACGTAACTATATACTTTTTTTTGACAAGACGTAACTATATACTTAACTAATGTTAATTTTGTCTTATATGAATATTGATATTTTTTTAGGACGAATATTGATTATACTATATATATAATTATAATTAATATATTATAATATTGTTTTTTACATCTTGATTAATTTTATCAAAATAAATCTTGATAATTGTGGTTCGATTCTTTTATTTTTTTGTTAAATTAAAAATATTTAAAATTTCGATAATTGCTTATCAAATGTCACATCCAAACACATCAATTTATGTAAGTACTTTTTAGTGTACATATCCAAACATAAATAGCTTATCAAGTATAAGAGCTTATGATGTAAGCTCTAATGTTATAAGCCCTAATACTATAAGCATCTATATAAATTTTTTTATCCAAACGGGGCCCTAGTTTATTTACATTCTCAGGTCAACATCTTGGACCCCCCCTATTTTAGCGCCAAATTCTCTCTGTATTTATTGCATCTTTATTACCTTTGAGTTTTAAATTTAACCTGACTAGAAAAAGGAATCTCCTGTTCTGAAACCCACAGAAATCATATGCACCAACTAATAACCAAACAACACGTACACCTCACCCACGAGTGCCGCGCGCAGGAGATCATAATAGTCCTTAGGATGGAGTTAGGTTATCTCATAGAAAATAACTTTGCATCCAACGGCTGTAAAACAAACTAGATCGATAGTTCTATGAATTCACACCCTACGATGAGAACCTTCATCAACAACCGCACGATCAAACTGAAAACAATATCCAACCGTAGAAAATTTACAAAAAATTGAAATTCAAAAGCTCGTGAGAGAGAGGGAGGAAGAAGAAGAAGAAGAAAAAGAAAGAAGAGAGTTTCAGAGATTCATCTCAAAGTCCCTCGCGCTGTTTTTGGGATCTGAAACTCAATTAATTTCAGCTTCTTTTCTTAATCAAAATTAATTCTTCACTAATTGTTGTGATTATTGTTATTGTTTGAGTGAAGTGAAATTTTTGATTTTTTTTTTGTGTTTTGAATTTTTGGGACGATCGAATGGGTGAAGGTGAGGGTAGTGATATCCCTCCAAAAAACGCACCATTGGATTCTGTTAAGAAGCTTGCTAGGCAGCTCGATTTCAACGCTTTTGGTGGCACGCCGGTAACTGCACCTCTGCCGGAACACCCTCAACCGCCGCCGGCACTTCCTCCTCTTCCTGCACCAAAATTGGGGTCAGTCTTAGGCTTAAAGTTTTCATTTTTTAATTTTTTTCATGGGTCGTAGTTTGAAATTCTTGAATTCAAATTTTTTTCTTTCTCATTTTAAATTTAAATTATTAACAATGTTTTTTGTTTGTAATTAGCAAAAAAATTATACTTTGTATTGAATTATTGTGTCATCAACTCTGTGGTTGAGAAATTAGGTAATTTAATCTCTTGCTATTGACAATTTAGTATATTTTGATTATTTTTTAAATTGAGATTCTTGTTAATAGGGTAAAAGCGAAGTATAAGTTATTGGTTCAAATTTGATGATGGCCTTTTTTGGAGATTTTTCTTCTTCATAAAATGCTAACAGTAAAATTCCTTTTTTTGTAGTGCTTAATTAGTGTTTATTTGATTCAGGAAACCAGAATCTCCAAAATCAAAGTCAAGACCCAACTTTGAGACAAAAGATGCTACTCCAAAGAAGCAAAAACAGTGCAATTGTAAACATTCAAGATGCTTAAAGCTGTGAGCAATATCCTCTATGCACTTGTTGTTGCGCCTTTGCGGCAACTTATTGGCTGCAATAGGAAGATATGTGAAACTAACATTTACATGTCATGTGCAGATATTGTGAATGTTTTGCGTCGGGGATATATTGTGATGGTTGCAACTGTGTAAATTGTTTTAACAATGTTGACAATGAAGCGGCAAGACGAGAAGCCGTTGAGGCAACTTTAGAACGCAATCCAAATGCCTTTAGGCCGAAAATTGCGAGCAGTCCTCACGGAACACGTGATAACAAGGTATGCAGGTTTAACATTTTGTAACGGTTGGTGTTTGTGTCGTCTTGTGAATTATTTTTGTTGAGGTCAGTTTGAGATATTGTATTTGTTAACTAGATCCGTTGCGCATCATTGTCTGTTACTCCCTCCGTAACAAAATATAAGCAAAACTGAGTCAAATAAAGTTGATTTATTTGGACCAAATTTTGTTTGACGCATTTTTGCTTATATTTTGTTACAGAGGGAGTACTTTTTATTACTTTTGTTCTGGTTCATTTAGGATTTTTGCTGATAAGGGATACCACCCCACATATATTAATTTTTTGTTCTATTAAATGTTTTCTTTGTTAATGAAACCAGTGCATTTTTGTTTTCGTTTCCTTATTTACACTTTTTCCTTTTATTAGAAGCAAGAGGATGTACATTATAAAGTCTATGTAAATAAATGCCCACAATTTAAAATGAAGTAATTTAGATTATTGATATTTTTCAACCACATCCCTATAAGGGTGGATTTGCATCAGAAGTTGGGCCTTCAATGGTATGAAATTATGACATGACAGGAGCCTGTTGTTAAGATACTTGTAAAATCAATTAACAGGATAAGTAAAAAAAATTAAAGCTGGTATTTCTTGTGTTGGAAAATGTGTTGCCTTCCTTTTTGCTTACTCAAAACATCTTTTACTTTTATTTTTATTCTTATGTTTCTATGGACTTCAATATACATGTAGGAGGAGACTGGGGAAGTTAAAGTATTGGTAAAGCACAACAAGGGGTGTCATTGTAAAAAATCTGGGTGCCTCAAGAAGTACTGTGAATGTTTCCAAGCCAACATTCTTTGTTCTGAAAACTGTAAATGCATGGATTGCAAAAACTTTGAAGGAAGTGAAGAGCGGCAGGCTTTGTTCCATGGAGATCAAAACAACAATATGGCGTATCTTCAGCAGGCAGCCAATGCTGCTATAACTGGAGCTATTGGTTCCTCTGGTTATTCATCACCACCAGTAGCGAGAAAAAGAAAAGGTTCGGAACTCTGGCCGTCCATCAGAGATCCATCGTTTGGAAAGCTAGGACAACAGGTAAAACTTGATAATACTGCAGGCAGTTCAGGGGTATATTTTGGAAATTAGCTAAACTGGGGAAATGGATAGAACAGTTAATCCAATTGAGACAGCATTTTGCAGTCATGTAACATTTCCCGATTAGGAGTAAAAAAAAATATTCCCAATTAAATTGAGAGATGCATTTAAGCTTGATCTTGTGTCTTTATTAAGTTGATGTATGCTTCCCTTGATTTAGTCCAATGTGTTCATTTCAACTCAAGCCCATAAAGAGAGCCAGACTGTCTCAAAACGCTGTCCTATTGGAAAGAAAGGCTTCATTGCTTAGATAAATACAATATAAAGCTTCCATCTTTGCTCAATGTGGGATATAATATTATACACTCATCCAAAAGTTTGAGTTTGCAATGGCCCATTCTGGCTGTCCACTCATAGTGGAATTCACTCTAATCCCTTTGGTGCAGATTTAAGGTTTAAGTTTCAATTAGAATAGCATTTCCTTGGGTTTCTCATTCTTTGGTTGCTTTTTCAAAGCCTAGCCCCCCCTACTGGTTCTCAATGAGAACGCCTTTTGCTACGACGACTGAAGCTCACAATGAGAGTGCATTCCAAAAATTCGGTCTCTTCTTGTGGATTCAGTATCACATTGAGCTTCCATATTTTCTTCATATAAAACAGTGTCAGCTTCTAATCTTATTATAATTGAATGAATGGAGAAAAATCATGTATGTGACTGTGAGGCTGGAAATTGTGTTTTAATACCATGATAAGTTCACTTCTGGTCTAAAAAAAGTTTACCCAAAACCTAAATTGCTAGTTCACTTTAGCTTCCTGCAGTTGAGAGTGGAAGCTATTAAGAGCTTTTATATTGCTCAACTTATACGCACTAACTACATTAGTATTTTTTTTTTCATGCTTATCAGCCAAATCCTGTCAGAGGTCCTGCAGCACCCTCTTCATCCTTGTCTCCTGTCCCAGTACCTCGTGTTGGACCTTCAACATTAGGCCCTTCAAAATTTATGTACAGGTAGGATTGGTTAAATTCATGAAATGATGACATAATACATATATACTTGATTTATACATTTAGTCATTAACTTGATTGCTGTTGAAGGTCTCTTTTAGCAGACATCATACAACCACAGCACCTGAAGGAGCTTTGCTCTGTTCTAGTGCTAGTATCTGGACAAGCCACAAAAACACTTACAGGTATATGGACATTTTAAAATTCCAATCATCAATTGTGTTATTTGTTTCAGAAGTACGAATACAGTTTTGTGTTTTCGTCGGATCTTCTTTAGGTGAGTGTACTGATATTGATTTGGAAAGGATTTTTCTCAGTTCTCCACATTTACCCCGCTTTTTCCCTTTCCAAACAAATCTCAGGAAATTTTAGTAGCTTAATTTAATGAGCGGGCATTGTCTATTATGGTCAATTCTGTGTCTTGCAAATTGAATTTTGTTTAAATTTTCTTCAAGAAAAAAAATAAAAATTTGTTTAAATTACATCTGATGACTCTCTAAATTATAGCTCTAGACTGAACTGCATCATATCAGAATATATGAAGCTAAACAAAATTTCAGCCACAGTAAGGTTCAGAATTATTCACCAAGCTCAATGGATTGACAAATGGAATCAGCAAGATAATTATCAAAGAAAACTTATCTCTCACTTTTACTTGCCTTGTTTATGTGTAGTCAAACGAGTTCGAGAGTTTGATTTGCCAAATAGTAAATACAACCTTTTGTGCTGTAAACAACAGCTTCCTCTATAGGAAAAGCAGAAAAGGAAGTTTGATCAATTAGAACTTGTTTCTGACCTAAAACATATTTTGATTTTGAAGTGGAATTAATTCTATGGCGCCTCAAAATGTTTGGTAAACCTACCCAGTTGTCAGTATTGCTTGTCATTACTAATGAAGCTAAACAAAATGTCTGGTGAATTTGAAATTTAGGATGGAGTGCCTAAGATACCTCAATGTTTAACTGTCTGAAACAATTCATGAAACGCTTACAAACTTGATTCATTAGTTTGTGTGTATTCTTTTGAAGTTTTTGGGCTAGAACCTTCTATTTTTCTATTCAATTGGCGATTTTCATTGTTACTAACCAATATAAAACTCATATTTAATATGCGCAGACCAGAAAAATTTAATAGATAAGCACACAGAAGATCGGACAGAAACTTCTCTTGCTTCCTCAAATCAAGAACAATTACCAAATCAAAAGGAAGCTTATGTTGAGAAAGTTGTGGCAGATGATTGTTCGAGTGCAAACCAAACTGATAAAACCAGTCCTGAAAATTCCAGTTCAGATGGTGCTGATGTTCCAAAAGGGAGGCCAATGTCTCCTGGAACTTTAGCATTGATGTGTGACGAGCAAGATACAATGTTCATGACTGCTGCCCCCTCAACTGCGTCGATGGCTCATGCTTGCAACACATCTTCACAATTGCCTTATGGACAAGGAGCGAAAGAGATCTATGCAGAGCAAGAGAGGATCGTATTGATGAAATTCAGAGATTTTCTTAATAGGGTTATCACTATGGGCGAAATAAATGGCAAGTGAATATTTTTCTCTCTTATTGTTATTGTTTTTCCTTACAAAAATTTCATAGAACCCCGTTCATAGCATTTGGACTTTCGCAAAAGGATGCATTCAACTTTCAATTTAGAGAACTGTGATATTGGATACCAATTTTCAAAAAATATTCATTTTGCATCAAAGATAGGGAATGGTTCTGAACTTCTGATTTTTGCTAATTACAAGTGAACTTTGATAAAGGATGACTGAGTTGTAAAGAGCGTAAATTAGAGCAGATCTCATGGACAATCTATATCAATACTGTTAGTTAAATAACCAGCTGCTACTAACTTGTGATTGCATTGTTAGACCTGCTTTCTATTGCTATGTCAATTAAAATAACTATGTAAATCCAACTTCTGTGGTGTATTTATTGTATGCTTGCACTGTTGCACAAACTAATATACTATATAAATTTTTTGCATATTTTTGCAGTGCCTGCTTTATTTGTAACACTTTAAAGTGCCTAATTTCTTTCCTAATTTCAGAGACAAAGTGTTCTTCATTAGCCAGAAGTGAGTTAGAGACTCAAAAGGACCCAATCATCAGTCGCACTGAAAATACCAGTACTGAGGCAGCGCATCAGCAAGGACTGGGATCTACCTGTAATAACGTTGGCAAAGCAGTTGGCAACACCATCACTTCAACACCTATGGTCCCTTGCAACACCATCACTTCAACACCTATGGTCCCTTGCAGCACCATCACTTCAACACCTTTGGTCCCTTGCAACAGCATCACTTCAACACCTTTGGTCCCCTGCAACACCATCACTTCAACGCCTTTGGTCCCTTGCAACACCGTCACTTCAACAACACCTTTGGTCTCTTGCAGTCTTGTTTCGGAAAATGGGGAAATTAAGCCGAAGGTCGAACAATAGATATAGAAGGAGTCTAACTTAGATGAGCAGAGGTACCGTTTGGAAGTAAAACTAGAAGAATGTTATGTGTGTGTTCTCTGTACTTGAAAAACATTGTCATTCTTCATTTTCTGGCATTCTTACAGTTAAAGCCTACAGAAAAACCAGTCCAACTAAGATCCATTTTCTTTTATCAATTTTGTTGTTCTAATTCATATTTATATGAATTGATTATTCAGCTTCAACATTGCCTGTAAATTATTTAATAAAAGAAACAATGTTAACCTAATTCCCCTTTCTAGGGTTTTTTTTTCCTTCTTCCTTTCCATTTCTTTTGCCTTGTGCGTTATTAATGTAGAAAGGATTTTGTAATTGCATTATAAGTTTTTCCATTTTTTTATCCAACTTACGTACAATGATTTAGTTGCATTTTCCAAATGATTTAGTTACAATATTCGTATTGCCTACAATTCTTCTATAACATGTTGAGAAGATGAACTAGAACTTCCTCACAGCATGTTATCGCTTTTATATTACATATGTGTTGTCTATCATTTTGAACGCCAAAAATTCTATGATGCAATAATAACATAGGTTGTGTTTCTTGAAGGCTAACTATGAGCTGCATTAGTATTATGTATTAAAATGACTTTTTTTAAATACATCAAGTTAGTCTATACGAAATCCAATCATGCAGTTATTGGCTATAATATACTAATAAATTGATACGTATACATATGACCAAAAAAAAATTACCCAGATTCATGCCTAGGTGAAGGTTAGTGTTGTTATTTTTTGTTACTGTTGTTGTATCGACTCAGAGGTCCAACTCAAAGGTGTGACACAGACAAGGAGTCACTCAGGTCGCAAAAATGAGCAAGCAATCACAAACATCATCTTTACAACAATTGATTGCAAACAACGGTTGACTGCAAACGGCACAAATTTCCATTAAAATCAAGCTTCTTTTCATTCTGCAAATACAATTCTCACCAAACTTTTTACTGGGCTTTTGGAGTCTTCGCAAAAAATCCCCAACCAATGTTGCTCCACCATTTCTGTGTCATATCTAACCATTTTCTTCAAAAAGATTGTCACCACTCACTCTTTCCACTCAATATCAAAATTCAACACTTCAATTACTAATAAGTAATTAAAGAAATAGTGTGCCAAATCTGATATAAACAAAGTATATTACATATTGGCATTGGTATGGTACAAGCTTATTCATGTACAATACAGTGGAGTTTTTGTTTTGAAAATGTTGTACGATCTTTGATTATTTGAAATTTGCTCGTGGACCAATGGTTTTAGTGGCAAGATCTATGGATGGGATGCTTTAATCAAATAAATATGTATACAATTTCCACCTAAAGAAACAATCGGTTACTGTATCTGTCAATTTTTCAATACTTGATAGTTGAATAACACAAAATCAAATAGATTGACTTTCTTAATTCTGAACACATAACAGGATAAGATTCAACATAGATTACAACTAAAATGAACCAAACCCTAACAGAAAAACACATTAAAGATAATTTGCATCCAGATCTAAGCCCTCTCGCCTCTGATTCTTCTTGCAAGTTGAATATCCTTAGGCATAATTGTAACTCTCTTAGCATGAATAGCACAAAGGTTGGTATCTTCAAACAAACCAACAAGATAAGCTTCAGCGGCTTCTTGAAGAGCAGAAACAGCGCTGCTCTGGAACCTGAGATCGGTTTTGAAATCCTGAGCGATTTCTCTAACCAATCTCTGGAATGGAAGCTTCCTGATGAGAAGCTCAGTGCTCTTCTGATACTTACGGATCTCACGAAGAGCGACAGTTCCAGGACGGAATCTGTGTGGCTTCTTCACTCCTCCGGTGGCCGGAGCTGACTTCCGAGCGGCTTTTGTGGCGAGTTGTTTCCTTGGAGCTTTGCCTCCGGTGGATTTGCGAGCGGTTTGTTTGGTACGAGCCATTTGGATCGGAGAGAAAATAGAGGGAGGGAAGATTCAATTGAGATGGGATTGGGACTTGGTCGGTGAGTGTTTGTTGGAAATATATAAAGAGTGGAGAATAATGAGGAAAAAGCGGGAATTGAAAACTTTTTAGATTAGAAATTTGGGAAGTTTGTGATCGTTGATAAGAGAGACTATCTACGGTTGTAATTCGTTTCTGGGGGGAAGGATGCACGGATCGCGATCCATCACATGTGAAACTGACCAATAGGATTAATTGATTTACATTGTTATTAAATTTCAGAATTGTGAGTTTTTTGTTTTGGATGACGTCGGATGAGAATAGTGAGTTTGTTTTAACGTGACATAGGCTTAAAGATTTTTAAAAAAATAATAAATCAATTGGTACAAGTTTAATGTCTTGGGTTCACAATCCAAAACAATTTTCACATTCAATCAATTAAAACATTTAAAATTGTCATATAAATTAAAAATATTAATTAATGAATTTTTTTAAAATATTTTGATTAGTTATGTGCGTAAAAGAAAATTGGACCGTTGGACGTGTAACTCAGTAGAGTCACGACCATTAAACTCTTAAATTATATTCATTTGTGTTTGTTTCAAGTTTACCAGACTTATTCATAGGAATAGCATTATTTGGAATATAAAGATGAGAATTTTATTCTAAGGTATTTAGGGAAAATATGTTTGGTTAACTTTATAATATTCCTATGAACCATGAAAATAAGGACTATAATAGGTAACTATTTATGAATTTATTCTCATCTCCACGGGAACTTTATTCTCACCCTTTTCCTTCGAACCCTTTTCCTTCGAAATTTTTTTCTATTTCCATGAACATTTTATACTCGGGAATAAAATTCAGTAAACTCGTATCAAACATAGACATATAATTCCTATCATTTTATTTCCGGGAATCAACAAATATAAATTAAAACAAACACACGTATGGTAGAAAGAATCTTTACAATTTCGCCTTAAAAAAATAATTTACACTTTCTTTTTTGACTAAGAGAATTTTTACATTTTTTTAGTCAATTATAATTTATACTCACCTAAGTAAAAAGATTTTTTATTTTTCAATTTTACCAATTATATAAACTATTTCATTTATAATTTAATCTTTTTTCGATTTAATAATGGAATTTTTAAATATTTATATTTGTAATAAAAAGATTCTAAATTTTGATGTAGCATTTTTTCTTTCAATTTTACTTTGCTTAATTTTTTTTATTATTATATAATTCATTGCCAATAAAATAATTTATTTTCTGAATAATCTTTAAAATTTTACAGCTTTGTTATTTGATTGGTAAAAACAAAATGAAGGAAACCCTAAAAAATTGATTTTCACTATAACTAACTTAAAAGTCATACAAATAATGTTAAATAAATTTCACACCGATAAATGCTTCAAAATCATATCAAACACGTCATTACTTTTGATCTCTTTGAGAAGAGGTTTTATGAGAACTTTCAAGACGATGAGACTTATTTTTGGGAAACGATCTATCTACTAACAATATATGAGAGTTAAACTAAACAAAATTTCATAATCGTCCTCTTTAAAATTCATGGTATTTTTAATTTGGCTTAAATATTACACCCGTCCTTGCAAATATACCTCGTCTGAGTTTTGGTCCTTGTAAAAAAAAAAATTGAAATCCGTCCTCGCAAAGTTTTCTGTCTTTTAAAAAAGTCCTTGGGCCCATTGAAGCTGCTTGGTGGCACTTAGGTGCTGACGTGGCATATGATGACTATGCATAATTGGCGTGGCATTTAAATTAATTTAAAAATGTAAAAATAATTAAATTTTTGAAATAGAAAAATTAGAAATTAATGAAAAATAAGTTTTATTTTTTTTAAATATAAATATTTAGATTTTAATTTTCCAAATTAAAAATAAAAAAATTAGAAAATATTTTTCGAAAATTATAAAAACAAATTCAAAGTTAATTTTATTTTTTTTCGGAAATTAATTTTCATAAATTAATAAAAACAAAAAGTTACATAACATTTTTTTAATATTTTTAAAAAATTAGGAAGTTTATGTTCAGATTTTTCTTTCAAAATTATAAAAAAAATTAATTTTCCAAAAATTAGAAGAAAAAAAAAATTTGTTTTTTAAATTAAAAATATTTCTTCTAAAAAAATATGAAAATTAATTTTCGTAATTTACAAAAAAAATTCAAATTTTTTAAAATTTACATTTAAAGTTGTTGGAAAAAATTATTTAAAAAGTATTTTTTTGATTTTTTAAAATTTTGGAAAATTAATTTCCATATTTTTAAAAAAATTTATAAACAGAAAATACATTTTCCAAATTTAAAAATCAATTTTTAAATAATAAATGCCAATTCACCTGCTTCGTGGCACTTATGCCTAGTCATCGTGCGACACATCAGCTCCACAGTGCCACCTTACAGCTTCTATGGGCCCAAGGACTTTTTTAAAAGACAGAAAATTTTGTGAGGATGGATTTCAAAAAAAAAAATTCGCGAGGACCAAAACTCAAACGAGGCATATTTGCAAGGATTAGTGTAATATTTAAGCCTTTTAATTTTATGTGTATAATGATCATTTTACAAAATTTAATTTAATTGTTTTTTATTTTTTAAATTAATTATGCATAAATGGTCATCACAACTAGAGCTGTCAAAACGGGCCAACTCGAAAGCCTGTATAAAACATAGGGTTTGGGCCAAAAAATTACAATCTTAATTTTTTCAGGGCTTTTGAGCCCGGCCCGTAAAAGCCTGTAACTCGTTTGGACTTACCCGGGCCATGGGTAGCCCGACAGCCCGCGTAAAGAACCATTTTTTTTTATGTTTGAACCATTCTCCTTGTTCTCTCCGTCAATTCTCATCCTTTTTCAGGTTACTTAATTTTCTTATTTTTCATTCATAGCCACTAGCTTATTTCTATCAAAAAACTTACCTTTTCATGTTATGTTTGCGTTTTTTATTATTGTTGATTCCACTGTGTTGTTCTGATATGTGAGTTTATGTTGTTCTGATATGTGAGTTTAATATATTTAACAAAACCAACGTATACCAACTACGAAGTGTGCAATCACTTTTGCCTCTACATAGTACAATGGCTTCTTGTATGATGGTATCATTATGTTAACATATCTTAACATTGATTCAAGAAATTGCAACGGTGTTTCACTGTATTCCCTCTCCTACAACATCATGAACTCTAGCATTTGTTACCTTAAATTAATTTTGAGTTATTGTCTCTTCTTTTCTTGTAAAATTGCATGTTCATGTTTTTTTTTTCCACTGCTGTGTCTTTTAAAGGATTTTTAAAAATAAAAACAAAAAACAAAAAAAGAAGGTAAGGTGGGCCGACCCGTTAGCCTGGGAGCCCGTATAGGGTCGGGCTCGGGCTCTATTATTCAAGCCCGTTTTTAAACAGAGCTTTTTAGCCCGGCCTTAAAAAGCTCGTGGCCGGCTCGGGCCAGGTAGCCCGTTTTGACATCTCACAACTATAACAAATTTTAACGGATAATTATGAAATTAATTATTTAAAAAAAATAATACAGATAATGGTTTTCACAACTCTAACAATTTTTTACGGATAACTATGAAATCAATTTATTTGTTTTTTTAAAAAAAATGACTTAAAAACAGATATTATGGAACTATCAATGGATATAACAAATTTCCACGCATATTTGTTTTTCGGGATGCAAAATTCATAAGTCGTTAAAATACTTTTAAAACATTATTTGTTTTTTAATTAAAACCAAAAAGGTGTAGCCAATTTGTTCTCTACAGAAAAATTGTAACTAATTTGCACTTTCACGAATAAGTGGGTATAATAAATTTCCACCGATATTTGTTTTCGGATGGAAAATAATATGTCTTTGGAATACTTTTAATTTTTAATGTTATTTGTTTTTTTAATCTACTAACAATATATAAAACAAGTTCAACACATCAAGAAATTGGAAGAAACATTGAATATGAATTAAAACATATAAATTTTGTATTTTAACCCAACAAATAACATTACAACAATATTGTCGAAACTTTCAACTACTGAGAAAGTCAACAGCACAAAAGTGCAAACTAACAGCCACCAACAAAGATTACGATATAAACAATGAATACATACATTGTATGAACTTAATCATAGCAAATAAAACACAAGGTACAACAATTACTACATGTTATATGATAGCATCAAAGACTAAATCCATGAATATTACAACAATTGCACACAAGTCCCTTATAATAAATAGGTACATGAGTACATGTTAATTTACTTGAAAATTTACATATATTAATAACTACAATATAAATGGAAAACTTATAAATTTCAATAACAATAAATTTACTTTCGAAACCAATGACAATGCCTTGCACAGTGGAATATCAAGTAATTTAATGGGTGATTAACAATAAACACAAGTTTATAAAAAACGTTTAAGTGTATCAAAGTTTAAGCTAACTACTTATTTTGTATATTCTTATATTTCTCCCGTTTTTTGAAAGTTATCACTGACAAAGACTTATCCCTTACCTTTTTTTTTTATTTATATTTATTTTTTGAGTTTTTTTTTATATATATTTCTCAATAGAAAATATGTGTCTAATGCTTTTTAATATCTATCAAGGACATATATTTGTCCATTTTTTCATATTTATCGTTGACAAATTTTTTTCTACAAATTAAATGGTGACAAATATTGACGTGACAATTATAAATGTTGTCATTGGTTGTATATGCAAAATTGTTTTGAATTATCAACCAGTGTTTTGTTTCATGTTTATCACTAACAAATATTTTTCTAGTGTTTTATTTCATATTTATCACTAACAAATATTTATCCCGTATTTTTTATTATATTTATCACTAACGAATATTTGTCTTGTATTTTGTATATGTTTTTTATTACATTTAGGGTTAATAGTGCTTTTCACCCCTGTAATATTAGTCATTTTCGGTTTCAGCCCTTATAAAATTTTCGGTTTGGTTTCCATCTTCGTATATTTTTTTTTCCGGAAAACCCCCTTCCCCTTGGCTTTTTTTTAACTGGCCACATCAGATTTTATTTTAAAAAAATATAAATTCATTTATATTAATTTAAGAATAAAAAATTATTTAAAAAATTCCGTAATTTTTTTTAAAAAAATCTGGAAATGTTTTTTATTACCAAATTTTTTTTCTTTGTATATAAAAAAGCAAAAAATGGAAAAATCTTCATAATTTTGTAAAAAAAATTTTCCCACTATTTTAAATTTTGAAAAAGATTTTATAAAAATTATGGAATAAAATTTTCGAAAAAAAAATTTGAATTTTTTCTAAATTTGTATCCAGATTTTTAAAAAATAAAATTTTTTCCAGAAATTTATTTTTGTTGAAAAATTTTTTGAAAAAAATCTGATTATATTTTTAAATTTTGAAAATTTCCTTTTTTTTTGTATTTTGAGAATTAAATTCCAGAATTTTTTAAAATATTTTTAATTTCGAAAAAACTCTGATTATATTTTCTGATTTCTTTTAAATTTAAAAATAAAATTATAGTTATTTTCTGATTTTTTAAATTTTAGAAAAAAAATTGGTAATAATTTTTTTTATAGAAAAAACTTATTAAATTCCAGAATTTTTAAAAATCTTCGTAAAAAAACAAACTTTTTAAATTTCGAAAAAAAAATCTTAATATTTTTTCTGATTTTTTTTATTTTAGGAAAAAAAATCTTTTTTTTTTCGATTTTTATATGAATTTTTTTCTGATTTTTTTTTTATTTTAAATTTTTTTTAAAATAATCTGAATATTTTTATGATTTTTTAAAATAAAATCTGATGTAGAAATGTTTTTTTACATGTGACCAATTAAAAAAATAAAAAAGCCAACTCAACGACACATAAGCAAATCTGTTGAGTTGGATGGAGGAGGGGGGTTTACCGGAATTTTTTTTTTTATGAGGACGGAAACCAAACCCAAAATTTTACAAGCGCTAAAACCGAAAATGATCTATATTGCAGAGGTGAAAAGCACTATTAACCCTTACATTTATGAAATATTTGTTTTATATTTATTGTTACAAATACCTGCCAAATGTTTTTAATATTTTTTTAATAATAATTAATGAGAAATATATGTTCTATATTTTTTTATAGGGTAATACTTATACACAGTTCTATACATATTACTGTTTTCCAACAAAAGCATGACATGTGGATTATATATTTTAAAACCACTTAGAATATGTTAACGCTGTAACTTCTCCGTTGTCCCCCTTTTATGTTTTATCATACCTCTGTTTTCACAACGTATCCAACGACAAGCACAATGATGAACACGCAAGAGCCAAGTTCCCGGTGACGGAACAATAGGAAGCCGGCAGTCTTCGGTCACACAAACTCCCTTTCTCGGCAATACAAAAAACGAATTTCTTTTCCCTGCAATCATCCAAGTGCCCTGAGCATGAAGTGAAGTTGGTGACTTGAGTGTGTTGTTAGTTTTTACCTCAAACAGTTTCATATAGTGTATCTATCCTATCATCAAGCATTACAACATCCAAATGTAGATTCAAGAATAAGAATATGAAGAGCTGTGTGCATGCTAAAGATAAGAGGAGGAAGGCGAAGACAATGATGGTCTTAATTGTGTTTGGACCTTTTTCTTCCAATAATATAGAGTTTTACTTGTTTTATAGAAAATAGAAATTGTTATGGAAGACAATTAGCAGCTACAATGAGCAGTAAGAACAATTTACTTCAACGGCGGTTACTGTGTGTGGTAGGGCGGTAGCGGAGGTATTGATAATGAAACGTAAAGTTAAAACGAAAAATATAATTTTGACGGAGGTTACGCGTGTGCTGGATGCGTGGCAGTTTTTAGCCAGGTGTTATAATATGATAGGCCAACAGTAAAAACAGGATGTGTAGAACTGTTTTTAAGTTTTGTCCTTTTTTATATTTACCAATGATTAGTTTTTTTTTCTTCCAGTATTTCTTATTACATTTAGTGATAAATACATGTTATATTTTGGGATATATTTATTCGACAATAGCATCCCATATTTTTTAATGATATTTATCATTGACAAATATTTGTTTAATGTCTTTTTTTTATATGAATAATGCTAACAACACATTTTTCATCACACTCTATTTTATTGATTAAAATTCACGTAGATTCCACCATATTTATATAAGACCAACATAATTAAATGCAATCTTTAACTAATTAAATATAATGTGTGTTAAAAGTGAGTTGCCAACATTCCTAATTTTATATTTATCAGTGACAAATCCTATTATGTGTTTTGATATTTATTGGTGATTACTAATAGTTTTCTATAATTTTCCAATATTTATCAATAACGCAAACATGACATTGTAAAATGTTGTCCCCATGAAACCAAAACCGGTTCAGCCAGATCTGTTCCAGATAAACTCCCTTCGACAAGTGCTTTCAAATGGACATTTTGCTGCTGCTAATATATAACCTGGAGCCATTTATTGAACGAGAAAGAACAACTTGAAGGCTTCACTTGATACTCTATTCGTATAATAATGAATGATGATAAATAATTATGTTGCTCAGACTTTAAAATTTTAGAAATGTAACAGGTAGCAAGCTACACATAACTAAACAATTTTTAACCCCAAAAAGAAAAAGAAAAAACTACAAGGGGACAAAAATAGATGTTAATCCTAAATTTAGTGATTAAATTATATTTGTGACAATGTTTCCCTGTTTGTCAGGGTGTTGAAAATCGTCAAATATTCCAACTGAATTTGATCCATCAGGTCGGACTCTACATTCACCGGCTTGAATAATATCCTCAACAATTTTATTAATAGCGTTTCCTTTAACCTGCAATCAATGAAAGATAAATAACTCAATATCTAAAAAGAAAGAAAGATGAAACCAAAATTAAATAGCTTTAGAAGATACAGTGACATCTCAAGCCATGGTCAAATAACATGAGTTTGTTGCCTGTTGGACTCTTGAATTCTTCTCAACATGACACATCAAACTCAAGAAATGGTGTCAAGTGTTCCTGAGCAGATCTTATTAACAATAAGGAAACTGCTATATAGAAATGCAGGATTGAAAAGCAAGGGAGTTGATTGCGATATTGAAAGCTAGGATTCATCGAGGGAAGGCTGGAAGCCATTATGGAATGTAGTTACCCGAAATAATTTACAAAATAAAATAAAAAATACTATATGTTTGAATTAGCTTATTTTATTTTGATAAAATAATCAAATCACTTTCTTTTATAATTTCATGAGAGCACTTTAAACAAAAAATGATTAAAAACCAAACAGAATATATATCTCGTGCGAGGCCGGGATCTAACCTTAATTCCAATAGCAATGGCAGTTTTCAATTTAACAAGTTCACCTAATCTCAAAGAACCTTCTTTATTATCCTTAACAAATATCAGGGGAACACTCCTTGATGAAGCCAAACTTTGAAGATGCTTTGTCAGCCATCGTGAGTTACAGTCAGAAGCTACAAGCACAGCCTGCATCATCATAAAATAAAATGTGAATATTTTCTCTTCAAGGCTTACTTATAAAACAAAGCTACACACCCACACCATAAGCAGCCATATATTACTTTTACCTAAGTACACAATAAACTAGTTATTTATTACTAAGGAAAACTAACTGTGTTTGAACATTGTGGATGCGAAAACAATGGTTTCCGTACACACTATCAACTGCTAGTATAATTTGCAGGGATCAGCAAGAACAAAAAGCCTAACTATAACTACCAGTACATGGATATTTGAAGCACCATGTAAAGGTAGAAATATTAAAAATAGAGTAAGCAGGAGGATTTAATTAGATGCAGTGAACTAGTAACAACAGGTACAAGTACTAAATAAATAATGGGTCATACTAACCGGCGCCCCGGGGGCACTGGTTAAGGAAGTCAAAATAGAAAGCTTTAAATTGAAAATGATACTTTTTTTACTTTTGAGTAATTGATTACACAATTTCCAACGCAATACCTACTATATTTGCTTCCTTAACCAATACCATGGGACACTGGTTAGCATTTCCCATAAATAATTAACCAAATATTTACATTTCCTTCATGGCAGAATAAAAGAAATCAACCTGAAGTTTAACCGAATGTGTTTTATGATTGCTTGTGATTGAAGGCAGGAGTTGAGCTGACCTTTCAAACTCTGCACATGGTTTCATACACTCTAGGACACGAGTTACGTCATTGACCCCAATAGCAAATTGTTGCTGAAAGGTTCCAGGCAAACGTTATATGACTATGCAAGACTCCTACATATTACTAAATTCATTCATATGTTTTATGGTTATGAAAATCAAGTTGAGGTTAAACCTTTATCCATATCTTTTCTGGCAAAGAACTTCCATCTAAATGTCTTGCTGATTCGACCCCCCTGCTCATTGGAATAACCGCTTGCAAGATCAGGTGATAAATAAATTGCACAATTGTTGATTACTTTCAAAACTAAACGCAACTTAGTTCAAAAGTTCGCTCTAAACTGTTAAATCTTCATTCAGACCCTCTACCCTTCCCTCAGCTTCATTAAACAGCGTTATGGAGCACAGAATGTTAAAATTTCAATTAAAACACAAAACAACAAATGGAAAATTAGTCCTATGTTTGGACACATGGAAAATTAAGCTTATGTTTGGTTCCATATTTGTATTCCCATAATCACAATTGGGTCAGCCAAACCTGATTTGACCATAAATAGTTATGCTAGTCCCAAAATCAATTCTACCCAAAAGCTAATATTTCTAGCTTGTGCGATAACCTAGAATCGAGTTTCATGTAAAGTGATTTATGTTTGGATACATTCATGTAAAAGTAGGTTGAACTCTAAATTCAATGCTAAACAACAATTGTATTTGTAGAGGGAAAAGCTCTAAATTCTGACTTCTTGTTTGAAATCAAACATACAAAATTGATAAAAAAAAAAACTTATTTTTTGTGAATGTATCTATAGAGATATAATAATCTAACAATATCCAAACATAAAGAACTTTAAGTTCAACTCACTTTCTACCAAAATCAATTTTTTCACGGCATAACCAGACATGCGGTAAGTATTTTACCTAAGGATTGATTGGAGCAGATTGGTTAGATGTTTTCCTTCGTAGCAACTGCAGAAAGTAAAATTAAACAATAAGAACGAATAGATTGAACGATATTAGATGTGAAATTGAAATTAATGCAGACATATAAAGAAAAGGAGCGGTGCAAATACATACTTAGTTTCTAGAGAAGTAAGGTTTGAGTTTGAGTTTGTATTGGGATTGTTTCCACCATGCTTCTTTGGGGTTTTAGCATTATTGCTTCTACTATGCATTATTACTTTGAAATCGCGGTAATAGAAGATAGTGGAAAATAGGAGTTTGATTGAACTTTGAAGTCAAAACATGCGATTTCAGAGTTCCGCGGCAACCATGGTGCTTGCTTGCATTTTGTTGCAACGGTGTATAATGAATTGGGCTTTGGAAGATTTTACACGGCCGGTGAATTTCAGATCGACTTTCTTTGTTGAAAGTCTCAATATGCCCCTTTAATTGCTCATAGACACATCAAATATCCAAAAATGCCTCTCATATAGTCTAATTTAATTCATGTTTTGTTAAAAAAATGATAGTTTCTTTCGGGGATATTCTCATGATATTATAAACTTTTCTAAAAAAAATTAGATTAAAGTGTATTTTTTCCCTAACTTTTAAAAAGTTGCGATTTTGACCCCTATATACAAAAACTGCAATTTTAGCCTCTTTTCATCTTTGGTTCTTTTGGTCAATTTTGACAAAGTCAACGCTTATTTGGCATGCCACGTGTGTAATTAACAATTAAAAAAATGTCACATTTTAAATTGTTGATTTAAAAAAAAAAAAAAAGGAAATGAAGAAGGAGAGGCACGTGAGAGGTGCCTCAACCCAGCAACATTTTTATTCTCCTTCATTTTCTTAACAACTTCATCTTCTTCGCAACCAACACCAGAACATACTACATGAATTTTTTCAACAACAACAACAACAATCGAGATTCTAAGAAGAAAGAGTGAAAAAGAAAGATCCGAACAACATTTAAAATCTAATACGACAACTTGGTTTAAGAATATTTCCTCCCATCCTCCCGTTACAACAATATGGGATTTTTGAAATAGTCTGAGCCAAGCAATCATTGCACTGTTGCGATGACAAATCAAACATACACAACGCATAACTGTATATGGTTGCGAAATTTGCCAGATTGATCATCCCTTTTGTTGTGAAATTCACGTTCGATATCACACCAATGAAAAACAAAGATGTGTGGAGCAAAAGGGTAGTGGTAATCCTAGGTCTAAGTGCCTTCAAGCAACAACACACTCAAGGGCTAAAACAATGACACAAACACTAACCAAGCATAAAGATAAGTAAGCTTAAAAGGAAGTAAACAAACACACATAAGATGGTAACCCAGTTCGGTCCAATATGACCTACTCTGGGGGGGAGAGCAGCTCTCCAATCCACTATGAGAAGATGTTACAAGAGGTTACAAGAAATCAGCCTTATACCTAATCTCTACCCTTTGTTTCCCTCACCAAACTCATATGAATCTTACTGGAGAATACACAAAGGAAGCTTTAGATCCTTCCAATGATGTAATCTCACTACCCAAGGTGATTACAATGTTTATCCCAACCCTAGAGACCCCCCCTTACAAAGATACTCAACCCTCAAGTTCCCCCCTTTGTAAACCCTAGGCCTCTAGCTTCAGCCCTCCTTCAAAAAATGCTGCAGAATCCACTTAAATACTAGTCACAGCAGTCCAGAATCGTGTCACGATTTTGACCAATCGCGTCACGATTGTCTCTGAACAACCGTTGTGACCAGTCCCTTTCAGGTAAACTTGGTGAGGAAGTTGTTGAATCGCGTCACGATTTCCCAAATCGTGTCACGATTTT
>Ga0315915_1000340_pt1 | contig 44881 bp, 34 predicted proteins | sample MpolbnodulesMG_FD_207738 | JGI IMG/M metagenome (GOLD analysis project Ga0315915, IMG submission 207738) | Medicago polymorpha root nodule microbial communities from Los Angeles, California, United States - branched nodules | ecosystem: Host-associated > Plants > Roots > Nodule | place: USA... | reverse complement strand
AAAATATTCTTTTAATCCCAGTGATAGTTAATCAAGTTCTTCTAAATATAGTAACAAAGTACTTTTTAGCACTACATATTATCGATTCAAATACATCCATTTTTACCGTCTCATAACTCTTGCAAAAACGATTTGAGGAAGTGTTGTTTTAAGATTTTAATTGTGTCGATTAAAACTGTTTAAACAAGTTTTGTACTAATGATACCAAACATAGAAGTACAGAGGATGGTTGCCCAATAATTTATCAACTAGATACAAACTAAGTGGAGTTGAATCATCTCTCAAAATCAGGTTGTTTCGTTTAGGCATCGTTTTTCTTTGGAAAACAAACATATATTTGATACGTATTTCAAAAATACTCAAAAATCAAATGACAACATATTTGATATCAAAATTTTGATGTGAATATAACATTTCTTCTCAACTAATGCTACAAGTTACTACATAGGATTTGCAACAAGGCTAGTTTAAAGTTGAATAGCAAAAGGGGTTGGATTATCAAAGATGTGGAAAACAATCATACCTTAATCTTTCTTTTTCTTCTAATCATAAAGCCTATTTCTATTAGCCTTTTTTTCCTCATTTAAGGCAATTATTAAATAAAATACATGACCCAAAACTGGTGTTTTATCTAAATTGAATCCAAACTGAAAAGAACACGGATACCGTGTGAAAAGAGAATCACACTTGAATTCAAAGGTTAGATTAATGCACAAAAATCCCTCTTAAGCTCCCAAGATGATAGCACCTCGACAAATATATAGATGTCCTAGCCTCGAAATTCTTTCTACTCTTCCTCTTCATCGTCTTCTTCAGGAGCCTCTTTTAGCCACTACAGACAAGATCAAATAAATTACTTACATAAGTAATGCATCTCATGGGATAGTTGAGAAGAAGCAAATAACATAATATTAGTTTTGTACATGTGTATAAATAGACGAAGATACTCACTTGAATTAACGGTTGGGCTTGGTTAACAAATACTTTATCAGCCTCATCCGCGTCTTTCTTCTCATCCTCCTAACTCAAAATAGCATCTTCTTCTATAACATGTTCATTATACATGTAGTGCAAAATCTGAAAGCAATTAAGAAGTCAAAACAAAAGAAGGGAAAAGATAGTCCAATGCAGTGTGAGAATGTGTGAAACTATTGACTCCAACCATTTTACAAACAATATTGTATATTGACAGCATGAAAATGGAAGATCACGGTATAACAAATACTGCTGCCAGCAAAGCAAGTACATGAGCGTGAAAACTTGTTGGAACTTGAATTGCGTTAAAATCCATTTCGCAACATTATTAACTCACTGGCTTTAGACAGAACAGTATGTTATAGTTTTTCTTTCTGAGCTGCATTTTTCTGAGCTGCATAAAATCCTTTGAGGTGCATAAAAACGTCACGCATTAACAAGCCTAATGCATGAAAGATATTAAATTATTTGTAATTGTAACGGAAGATATACAGCAAATTCATACTTTGATAACCTTTCTGACATGCTACCAACTGAATAAAGACAATTCAATAACCTAACCAGTAAAAGATAAGCATACCTTTGTGAACAACGGCGCAAACTCCTTAGCAGATTCCAAACACATTTCTTCAAATTTTAGAATCACTTCAATCTGGAGCAAAAAAATTGGATGTATGAGTTTAATTTTGCAAAAGATAGTTTTTTTTCCCAAGCCTTATAAATGAACATTGAATGATGTCATGATGATGAAATTACAACAAAAGAAGTGTAGCATAATCTCAAAAAAGTTTCAGACTAAACTAAAAAATAATGCAATCGGTAATTCTTCAAATTAAAGAACACTATGCAAATGAACATGAGTAACTTCAACAAGGAGAAAGAATTAACAGATGCACCTGCTCGTCCGTATAATTCAGATAGGATGCAAGAACCTTTTTCCACTTTTTAAGTACAACATGAACATTCTGAACCAAGCTATCTGAAAAATGAATCCCAAAGGCAATATTAAAATCATCGAGCAACCACTAAGAATTCAAAATTTACTATGACAACATATATACATGGTGTTGGAAAGTAAGATCAGATGGGCATGAACCACTTAGCATTACCCCACTAGGAGGAGTCAGCTCCATGGATACTAACACCAATGTACTTGTCATAAACCATAATTTCAGCAAAACCATACAGAGCAAGCACTATTACAGTGGTTTCAGAGAACTCAAGAATGAGATAAAACTTGAAAAGAATAGAAGTGCATTTCTGTACTGAATCCTCAAATGAATATGATACGGATAGGGTGTAACTTGTAAGAACCTTTTTCCATTTTGTAAGTGATTTAGCTAAATGACTAAACTATAGATAATACAGTAATTACAGTCAAGCTATACTCTCATAGTGGTTTCTCTTTATATTTTCTTAAATCTTAGGTATCTTCAATTTCAGTATCTTCTATTTGATTCAACACTTACCTCACTGGAAACTCCCAGTTAATTCATGTAACCTGAACATTCTGCATAATTTGTTACTGAATATATCTGATAGGTTTTTTCCAAGATGCCAAGTTTTCGAACCATGTTCTATGCCTGATAAAAAAAATTAATGGGAAAGATTAAAAATACTGTGTGACAACAGGAATATGGATGAAATCTCACCGGCTGAACTATGGGGCATGTCTACAGCATACTTCATCATTGCAAAAAATAAAGCTCCAGCACAATCAGCAGCTATCTTATTGTATGACAACCTAACACTGATAAAAACAATGTTTCTACAAATTAGTACCTAATGAATGCAGATTCAAACTCCATAAACTGTTGAAGAAGTGTTCCAGTACTGATGTCCAGTTTATCAATACAAAAGAGCATTCAATCTTTTAAATGTTCTCAACAAACAGGACACCTCAGACGAAATGTAAGAGATAAACAAGTAGATCTTTTTTCACGCAAAAAAAAACATGATTCAAAAGGACTTAAGAAGAACTTCTGAAACCAATAATTCATGACAATTTAACATGTGGAAGAGAAATTACATCATCAAGAAGCAGTCCCTTGACAAAATGACGCCGAAGATGTTGGTAGTCAAAATTGTCGGTAAATAGGCTAAGGACTTCTGGCGAGCATATGTCAATGTAACAATCCTGCAGAAAAGAAATTATTCACTTAATGACCTCAGAAAGTTTAATAAAGCTTATCAGGCGAGAGATATGACCAAACAAAGTAGCATTTATAACAACAGTAAACTAGTTCTGTAATCAACTGACAATAAAATTCAGATAGTAATAAATCATTGATTCATTTGGGAATCAAACAATCATTTCTTAGCATAGCCTAAAATTATTGATTCATTTGGGAATCAAACGAACATTTCGCATAGCCCAATCATGAGGCTGAACTGACAATAACATCACAGGTATTTTTTTAGGGGACAACATCATGGGTATTGTTAACTGAGCCTGAACTAAACTCCATGTTTTATTCATGGTCATGAATATTTAAAAATAAATAAATACATGCATGTTCTCCAATAATAATTTTTTTATGAGTACGTAGCCGCAAACCAATTACTCTCTAGCATGAAGTTAACCTGAAAGCAAAGCAGAAAGATATGAAAAAAAGGGGCTCAACCTGCTTGTCATGGTGCAGAGAGAGGGAAGAATTATCAGCAAGCAATGAATTTTCAAGATGTAGAGTGCCTTTTGAAAAGTCTGCTTTATCCTCGTAATACAAAAGTTGCTTGGTATTAGGATCAATAGCCATGAAAATTTCATTACCAAGTCGAGACTGATGGATAGCTGGATGAGTTTTTGACCTTTTAATAACCATGGTCATTACAGCATTACTATCTTTCTTCTTCCTTTCTTTAAGTTCTAAAAGTGCCTGAGTAAGCGACATGTTGCTTACAGTATCTCCGCTGATAAGGACAAAGTCTCCTTGCACTCGTATATAACACGCAGTGCATCTCCAGCACTGACACAATTTTGAGACTCAATAGTTGTTACAGTAAATTAGGTTGATTAAACCACTCAGATTTCTCCAAATAGTTAATCACCTGCTTCGCATGAGCACAACAGAAAACGAAAAACCTCTTCTACACCAGCTGATTCAAGCCATGTTAATGTGTAATTTATCATTGGAACATTCGCCAATGGCAAAAGCACCTTCAATCAACAAACAAATAAATATATCAAGATTCGAACAAAAATTATGAATTAATGTTACTGAGTAATTTATAATCGGAGCATTCACCAATGACAAAAGCACCTTAAATTAACAAACAAATAAGGTCTTGTTTAGATAAACAGCTGATTGGAAGCTTATAGCATAAGCGCTTTTCATGATAACCGCTTATGTATAACCTATTTCTATATCAAAAGTAAATTAAATTAAATTGTTTTCGTATAAGCTATAAATTGTTTTCATAAGCTATCATGGTGAACTGATGAAAATAAGCTGAAAACAGCTTGTAAACATGTCATCAATTATTTCCATAAGTTCTTCCATACAGCCTCACAAAACTTATGTCATTACATAAGCTCAAATAAGTAAATCCATGTTCTTATATATGAATGTTGAAATTGTTCTTATATATGAATATGAATGTTGAGATTAACAACAACAACAACAACAATGAAGCCTTTTCCCACAAAGCGGGGTCGGCTACATGGACCAAATTACGCCATAATGTTCGATCATAAACCATGTTTCAGTCCAACTTATTAATTTCTAAATCTTTCCTAATAGTTTCTCTTATAGTTTTACTAGGTCTTCATCTGCCTCTAGTGATCTGACAATCCTCCATCTGATCTACTCTCCTAGCTACATCTCTACATATCCAAACCACCTAAGCCTATTTTCAACCACTTTTAATACTATGGGTGCTACTCTAAGATCCTGTTTGGATTGAGCTTATGAAAAATAGCTTATGTAAATAAATAATTGTTTATTTTAATTTATAAGCTCTCACTAACGAATTTTGTATCTTCATAAACTGTTTTTTCATAAAATACCTTAACAAACTTATAAATAATACATAAAAGCTTTATTTTTTTGTATAAGCTGTTTTGTATAAGGTCTAAAATAAACTAATCCAAACAGGCCCTAACTCTAATATTGTCATTTCTAGACCTATCCCATCTAGTCTTACCACACGAATGTTCAAATTAACCATTGTAAAATTTATCATCGCAACAATCACCAATGGCAATAGCACCTTAAATTAACAAATACAAAAATATATCACAAACACTGTAGCACCTACACTTTTGATCACCCACACGTCTGATTACATTAAATTATGTGATTTTCTTTTCAAATTATTATCGGTGTCAACGTGTCAGTGTCATATCAAGTGTCTAGTGTCGGCGCTTCATAGACACATCACATTTCAAAAACTCAAACCAAACACAATGAATTCATATATTTAACCAAAAATAATGAATAAACGCATCAAAATTCAACAATTCAAACAAAAAAATAACAAATTCATGTTTATGAATGAACATTGCAATAATCAACAAAAAAATTTGAAATTACTTTGGGGCGTTCAAGAGTGATAGGTCTAAACTTGGTAGCAAAACTATCAGCTAACAAAATCGCTTGTAACGGAACACGAACTAGCTCATCGTGATCCTCTGAAACCCTAGCAGCGCTTTTCTTCGGTGCTCCCATTTTCTTCACAACAATTAACTAACTCAAAATTTCCGATGCTGAAATTTTGATTTCGATTTTTCGAGATTCTTCGGTGTTTGATTCTTCAGTCAAGAAATTGAATCGCGGGAATTGGGGAGAAGTGTGAACGGCGGAGGTGAAGTGTGCCGCCGGAGGTGAACGGCGGCGTGGCTTGTTCGCACGAGAGAATCACGATGGTGAAATGTTATAAGGTTGAAAAATACTAGTAAAAGACACAAATGCCCTTGCGGTAGTTAGCTGAAGAAAAAAAACCTCCATACAAAAACTTAAAAAGTGATAATTAAGAAAGGAGGGTGATGTTTTGGGCTTATTAGTAGTTGAATTGTGTTATTTCAACAACCATTTCAATGACAACTTATGAGACAACCATAACTTACAAAGAAAATAAGGGATTGACAGAAAAACCAAAACAATAAAGAGAGAAAGTAAAAACATAATGTAAATATGAAAGAGAATGTTGTTACAAAATGGTTGTACGAATATCATTTCTCTTAGCTGTTATTGAGTGGATGCAAGAATTAGAGTTCAAAAGGTTATCTTTACTCTAAATTCGAAGAGTGTTGTGGACTTTTTTAACTTGTCAGTTAATGATAGAATCAACGTAAGTTCCATTTTATGTATTATGATACTTTATCATCGTTATGTAACAACTCTTATGTCACTTTTTCTAAGAGAAATGCTAATATGATTGCTGATAACCTTATTAAAGTGGCCATATAAACACCCGTTCTAAGCTTTATTTTGATATTTTCTCTTATATTGATCATTTAATTTTTAATGAAATGCAATAGTTTTCTATTTAAAAAAAAATAAAAGAAAAATGAAATGGATACGAACTTTATTTGTATAGATTTAGTTAGTATGAATGAACTCAATGGTTTTTTTTTTTAAATTGGCAACCAATCATCAATTACCACATCATTAAACATAAAAATAATTAATTTAAGGCCAAATACTTCCTCGGGTCCTTTAAGTTTCAAGTTTATTTCAGATAGATCCTTTAAGTTTCTAAGGTTTCAGATAGGTCTTTTAAGTCTCGAGTTTGTTTCAGATCGGTCATTTAAGTTTCGAGTTTGTTTCAGATAGGTCCTTTCTATCAACCTCCATTAAGCCAAAGTTAAAGGACCTATCTGAAACAAACTCGAAACTTAAAGGACCTATCTGAAACCTTTAATGTTTTAGATAGGTCCGTTCTATCAACCTCCATTAAGCCAAAGTTAAAGGACCTATCTAAAACCTTTAATGTTTGTTATTTTTTCAGCTTTCAATTGTATTAATATTTTGATTTTAGGATTTGAAAAAGAGGGAGAAGAAGCGATTGACTTTTGCATATGAGTAAAAAAAACTGGCATATGGTGCTCAAACACACAAATTGGTTTGATACCTAATTTTTTGGGCAGCGTTGTAAGTTACTCCTTTTCTTTTTTGAAGAATTGTTGAATCTCTTTTAAATGTTGTTTTTAAATTAAAATTTTATTTTGGTTTTGATAGTAAGCACAATCAATAGTAGATAGACCTTGCTGCTAATAAATGAGTTATATATAAAGCATTATAAACCAATAGTCTCTATTTGGTATACTAGTCAAAATAGGAATAACAAAATATTGTATACCAAACATGTGAAAGTTGTATGTTATATGATGGAAGATAGAAATTAGACCTAGTAAAGTAAATACCTTTTTTTTCCAACATTCTTTGTAGACACCAAAGATTCAGAAAACATTGAAAACATCATTCTCAAAAATTTCAAAATATCCACTCCATTACTGTCACATTGATGTAGGTGGGAGCTAACAATGTTTATGCAAAATTCTATCAATTAAGTGGAGAATAAATTTTAAAATTGCAGCAATCATGATCCTTCAATTGATTTATTAAATTGTTTAGTAGTATGCCTCTACAAAATAAAAAGATTAAAGCCTGTTTCTGATGTAATTGAATTGATGTCTGTGTTTGTTTCTATCTATTGTTTCTTATATATGGTATTATGATATTTTGCGTATTCATCTTATTTGTGTTATATTATTCCATGTTTTCAAAACTCACTTGTAGTGTCGTAGATGCCCAAACATTTTTAATACTACTACTTGATATATATATATATTTGAAGAATTACTCAATCTCTTTTAAATGTTGTTTTTAAATTAAAATTTTATTTAGGTTTTGATAGTAATCATAACCAATAGTAGATAGACCTTGATGCTAATGAATGAATTATATATAAAGCATTATAAACCAATAGTCTGTACTTGGTATACTAGTCAAAATAGGAAAGACAAAATATTGCATACCAATCATGTGAAAGTTGTATGTTATATGATGGAAGATAGAAATCAGACCTAGTAAAGTAAATACCTCTTTTTTCAGCATTCTTTATAAACACCAAAGATTTAGAAAACACTCAAAAAACATTTTAAAAAATTTCAACATATCCACTTTATTATTTTCACATTGATTATTGTCATATTTATGTAGGTGGTAGCTAACAATGTTTATGTGAAATTTTATCGATTAAGTGAAGAATAAATTTTAAAATTGCAGCAACAATGACCCTTCAATTGATTTATTAAATTGTTTAGTAGTATGCCTCTACAAAATAAAGATTAAAGCTTGTTTCTGATGTAATTGAATTGAATGTCTGTGTTTTTTTCTATCTATTGTTACTTATATATATAGTATTATGATATTTTGTGTATTCATCTCATTTGTGTTATATTATTCCATGTTTTCAAAACTCACTTGTACTGGCATAGATGCCCAACCATTTTTAATACTACTACTTAACATAGTAATTATTAGGGATATATTAAACTAAATTTTTGTTTTTGCAAATAAGAATTTTGTTAGTCCTTACCTTCTTCGATTCATATGTTACTCATTTTAGTTTATGAATATTTAACAACAATATAACCTTTTGATTTTGGTAGTGAATAAAGTTTTAATGTAGTTAATAAAACAGAGTCTAGTTTGTGAACTTCATTTTGTTCGAACCACTCAATTGCATTATGTAAATCTTTGAACCTGATTAATCATGTGTCACATGACTATACAAAAAGTTGATGCCATTTATCATTAACCTAAGTTTTTTATTATTATATATTATTAGCATACTTTTAATCAAATAAATGAAGATATACTCATATTCATAGTCAAAATACTATTTAAATATAACATGTATACAAACACATAATGTACTCCAACAAAATAATTTACTTTTGATGATACATGTTTAACACATAATCAAAACTACTAGATGACATGATACACGTAATTGAGGAAAAATCATAAACACAACATGTTCCATCATCTCCATTCAACACCGAACAAGAAAAATAAAAATCAAGGTCTATAGTTTAAATTTTGGTTCATTTAAGAAATTAATAATAATACATACGAACTCCAGATGTTAGTATGGGGGTGTAAAACTTGAAGTTTTAGAGCGTTTTCTTCTTTACGTCTTAAGATGTGTGGTTGCAATAGTAGATAAATTTATAGTTGAATTGGTTTGGTGTATGATGGAGAAAATTGTATTTTTTTTTCTAAACAGTTTTGTTCATTCCCACCTTGGATTTCCAGAACTAACCCCAACGTGAGTTAACTCACGTTCGGTAGAACCAGCGTGAGATAACTCACACGAGTTCTGGTATGCTAACAGAACAATATTTAATGCTTCTAACGAAGCCATTAATGACCCGTAATCTATACACGCTTTTAATTGATTCAATTTACACCAATTCAACACCATAATTCACTCATAATACTCATCATAACATAATCACTCATAATTAATCAAAATTACAAAAATTCACCATTACATACGCAATCCACAAAAGATTGAATTTTATCAAAAGTGCAACATTAAATATTTTTTCGAACATATGAAACTATAACACGCCAATACATATTACACTTCAGTGGAGCGGACACAAATATGTAAGATATTATTTCCAACCATCAACCTAACATGTAATCTACATCGCCATCATCATGGATAACTTTTGGAAAATAAACGGTCTTCCAACCATCTTCATCTTTATCCGTCGTCATATTCACGCATGACACCTGTACAAATACATGAGATGTTCTTTGATTTTCACCAAGATGGACAAAATATCTGTTAAGTTGTGCCTTCAACTCATCTAACCTGTTGTTGGGGGTTAAAAAAGCAACAAAGCATTGCAACTTCAACATTGGATTTTTTATATTGGATTTATCTATAGATATAGTAAAGCCCACCCTTTGCCGCTTGTTGATGAACCTAACCAAGCAAATCATCTCACTCTCGCCCTCTATCATTTGTGAAATAAATAAGGCGGTGTTTACTTCATTATCACGAAGCTTGGAAACACCGGTAGGTTTCACTTCAGTAGAAGCTTGATTGAAAATTTTGACTTCAATCGAAGCTTCAATGGTAGGTTTGACAATGAAATCAACGTGAGCTTCAATGATGGCCGGTTTCAGCTCAACACCATCATCCATCATATTTTCAACCATCACTGTATCTATTGAATAAAAAATAATAAAGAGAAAAATATAAATAACTTATGTAACAAGCCTAAGGTGGAAAAAATTTGGCGCCAAAATTCTAATATTGACCCCATGCAAGTTAACTCACGTTGGCACCTCAGGATGAGTTAACTCACGCTACGTTTAGGGCTCCAAAATGACGAACATAGCAGAAAAACCAGCAAAATGTAAATAGCCTGTACAATACATTACCTAGTTTTTGACATTCGATACATGCAGAAATTTGCTTTCTGACGATTTCCAATGATTTGAGCTCAAGTTTTTTCACAAAAAATTCACACTTTTGGGTATTTTGGAGGTGAAGAGGGAAAGAAATGTGTGTTTGAAGTGTGGTGCTGCTAGTGTTAGCCTAAAAATAAGAATGAATTGCAATGTGAGTTAACTCACGCTAGCTGTCAACATGAGTTAAGTCATGCTGGACGCCGAAAATGAGTTACCTCACGTTAGAGTTATTTTGTGAAGTTTAGGATGGAAATGAGCAAAATTGTTTGAGAAAGAAAAGCAATTCCCATATGATGGATCGCCTAAAAAGGCTAAATGATGGCCCATTTCACCCGTCTTGCTACAGAAGATATGTAATATATTTTTTTTTTAAGAAAGAGAAGATAGGTAAATTATATGAATTAAATTTACACTGAGAAGTTGTTGACCCAAAAAAAAAAGAATTAAATTTACACTCACTTTAGGATACATATTTTCTTTTGAAAAATATGTTCGATCGATGGCATCATTATCAATATCAGAAAAACATTCACCCATAGAAATTAGAAAACTTTCTTTCAACGTTGGATAAGATAGAAGTTTTCACACACCATGATATTATTAGAAATATCAATATATGTAAAAAAATCTGCATGTGACGAATTCAATTGATGTATTATTTTTGACAAAGTTCAATTGGTATTTTGATAGCAAACCCAAATGATGCTAAATATATAAAAACATTTTTGTAAAGTCATGCTAACCAGTATATTAGGACACTAACTAAGAAAACCAAAAACCCTTCAAAAAAATAAATAAATTTTGCATTAAAAATAATAGTTTTTTTACACTTTTAAGTATTTAATTAAGTAGGTGTTAAGAAATTCTTACCATACTCACGTCAAGTAAATAACATTTTTGCATTTTTAGTCCTGGTAACTAGTGCCTTTGCATTTAAAAAAAAAAAAACTTTGAGAAACGTATATATGAAGTATGAACGAAGGTAATAATAATGAGCCACGTTTCTAACAAAAATAAATAAATAATGAGCCACGAGGCCAGAGTTAATTACTTGTAAAACATGTAGCTTCATGGACAAACATCAAGTAGATTTTAGGACCTTTCTTTTGCAATTTTCTTAGAATAATATTCAAACATAGGAGTCACTCTCATTTACCAGTAACTTAAATCACACGTTTGTTTGCATGCTGTAACCTTTGAAGATACACTACTTCATTCCTTTTAATTATTGTTTTAAGGTTAATTTATACATTTTGTCAACAAAAAAAGGTTAAGTTATAGATATCAAGAAAGTCAATATATTTTGTTACTTTTGATGGAATTATTGTCTTTTTTTTTACTTATGATGACATCTTCTATTTATTGTTATTTATTATTTTTCGCGCACTTTTATCTTTTATAATTTTGACAAAAAACTAATACAAGTAAAGACCGGAGTTCAAATCTTGTATTCCTTGTCTATTCATCTGTAAGTATGAAATTCTACCTATTAAACTATTTGATAAAAAGAAATACAAAACTGAACAACAACAACCCATTAAGTAGAGTCAGATACATACATAATCTACTCTCTCTCTCTAATGTTGTCATTTCTAATTAATCATTTATAGACATCCTTATCTCTATTGCACTTATTTTATTCTCGTCTTGATTATTAAATACAAAACTTAAAAGCTTTAATTAAAAAAGAAGGGCGAGGCTTTGGGCTTATTACCAGCTATCGAGTGGATGTATGAATTAGAGTTCAATCAAAGTTATCTTTACTTTGAATTCAATGAGTGTTGTGAACTCTTTTAACTTGTCAGTCAATGATAGAATCAACGTAAATTTCATTCTAAGTAAACGTTGTGGTACTTTATGTTGCTTTTTCTAAGAGAGATGCTAATATGGTTACTCATAATCTTGTTAAGTGGCCATATAATCATAAGTTCTCAACTTTGGTTTAACATTTTCTCTTATATCGATCATTTAATTTTTAATGAAATGTATTAGTTTTCTCTTGTAAAAAAAAATAAAGAAAAAAGAATTGGATATGAACTTTATTTATATAGATTTAATTAGTATGAACACAATGATTGATTTGGTGGCTAAGATGAGAGAGTTAAATAATAAATTGAAAGAATATTAAAAATTAACATGTTTTTTTTTTATTACAAAAATTAACAATTAACATGTTAACATTGGTTACAGTAAAAAATTCTTACACTATCTGTATATTAAATTTAAATTCTATTTTTCCACCCCATCTATAGACCCATAAAATAAAACAAAATTAAGATCTTTTTTATTTTTTTATTTTTCTTTTTAAAGAAAAGTAAACTCCATTTATATCAATCACATTCAAATCTTGACATATGATTTGATCATCCCATGTTTAATATTTTTTAACTAAAATATTGACTCTTACCCTTAAAAAATAAAAATGCATGCCAATCATGTGGGAATGGAGGTAAGTGATGGTCACCGAAATATATTAATATATAAACTTGTCATTTTCAAAGTTTTCAATTGACAATAAATAATTGAACAACATTGCAAATCGACCATATATTATAATCCAATCACAACAGTTTCTATTCTCCACTTTCTTATAAAATTATCATTTATAGACAAAGTGTCTCAAACTTTGTTCTAATCCAAAAACATTCTTAAGATTTGTCAACAATTTTTTGTGTGCATGTGTCACTCCAATGGGGGAAGAATTAAGTTTTGTAATGGAAAACACATCAATGAATGAAAACATGGAGGAAGAACTTGAAGAAAGAGATCCAGAAAGAAATCCAATGAATGAACCACTTCTAAAGAGGAATAGAACACTTTCTTCAAATCCACTTGCTCTTGTTGGAGCAAAAGTTTCCTATATAGAAAGCTTAGATTACGAGTAAGAACTCGAAATCTATGTAGCACTTATCACTTCTGATCGAATGTGTATTCGGTTTTCGACATTGACAAATGTGATTATATTTAATTAATAATTTTTTTTATAATAATGTCGATGTGTCCGTGTCTGATGTCTGAGTCTATATTAGTTATTTAATTCTTCCACATCCAATTAAGTTGCTCATTTTGCAGGATCAATGAGAATGATTTGTTCAAGCAAGATTGGAGAAGTAGATCAAGAGGTCAAGTGTTGCAATACATAATCTTGAAATGGTTACTTGCATTCCTTGTTGGACTTCTTACAGGTGTTATAGCTACTCTTATCAATCTTGCTGTTGAGAATATTTCAGGGTATAAACTCCTTACTGTTGTTGGATACATTCAACAAGAAAGGTTAGAACAAACAACCCTCCCATATTTTTTATAATGAGAAATTTTGGTCAAATGTGATTAATGACTTCAATATAAGTTGTGTTTTTTTTTTATCCAAAAATTGTAAATGTCACTAATGTCCATTTTAAAGCAGTTCATGATAGAAATCCGTCTCTTGAGACTATAGGGTCAATCTCTTACACTGAGCTAACACCTCGTAGACTCAATATCAGATGCGTTGATCACATAGGCATAAATATAATGATGTTATTATCCGGATCATAGTCACATGTGTTTGTTAAGAATAATTGTGACTACAATTTAAAACCTTGATGGTATAAATTGTGGCTGCAGGTACTTGATGGGATTTCTATATTTCTTGGGCACTAATTTCTTGTTGACATTCATTGCTTCAATTCTGTGTGTTTGTTTTGCTCCAACTGCTGCTGGACCAGGAATACCTGAAATCAAAGCTTATCTTAATGGTGTTGATACTCCAAACATGTATGGTGCTACAGTTTTGTTTGTTAAGGTGAGTTTGTTAGAGGAATTTGCAACATAATTAATTACTATCATTTTTTTAATATAATGCTCTCAATTTATTTACATTTTTTTAAAAATAAATTAGTGAAGGGAGTAATTATTATTAATTAAAGTGATACTAGTGACATTTTACAGTCGTTCCTAAAGAGATTTGAATTTTGTTCCTTAGGATTATAAGATCAAACAAACTCTAACCACCAAGCAAACACTGTGTGGATAATCCTTTTATATCTTATTAATTAGCAATAACTAATTCGGGATAAGGTTTCCCTTAAATCATTTTCATTTTATAAAATTTAATTTAATTTTTATATTTTGTACCAAAAATACTATTTAATTTTCAAGAGTTTGTTTATTTTCCAAAAATTATATTAATGCTTAATCATGTGAATAATACTATTATGTTAGAGTGTCAAGTGTGAGGAAAATGTCTCATATTAGATAGAAATATGATTATTAAAAAACGTATAACTGAGGAACTTATATATCTAATCTTAAAGTTTTAGGTGAACATATGATGATCTCAATATTTTAGATGCCTCTAACACGATCCAATATATTAATTTGATCAATATTCGGTGATATTTTAACATTTGATTAAAAAATGGTAGTAATTTTTACTTAAAATAATTGATGGGATTGATTTCCCAATAGCTCCAAGAATCATGAAAAGAAATTGGAAGTAGGATTTGATGTGTGGAAGGGGTTTGTCCAACCTATTTTATTATCATCTCAAAGATGGGGCGGGTCGAGAATGAGTGTATGACCAAAGGGGTAAGGGAAAAGATGCTTGCCTATCTTGTGTGATTATTAGGTTTATTGTCTTATTTATAAGGACCACAATTGTGGGCCCCACAAACCATGGCCTTACACTACAATTGGTCATGATACAAGGAATGTTGTTTTCAATCATTGCCATATTTGTCTAATATGTTATGTCAATAGTATTCATGAAGGTTCTAATAATAATGCATATGATAAAAATAGTATTGTCTAACAAATATTATTGTGAAGAAATTTTTGTTGTTAAGTGCCTTATACGTTTCAAATACATAATAACACTTTAAATATATGTTTTTGTTATTGTTATTTTTTTGTAAAAGGTTAATGCTAGATGTGGTAAAATTGTAAAACATGATCAACAAGATTCAATACAGTTGACTAATAGCAGCCTTTAAACAAACATGTGTGTTCCTAGGCTCTATGACTCTATCAGGTGTTTTAAAAGCCAGACCGAATCAGACGGTCGAAGTCAGTTGAATTAAGACCTGACACGGTCTATAAGTAGATTATTCAAGTAGTTTGACCACAATTTTGTATTAGTTCGTCTTGTTTAAAGTGGTTGAATCATAAAACATATTTACTATATTAAACCGCTTTAAACAAGACGAACTGATACAAGACTGTGATCAAACTAATTGAATAATCGAGTTTTAACTAAAAAAATCTAAGAAACCTAGAGTTCAAATGATTTAATATATTTCACATTTACTCTTGTAGATAATTGGAAGCATAGGAGCTGTTTCAGCAGGTCTAGACTTAGGAAAAGAAGGTCCATTAGTACACATAGGAAGCTGCATTGCTTCCTTACTAGGCCAAGGAGGTCCTGACAATCATAGAATCAAATGGAAATGGGTAAGATACTTCAACAACGATCGCGACCGTCGCGATCTAATAACGTGCGGAGCTTCATCGGGGGTTTGTGCGGCTTTCCGAGCTCCGGTTGGCGGCGTTCTCTTTTCTCTTGAAGAGGTTGCAAGTTGGTGGAGAAGTGCTCTTTTATGGAGAACATTTTGTAGCACAGCTGTTGTTGTGGTTGTTCTTAGGGCATTCATTGAACTTTGTCATGAAGGAAAATGTGGTCTTTTTGGTGAAGGTGGTTTGATTATGTTTGATGTTAGTAATGTTGCTGTGAGTTATAATGTTATGGATATTGTTCCTGTTGCTATTATTGGAATCATTGGTGGTCTCTTGGGAAGTCTTTATAACTATCTTCTTCATAAGATCCTTAGGGTCTATAATCTCATCAATCAGTAAGTAATCTTATCTAACCTAAGGTTAAATCATATATGTTATTTTTCTAACTAGACACTGACACCAGACACCAGACACGGATACGAACACAGACGCCAGACAATGACATGTCGACACCGCTAATCATTTGAAAAAATCACATAATTCAGTGTAATCATGTGTCCGACTCCAGGATACGTCTAATCTGAGGAGTGTCTGTGTTCCATAGTTTATAAGTACTTTCTAACTATTGCATATTGTATGACTAAGAGCATGATCGGATAATAACTTAATTAAGTGCTTATAGCATAACCACTTATCATATAAGTGTTTGTGTATAAACTATTTCTCTAACAAAAGATAAAATAAAGTTTTTATATAAGTTGCTTTCATAAGCTATGGACATGTAATACTACTAACTTATTTTCGTAAACTCTCTTAAATAGTCTCACATGTGCTTATGCTGGTAGATAAACTTAACTTTTCTTTGGATTATGTGATTAATGATGATAATTTTTACTTTATTGCAGGAAAGGAAAAATATACAAGCTTCTTCTAAGTCTCTCAGTATCAATCTTCACATCATTATGTCAATATGGTCTTCCCTTCCTAGTAAAATGTACACCATGTGATGATCTATCAATATGTCCTACAAATGGAAAATCAGGAAACTACAAACAATTCAACTGTCCAAATGGCCATTACAATGACCTAGCTACTCTTCTACTCACAACAAATGATGATGCAGTTAGAAACATATTCTCAACAAACACACCTCATGAATACCAACCTTTTTCAATCTTGATATTTTTCACACTATATTGCATATTAGGTTTAATCACTTTTGGTATTGCAGTTCCATCAGGACTTTTTTTACCTATCATATTAATCGGTTCGGGTTATGGACGCCTCCTTGGAATCCTAATGAAACCTTACACAAATATTGATCATGGTTTGTTAGCTGTTCTTGGTGCAGCTTCCTTGATGGCAGGGTCAATGAGAATGACTGTTTCACTTTGTGTTATTTTTCTTGAACTTACCAACAATCTTCTTTTGTTACCAATAACAATGATTGTTCTTCTCATAGCGAAAACCGTTGGAGATAGTTTCAATCCAAGTGTGTATGAGATGATACTTCATTTGAAAGGTTTACCTTTTATGGATGCTGATCCCGAACCGTGGATGAGAAATTTATCGGTTGGAGAACTTATCGATGTTAAATCATCGGTCGTTAGTTTTCGCGGCGTGGAAAAGGTTGCTAACATTGTAGATGCCTTGAAGAACACTACACATAATGGTTTTCCTGTGATGGATGATGGTGATGAAGTTGAGATAGTAAAATTGCATGGAGTGATTTTAAGAGCACATTTGATAAAAGTGCTCAAGAAAAAGTGGTTTTTGAAAGAGAAAAGAAGGACTGAGGAATGGGAAGTTAGGGAGAAATTTAGTTGGGTTGAGTTGGCTGAGAGAGAAGGAAATATTGAAGATGTTGTTGGTGTTACTAAAGAAGAAATGGAAATGTTTGTTGATCTTCATCCTCTTACTAATACAACTCCGTTTACCGTGTTAGAGAGTATGTCGGTAGCAAAAGCCCGGATTCTTTTCAGACAAGTCGGACTTCGTCATATGCTTGTTGTACCGAAGTATCAAGCGTCCGGGGTGAGTTCATTAAACACATTGATTATGAATTTTACTTTCACATGCATGAGCTTGTTTAGATTGACTTATTTTAGCTTATCCACCGACATAATCATTTGTGATACTGTTTGAGAGAGCTTACGGAAACAACTTATAACATGACCATAAGTTGTTTTTTCAGCTTATTTGCATGAGCTTAGGTCTAACCTTTTGATTTTCTCTCTAGGTATCTCCTGTAATTGGGATCTTGACAAGGCAGGATCTACTTGCCTACAATATTCTATCAGTCTTTCCTCACTTGGCAAATTCTAAGGGCAGAGAAAAGAGCAATTGAAGCTCTTATAATCATTGAATGTCCACAATTTTATTGGAAAAAGTCTTTCATTCCACAATTTTTTTCCCTAAGTTTTGTATTACTTTGGCCAATGCATAAAGAGAGATAAGATAATAGTAACAATGTTATACTATATTCAAATTTCCTATTCTTTCCACACAATTTTTATCAAGTAAAGGTAATGAAAATAAATTCACTTTCTTACTAGTAAAGTTTTAAAAAATCTCAATGGTGGTTTTTTTTTAAATATCTTTGACATACTTCAAAAGCAGGATTGCTTGCGGTTGAATTCAACTGCAGGGTACTGCTGTCATACTTTTAAGCCATACTTTTTTTTATTTTTATTTATTACTATCATTTATTCAAACTTTTTTATACTAGTACTTTTTTTTAGTAATTTTTATCTTGATCTCTAATTGCAGTTTTGTCCTTGTCTCATTGAAATACTTCAAGGAAAATATAAAAAATGTGTTGGATGTGTATAACTGAAATGGTTCAGTCTAGGATATCCCAATAAATAATAAATTTGAGAAAAAGATATAGGGTTTAAACCCTGACTATATCCTTAATGTTACAGTTTAGTGGTTGATCTTGAGATTTGAGAATATATTTTTTTGAGTGTATGGCTCGGATATCATACTAAAAGTTAGCTCAAAGGATGAGGATATTAAAGCTAGCTTATTTACACACTCAATAGCCCGTGAACCTGAATAATGTGGGACAAATAACAAATTCTAAACAACTTCAAAACCAACTTCAATGCGATTCTAGTTCCCTTTCTCCTTTGTGTGTGGAGGGCCACTAGGCCACTCATCTATAAAATAAACCTTACTATTACTACTAATATAGCTACTTTTTTGTTTCAAAAGTCCAATGACAAAACTCATGATCACAAATGTTCTCAAACAATACTAGAATACACACAATTGGCGATAATTGAAATTGAGGAATTCAAAGGAGACATGGCATGTGGTCCACAAATGAAGGAGTTGAGAATTGGAAATGCTAACCAAATATTCTTCAACATGTTATAAGAGGCAAACCAAATGATTGACGGGATGTGCAAAATTTGTTGAAAGTCTCTACTTCCTTCCTTTGACATTCTTCGGAATGATTTCTTCTTCTCAGGCTTGTTCTTAGATCCATCTTACTTGCAGTACCTTTCCCTCTAACAAACTGTTCTCATTATCGATACTTGTATTCTCAATCAATTGTTTCTTTGTACTCATCGTTTATACTAATAAAAATTGTTTGAGATTCATTATTTTACTCTTGCTAAATTCTGATCAGTACAACAAAGTGTGGAGGAGAAGAGAGGAGTCTTGGTTTGCGCTATCAGAAATTCTAATATGGTCACAGAACCAAAGAAATAGTGTTTGGTCACACACACATAAAAAAATATTTTTTTAATAATAAAGAAGAAATTGATAAAAATAATGATTGAATATTTTGAGGAGAATCTTTTTATGTGTGTGTCCAAATATTGATTTGGTCTTGTGACCATGGAAGAATACCTCTTGTCTGTGCTGTTTACCTACCCATCAATTTATTGTCTATTTTTGAGAGAGATAGACACAAATGATAAACTATTGAGATTCACTAGTGGGACTTATTGCTTATAAAAAACTAGTAGGACTTATTAAATGTGTAGCATTAATTTATGGGTTAAATATGTTTTTGGTCTCTATAAGTATACTAACTTTTCGTTTTAGTCCCTCTAAATTTTTCCTTTAAACTTTTAGTCCCTATAAAATTTTCAATCACTATTATTAAGTAAATTTTTGTATTTTTAATGGAATTTTACAGAAATGTATATAATTCATGTTTTGGTAAAAAAAATCTATTTTTTCTTTTGGGAGAGATCCTTGTAATATTATAAATTCATGTTTTACCATAAAAAAACCTATTATGAAAAATATAAATTCATGTTTTACCATATTATAAATCCTTGTAAAATTATTTTACCATAAAAATATAAAAAATTATATTTAATTCATGTTTTGGTAAAAAATTTCTATTTTTTTTGGGATCCTTGTAATATTATAATTTTTTTTTGCAAAATTTTGTTCAAAAATAAGAATTCTACATATGAGTTTACTTTAAAGAGGGACCAAAAGTAAAGATGAAATTTTTTTAAAGAACATAAAGTTGAAGATTTCTTTTTTAAAGAAACAAACGAAAAATTGACATATTTACAGGGACCAAAAACATATTTAACCCTTAATTTATCACTTGTCCTACAACATTTCAAACGTTCCTACAACTTTTTATCTCAGACATAACATATCAACAAACTGGTATTTGTCTATAAAGAAAATGGAATTGCATAACATATTAACAACTGGTACTTGTTTATAAAGAAAAAGGCAGTACATAAAAAGATTTTAATAAAGCAAAGAGAAAAATGTTGAAATACACATTCACTTACAATATATGCAAACAAACAAAACAACTTATATAAAGTATGTATCTTCTGTCTCTTATTCAACTCTGCTACATATTTGCTGAATATGAAGAGGTAAATTAAAATTTCCATGCCACTTTACCCCTCTTGTGTATGTATATGTATATGCTTATTACATTACAAACCAAACTTCATATAATCAATTAAAACAAAAAAAATATTGTTGCAAAAGATAGTGTGACAATAAGCATAATAGAAGCAAAGTCTTGTGAGGCTGAAGATGCAGTAGATGGAGGAGAAGAAGTAGATGATGACGACGACGATGGTGATGATGATGACGACGACGGTGATGATGCAGAGGAAGAAGATCCATTTCCATTCCCTACTGTGATCTTTACTTTCATACCTTGACCACAATGACCTAAGGTACCACATGTGAAGTACCTTGTACCTGGCTTGTCCAATTTCACAACATCTTTTCCAGTGCTTAAGGAGTTCAGTGGGGTGCTAATATCACATTTTTTGTAGGCACTTTCATCACTTAGTTCAACCACACTATGCATAGATGTGTACTTGAAAACTGCAAAAAATAAATCAATAAAATCAAGACATACATCACATTCATAGCATTTTTTTTTAGTGTTTTACATTATTTCCATAATCACATCCAATGTTATATATAAATTGTGATTGCATTAAAAAATATTGCTTAATGTTCCTGCCACAATTTTTTGGATAGACGTATATTAGTTGTTATGTTAGTATATTCTCCTTCATCAGAGTTTGAACTCTAATCTTTTAACTTCTTCGACCCTAAGCTCAAACCAGTTGAGTTATTCACTATATTGCTCTACAATTAAGGTGCGGAGAAAAAGAAATTGAAACATAAATGTCCCATCTATGATACCATTGTTTAAAACCTTGATTGGTGGATCAACATTAATTATTTGCAATTTTAATAATGATCACAATATAATTGAAACTTACCAAGTAAAAAAAATTATGTAAAAATGATGATTAAAATATTCAAAAAAATATTTTTCTACTTTCTACTATAGGAATTTCTCTTTCATGTAAAAATAATTGAAGTGGTTAAACCAACAAATTTTTGATAAGAAACTAACCAAGTTGATCTCCAACTTTGAATGTTTGACCTGAACTCCATGAATCAAAGTCTGAGGATGGATCCCAACCTTGGCTTCCACCAACAATATGTTGTGTTGCCAATACCTCCTTTGTGATCAAGGTTGCTAACAATGCCAAGAAAATTATATTCTTGCACCCCATGGTTCAATTTGTTATATGATTTTCTTTTGCTTATTACCACTCTTTTAGAGATTGTTTTGTTTGAATATATTTCTACAATTCATCTCTATATTTATAAGGTCATAAAATATCCTATGCATAAACTTAAGACACAAATTTATTGACATTAATATATGTTGAAACAATATTAAATTGTGACTTCCTTACAAAGTGACTTGTTAATTGTAAAATATAAGAGATGTATGCTTTTGTTTAATTGGATCAACAAATTAGTTTGGTCATCTAGATCTTTTTTCAGTGTTTGGATTGGCTTCCAAGCATATTCAGGTCGGTAAAGATTATTAAAGCTTGGCTTTCAAACAAAGTTGTCATGAGTCATATTTTCAGGATAGATAGGTTAGATGCTCAAAACTTTAATTCAGATTATAGATAGATAATGGTCAAAGATATTAAAATAAGATGACATATACACATTTAAAACCAATAATTTCAGTATTTGTGACTTAAGTTTGTATTCTTTTTTATACCAAAAGAAATATTTGTATGCTTGATGTATAATACCAAAACACTTGAAACCTAGCGAACAATTGAGCTAAAGTGGTTAATAAGTTTTACCAAATGACGAATTGTTCAAGAGAATCTGAGTTCGATTTCTGATTGGAACAATTATTGATCATACTTTGCTTACCTCCGAATCAAACTCCAAATTACTAAGATCTCTTTCCCCTAGGAACTAGAGGGTTAACATAAAAAAAAAAAAAAAAAGAAGCTATAACCTAGTCTTAAGCACCCTAATTATTCAAGTATCACCATTGACGTTTAAAAAACGATGTAACATTATTGTACACCAAGTCATTGGCATTTACACCAAACACGTAGTCAGCATGAGCATATTTATCAATGAATTGAAAACGAAGCTTGTCTGCATCATGTTTCTGAAAGTGTTGATTAAGTAATCTCTTAACATCAGCAACATCGGAAAGCGCGTCGCGACCTCCGTAGCTTATGAAAATTGGTACATTTTTAGGAATGTTTGAGAGGTTGTAGATTGGAGGTGTTAGTCGTCCATAATGCCACAAGTTTAAGTGTGGCATCATAAAGTCAAATTTCGTCAAGACACCGCTTTGAACATCTGCATAAATTTATAGCATAAGTTTATTATCAAGTATTAAATCAGATTGAATCGATATACGTGACTTCGAACCTTAAATGAAACAATTTTTTTTCCCGTCTTTATTTACATCATGACCGAATTTTAGATTATCAAAGCTCTTTCCAAGATCAAGAAAAATAAAACACGATTGAACGTGAAAACCTTACTTTGAGCTAAATGAAACATGTTCCTTGCTGATGTTGATTGTGGTTCAACCTTCATGAATTGATTAAAAGCTGAAGGGGCTAAGCAACAATTTTCACCTAAAATAGGACAATTGAAAAAAAAACATTATTTATATATTTAGTCAAAATTTTATAGAATTTATATTTATGTGAAAATGTGTCAATTCAAATTTAAATTTTGACTAGGGGAAAAAATTTAGACCTGTTAGTGCAGTAAATAATTCATTGCAGTTTACTCCAGGATGAGCACAAATACCCTTGATGAAGTCAACAATAGGTAGTCTAACAAAATAATTGTTGAAGATCATTAAATTATGCATAATATACTAATATATTTTTTATTATAATAATAATAATAATAAAAAATAAAAAAATTCTAAGTTATATGTTGTTACACATTGACATCAAATTCAGAAATTCCCAAAAGAGTATAGCCCTGTTTGACGAAACAAAAGAATTAAAACGAATAAGATTTTATAATAACAAAAATAGATTCGTTGCAAGTCAGTAATCTCAATCGTTTATCAAGATTAAATGGTTAAATTTTGAGTTTTAGTTTTGCTTAAGTCATGATGTGAGCCGATCTCTATTTCAACAATTATCTAAAGGATGAAATTTTGAGTTATATGATTTGCTAAAGTCATGATGTAAGCCATTTGATCATTATCCAATGGCTAAGATGAATTCACTGCATTCAGTGATCTCATTCGTTGATCAAGTCCAACTAGTTGAAATTTCAAAATTTTGATTTGTGAATGTCACAATGTCTAATCTCTATCCAACGACTAAGTTAGTCTAATTGCAACGACTATAAAAAATTACGAGCACAAAAAGTCTAAGTCCAAGAATAATTAGTACTATTGATTAGGTTATATACCTTAGAGAGTAAGGATCTTGCAGCAACTTGTCCAAGTATAGTTTTCATTTGGCTCAAATATGCAATAGGACTCAACAATGCTACTGATTTAATCTGATTTTCCCATTTACCTTCTGCCAAGGATGCTAAAGCTGTCAAAGTCCCCTGCCAAACATAGTCTTAAATTTTAGTATTATAAAATTGTTGAATACATTGATATTATACTATAAATGTTATTTATGTGATACATTACCAAAGAATGACCAACATAATGTATCTTCTGTCCTCCTGTTTGCTTGGAAACAAAATCAAAAATTGCAGGCATTTCATAAGTAACCAATTCATCCCAAGACCAATCCCAGTATTTCTGCCAATGTTTGCATAGATAAATGTTATTTCAGATTGTTAAAATAAATCAAGACCTTATTTAGAAAAAATAAAATAATTAGAGTAAATAATCAAATCATTCGTTAAAAATATAACATTTTGTAATAGTCTATTGGTAATATAAGTTATACTAAAAATATTCTTGAATGACATTTTGTGGTTTAAGTTTCTCTAAATTAATCATCATTTTTTTTAGGAATAGAAAAAGAAACCTTGTTAGAGGGGTCTAGGGAAGTATGTTTGCGGCTAAATTTGGTGCCTCTTGTATTAGGAATCCACACATCAAAGCCATTATCAGCAAGAATCATAGGCAGGTTTTGCTTTGGACTGTTCAGAAACCATGTTGCTCCATCCTGCACACAACAAAGACCCAAAATATGCAACAATATATAACCATATTCCTTAATTTCATGATAAGATTTTTTAAATTGAACAGAAAACTAAAAAACGTAAATTATGAAATAAAATATACAAGTTTTTTATATGCTCTTTATTAATTTGAACGACATATTAGATTAAAGTTAAATTTATAAATAAAAAGTTTATTCTTTCATTTTTTTGTTTATAATTAGTGAAAAATCATAGCAATAATAATTCAAGATTTTAGTCATTTGAGCTTAGCTCAGTTGGTAGAAATAATGCATAACAAGGGGGTCAGAGTTCGAACCCTACACACCCCACTTATTCAACTTTTTTAAAAATAAACTCCAGTTATTCACTTTAAAAAGTGAATTTTATTAGCTAGACTACTTAAAAAAAAAAAAGAATTCAAGATTCTATAATGGAATAAATTTAAACAATAATATATAAAATTAAATCAAGTTATTAAATGTATTCAACCCTTCTAAAAAAAATAAGTTTCATTCAACCCTTCAAATTTAAGAAGCTATAGTTTATCGGCTAATGAATGTATTCAACCCTTCTAATTAATAACAATCAAGTTTAGAAAGTAAGTTTCATTCAATGAAACGTAAAGGGTGGTCGATCTTCTCTTCCTAGTTTTTTTTATATGCAAAAATATTATTGATACAAAACTTGATTTTTATTTTTTGGAAGATGTAAATACTAAATGAAACAAGATATATAATCATGAAACGTAAACTTAATTTTCAGTTTTGGAAAATAAAAATACTAACTGAAACAAGACATATAATTGATGAATTGTTTTTAACTTACCACAGCAACTCCATGTTGTACTATCACAGGTTCCTTCTTCTTAGTCACATTGCTCTTAGCCTCATATCGACCTTCTGGAATCCTTTGAATGCTAAGAATGTATCCATCTTTGGTTATGACCTAAAAATAACACGTATTAATGCATAAATTAAAAGGCAACAATTTGAATGTAATTTTGTGTAAAGACGATAATTTTGTGTAACCATAATTCTTACTTCGTGTTCTTCACATTTGTAGCCATGGATAGCGACCGAAGAAGCACATAAACCTTGTACCAAAGATTTATCGTTTATGTTACTGAAAAAAACACTACTCAAAGCTTGGGTTTGATGATTACAAGTTGTTAAAACTATGACACAAAAGGTCAAAGTAACAATGTTCATTAAGCTCACGAAAGTCATATATTTTGGTATTATTTATCAAATTGGGAGAAAACTTTTTCACAACTCAATAAAAAATTTTGGTGTGATTTTTGAAACCGAGAGGAGTCTTATATTTATATAGAGATTTTGTAACTGATTTAGCGAAAATAGTGGTAGCAGTTACTCTAACCAATAAGATCAAAATGAAACTTAATTAGTAATCAGTTCAAAAACACTTTGTGGATAAGATCAAGAGAAACAAACCTACAAAAGTGGAGAAAACAAACTCATTGGATATGAATAAATGAAATATATGAAATTAAGTTGAATTGTTATTCTTATCACAACAAATAAAAGCTAAATTTATGTGAAGTGATATCTATTCTCTAATTATGAAACTTAATGACTACCAAAAATACGATCTTACCCCTTCTTAATTATTTGACACATCATCGAAATTATATCATTTTGCGTCTTTTGCTTCAACCTACCCCTATTTTTCTCTCTTATAAACAAATTAAAACAAACTCACTCGATGAGACACACTAACTCATTCTTTTTAAAAAAACAAACAAATTTAATCTTAATCCCAATCAAAATAATTTTTCATGTAATTCAACTTCTAAATATCTTAAGAGTTAAAAACAATTTACAATCAATTATTTTTCTTTGATTATGAAAGTTAATGACCGGTAAAAACACAATTTTGCCCCATCTTAATATTTTGATACCTCAACATATTTTCACCTTTTTGTGTCTTTTGTAACAAATGATCCCATTTAGCTGAGAGAGAAAATAACTTTCAAAAGATTGATATGATTTTGTAACAAAAAATTCCTTTTATATTGATGTATCTATACAAACTAAATTATTTTAAAAATGATTTTATTAAGATAAACAAACACAAAAGTTTATAAAAAAGATTATGATATTTTTATTTATTTTTTAAAAAATCACTAAATTATTGAATTTCAATATTATTTTTATTTTAATTAGTAACAAACAAGCCCTGCAGGGTTTTCTATAACTAAAAAAAAAAAACTTTTAAGAGCATTGTATTTGTTTGTTATAATTTTTTTAAAACCAGGTTCAACAAAAAAAAAATCTAAAAGCTTCTTTAAATGAAAAGAGATTATTAGTAACTTTTCAAAAAATATAAGAGAGGGAGAAAATAAGTATAAAAAAAAATTGTAACAAATATTCATTTTATACAGTTGTATCCAAAGAAATATTTTTTTAAAAAAAAAGTGATTGTTATTACGATAAACAAACACAAGATTTATTATTCTTTTTCAAAAAATCTCTAAAAATGTTTGAATATCAAAATGGACAAAACTTAGGTATAATTCCTCCGGTGCTTTTCGTATGGTTCTTAATTAAAAATACAATTTTTTTGGAGATAATAAACTTTGAGAGAATTATGGATTTAAGGAAATTATGGTGAATTTAGTTAAGAACCATACGAAAAGCGCCTAAGGAATTGTACCTAAATTTTTTCCTATCAAAATATATATTTATTCTATTAAAAGCGAACCATATATTCAATTTATATTTATCAAAAATAAGTTTTATGATTGTAGAAAAAAAAGTTTTATGATGTTCATGTGTTTTTATCTCACAGTGAATCTATATGAATTAATATAACTACCTTCTTATGATTTTTTTTTTCTTTTTTTAGGATGCAATAGAACTGTCTTCCTATGAGTTTTTCATTTGTAGATAATCCAATGAAAAAATGACAATTGTTTACATTTTTAGTCTAAAAAAATATCCATAAATATTAATTTTAATAAAAATCCATTAATAAATATATTTCACTTATTAATAAAATAACAAAACATGGTTGAGACAATTATCGTTAATACTAACAAACAATGAAACAATATTTTCACTAAAATAATAAAAAAGAAAAAAAATCAATTATATCTGATTGATAATCACAAAATAATGTAACTTCTTTCTTTAAAAAAAACATAACTTCAAAAAAGTTATAAAATATTTATTACAAGGCATATACATACATTTTGAAAAATTTCACATATTCTAGATTGCTTCTTTTCTAAAAAGAATTTGTTTATTTTTTCCTTATGAAAAAGTATATTAAATAAAAAGAAATAGACTAAGAGACTGGGCCATTAGACCGAACTCAGGTACAACCTGAAATGGGATACAACATAATAAATCAGACCATGTGGATCGACGCTAGTCTATCTTAAAAAAAAATTCACTAATCACGGACTCAACCCAGCGAACCTGTATGCGGCGAAGAAACTAGGTTAAAAAAAATGAAAAGTGAACATCTGTGAAGAACAATTAATAGATCGACTGTCAACACGGTATCAAAATCCAAGTGCCAATAGCTCCCTGAACTAATTATCAAGCATAAAAGCTATTTCGAGCTTGAAGAACTAGAGTGTAAGCAAACAAGACACCTTGAAACTTGCAGATCTCGACATATTTGGAAACAACAGAGAATCAAAGAAGTCAGACCACCATGTCATATTATAATTTTTTTTATTGTTGTAGATTATTAATTATTATATTTTTTTAAAATATGAATATAAAATACATTGAAAAAATGATAAATGAATTGCTAAATAATATAGTTGTACAATTCATACACGAGACTCATAATTACATCTTTATCAATAATAAAAAACTATTTTTAATATTTTTACATATTTTTAGTTTACCACTTCATAATATTTATTAACGACTATTTCAATGATTTCATCACAGGTAAATTACTCTTTAAAAAAAATCACGGGCAAATTACACTAACCTCCCTTAAGGTCTTCTTATATAACACAAATACCTGCTAATGTTTTTTAACTAAACATTTAGCTTGTCAATGGTTGCACCTCATCAGGTGTCGGATCATTTTAATCAGTTTAGCTGTTGCGGTGGCACCTCAAATGGCCACGGATCTATTCTCCAGGTTATTTGGTTTGCGGCAAATTGGGAAATATGGAAGGAAAGAAATAATAGGCTTTTTAATGTCAAAGAATGCTCGGTTTATCAGGTGGTCGACAAGATTAAGTCGCTTACCTTTATGTGGTTGAAGGCAAAGCATATTTCTCTTCCCATCAATTACCATGGGTTTTGGCTTAGCCCCTTTACCATACTGGGCATAAGCTAAGTGTTTCTTTTCTATTTTTTGTTCCCTTTGTACAGGCAACTTTTGTAAATATTGGCTTAACTCTGTTGTCCTTTCCTTAGTACGTCTTGTGCTACGAAGGATCCTTTTGTGGAGGTAATATATTTCATTTTAGTTTCTTAAAAAAATAAACTAAACATTTATATCACAGTTTAAACTTTGTTAATTCCATTTTTTTTATAGCAATTAACTTCTTCATACGAGTATGAGCTCACTTAATTTTCGACTATTTTTTCTTCAATTTTTCACTTAGGTGATTTTTCCCAACTTATTGTTCCTCAGTCAAGGTGGTTTAATTTTTAACCTTTAATGTAATAAAACAGATATATCGAAGATTATTTCCTTTCCATTGATCAACCACAATGTCCATTCACCAAAATTCTTCTCATTTCTATATTCTCTTTTGATCTCTTCTGTAATTGTAGATGTTTGATTCTATTTGGTGGTAAAAATAAATGTTGTTATTGTTTCTCTATTGCGAGAAAAAAACATCATTTAACTTAATTGTGAAAAGAGAAAATAGACACAAAAAAATCAAAATGACTTAAATTAGATTGTATATTTACAAAGTTATTGAAATGGATAAAATGAGGGGAGATTGATGTGTTTGAAAAATTAGAAAGCGTGCGTGTGATATTTAAGAAAATTTCAAGAAAATTCAATGTAATTTGCACTTTTTCCATTAACATCGGCTTTATCATTAGTTTTTCTTATTTTCTCAATTCACATTGCAACGCGCTTTGATTCATAGTCCCCCACTTCAAATTAGCCCGTGCTTAGCACGGGTTAGTTGCTAGTTCAAGAATAAAAATAATAATCACTATTATTTTTATCATTATCAAGTATTTAAAATTAAATATTGTAATTTAAACACTATTAATGTGTGTGTTCTATTTTACATGGGACCCCCACTCTCTATTTTTTTTAATTCACATCACACTAACTCAAAGTCTTGTAATGTAGTGTTTAATCTTCCAATTACTTTCAACTTCACACTTGTACTTGCCGGAGTACAATAATATAATATAGATTTAGACTATTTATGAGATTACTTGAGAATGATCTCAAGGTTGGTATTTATATCCCTTTGTGAGCTTGTTTTTACGTGACTTAAGCCCCAAGCAAGTTTGGCCTTAATTCTTTTTACTAAGCTCTAAACGCTTCTAGAAGCTAGTTGAGGTGGCGCCTCTAGAAGGGCGCGTCTAGGCCTCAAGATCCCTTTTGGAGGGCCCTTAAGCCTTTCTAGAGGGCATTCGAGCCCTTAGGAATATATTGACAGTCCAACACTAATGTTCCAACAATCCCCACTTGAATTTAAGAAATGGTTTCAATAAAAACATCAAAACGTTTCTATAAGGTTGCTAATAAACAAATGTGTCACCTACAACTTGAACCTTTGCATATTGGATACTATTCTGATTTAACAAGAGTTGCTTCAAAACATTGAACTTTATCTCAGATATAGAATCCACACACAAACCATTTCCTAAGTTTTCATTTTTTGTTTTTTGAATGAACACATAATTAAATTAACCTTTATTTGACATTGCATTAGATAGGCTGAGGGCAGGGTTCGAACCTCAGACTCACATAATTTAGTAGTGAATTTCTAATCACTAGATTAATTGAAAAAAAATGCCAAACATATTTTGCAATATGAGAAGGACCACCAAAATCTGCTTACTTATTTAGCCATTGATGTTTTTTAATATCTATTTATTTATAAGATATATTTTGCATTGGTCGAAGAATCATAATATCAATTTATTACATTGCTTATTGCATATAAACTTTTTTTTGTCCCTCAATTATTGTTTTGTGAAAATTAAAAACTAAAATTGAAATGGTCTTACAAACAAAATATTAAAAAAAGTAGACACAATCAAATGGTCGTATTATAAAACAAAATTGACATGTTATTTTCTGTTAAGGAAAAAATACCACGTTATTCAAAAGAGTTGAGTGAAAAAGGAAAAATAATACAACATTAATTTCAATTCATATATTTTTTTAGGGAGGGTATTTCATATATTAAATTAATAAATAAGTAAATGTTACATTACAATATTTCTATTTCATCAATTTACATTAACTTCAGTCTCCCTTAACAAAATAGTTATAACGACTATTCAAAAATAAATAATAGAAAATGTTGAACATCAATTTCTTACTCCACTTATTCAAAATAAAAATAAACTAGGATACGTTGAATCCACAATTAAAAATAAGATAAGTTAATCCGCTTAATAATCAATTATAAACAATCGACAAACATTTGTCGTCAATAAATATAAAAAATGCGTAGAAACCAAGGATACTTAAATAAAATTCGTAACAAATATTTATCAGTGAAGAGTATAAAAATACAATACACGTTGATTTATAAAAAAAAACACATGACAAATATTTGTCACTAATAAATTAAAAAAAATCTTGGGACACATATTTATCAATGATACATAAAGGGACACATTTTTCATCGATACCTAAAAAACATGAGACAAATATTGCCATTGATAAATATTAAAAAAATGGGACAACTATTAATCACTCATGCAAAAAAAAATCACGGGAAATTTTTTATTTTTTACAGAAACAATCACGGGACAAATATTTGTTATTGATAAATATCAAGAAAACAGTAGAAAAATATTTATCATTAAGACATTTAAGAAAAAGGAGACATATATTTGTAATTGGTGCATAAAAAATGTACGAGACAAGTACTTAGCACAATTTATTTATGAGGAGTTTTTATCATTGATAAATATATAAAAAAATGGGACAATTATTCGTCAATAATAAACACATAACATATATTTTTCATTATAAATATTATAAAAAACATCGGACAAAGACTTATTATCGATACATAAAAAACTATGGCTCAAATATTTTTCGTTGATAAAAATAAAATATAAAACATTGTTAAAATATTAGTCATTAATACATAAAACAATATGGGAGAAATATTTGTTATTGGTAAATTTAGTAAAAAAAAAAACAAGTGACAAATATTTGTGACTGATACACAAAAAAATACAAAGGTTTTTCGTTAATATATATATAAAATAATAGAATATATTTTTACTATGCACAAAAGTACAAGACTTATTTCTATCAATAATAAATGTAAAAATTATGAGACACATATTTGTCATTGCAGCAAAAAGAAAACACATACATATTTGAAAAAACACGAGATAAATAAATTTCATTGATATATAAAAAATAATATATTTTATCTATTGAAAATTAATAGTCTATCACCCGTACATTGTACGGGTTAACACACTAGTTAAATATCAATGCTGAAAACTTTTCTTCCTCTATATAGATTAGCAAAAGCAGAAATAAGTGGACAATTCTATTGCCAATTTTGATCCACATGTTTTATGTTATAAGATAGTTAAGGCAAATTAATAGATTCTGCTGGTCACTTTTATTACTAAAAGCACCTAATAATTTTTGTTTATCAATTTTTTTTACCACCTAAAATTTCCATGTTTCATTTGTAATACCAAAACACCTAAAACCTATCTAGTAATTAGGCTCAAGTGGTTAATGAGATTCATTAAATGACTAATTTTTCGGAAGAATCTAAGTTTGATTTCTGATTGAAACAATTCTTGATTAAACTTTGCTTACCTTCCGATCGAACTCCAAATTATTAAAGTCCTTTTTTCTTAAAAACTGGAGGGTTAACAGACAAAATAACGTCGTCATTGGACTGCATAATATACATTGAGCTTAGTGATAGCAAGCTACTTTCCTATATCCTACAATTTAGAAACACTTTCTAAGATGCAATTAGCAGGCCGCTCCTACGAATCCGGACGCTCAATTTTGGAGGTGAAAAGATGCCCATAATAAAATAAAAATGTATTTTTTTTAAAGAACGGTGTTCTATTTAAATTTTTTAAAAGATAAATACAAGGTGCCGTATATAAGTGGTACATCCAAAGGTGAAAATCATTACCGTATACATGAGGAACCTCAAACCACCCTTCCAAAAACACACTCACCTAACACTTAATAGTACTATTGAGCTATAATTTTTTTTTGAGGCCGATGCTTTAGGGAGGCCCGATTCCATTGAGCGATTTGCACACCCCAAGGTCCGGCCCTGACAATGGGTGACTTAAACACCCTAATTATTCAAGTATCACCATTGACGTTTAAAAAATGATGTAACATTATTGTACACTAAGTCACTGGCATTCACTCCAAACATGTAGTCAGCATGAGCATATTTATCAATGAATTGAACACTAAGCTTGTCTGCATCATGGTTCTGGAAGTGTTGATTAAGTAATCTCTTAACATCAGCAACATCGGAAAGCGCATCGCGACCTCCATAGCTCATGAAAATTGGAACATTTTTAGGAATGTTTGAGAATCTGTAAACTGGAGGTGTTAGTCTTCCATAATGCCAGAAGTTTAAGTGTGGCAACATAAAGTCAAATTTCGTCAAGACACCGCTTCGAACATCTGCATAAATTTATAGCATAAGCTTATTATTAAGTATTAAATCAGATTGAATCGATATACCTGACTTCGATCCCTAAACGAAACAATATTTTTTCCGTCTTTATTTACTTCATGACTGAATTTTAGATTATCAAAGACTCTTTTCAGAATAAAAATAAATAAAACATGCATGATTGAAGTGGCTAGCTAGATGTGAAAATCTTACTTTGAGCTAAATGAAACATGTTCCTTACTGATGTTGGTTGTGGTTCAACCTTCACAAATTGATTAAAAGCTGAAGGGGCTAAGCAACAATTTTCACCTACAATAGGACAATTGAAAAAAAAAACATTAATTATATATTTAGTCAAAATTTTATAGAATTTTTATTTATGTGAAAATGTATCAATTATAATTTTTAGACCTGTTAGTGCAGTAAACAAGTCATTGCAGTTCACTCCAGGATGTGCACAAATACCATTGATGAAGTCAACAATAGGTAATCTAAGAAAATAATTGTTGAAGATCATTAAATTATGTATAATATAGTAATATATTTTTATTATAATAATATACTAATGGATTTAAAATATGAGGGAGAAGCTTCTTATAATAAAATTGCAAGTGATATGTTCTTACGCTTTGACATTAAATTCAGAAATTCCCAAAAGAGTATAGCCCTGTTTGGCAAAACAAAAGAAATAAAAAAAATAAGATTTTATAATAATTTTATAATAACGGAAATAGATTCGTTGTAAGTCAGTAATCTAAATCGATTATCAAGATTAAATGGTTAAATTTTGAGTTTTAGTTTTTCTTAAGTCATTATGTGAGCCGTTCGATCTCTATCCAACAATTATCTCAGTCGTTGGTCAAGATAAAAAGTATGAAATTTTGAGTTTTATGATTTGCTAAAGTCACGATGTATGCCATCTGATCATTATCCAATGGCTATGATGGATTCACTGCACTCAGCGATCTCATTCGTTGATCAAGACCAAATGGTTGAAATTTCAAAATTTTGATTTGCAAAAGTCACTATGTCTAATCTCTATCCAACGACTAAAAAGTCTGACTACAAGGACAATAAGAAATTACGACCGCAAGGAATCCAAGTCCAAGAATAATGTCTAACCTCTATCTAACGACTAAGATAGTCTGATTACAACGACGGTAAGAAATTAAGACCGCAAGGAATCCAAGTCCAGTAATAATTAGTGCTATTAATTAGGTTATATACCTCAGAGAGTAAGGATCTTGCAGCAACTTGTCCAAGTATAGTTGTCATTTGGCTCAAATATGCAATAGGACTCAACAATGCTACTGATTTTACCTGATTTACCCATTTACCCTCGGCCAAGGATGCTAAAGCTGTCAAAGTCCCCTGCCAAACATAGTCTTAAATTTTAGTATTATAAAATTGTTGAATACACTGATATTATATTATAAATGTTATTTATGTGATACATTACCATAGAATGGCCAACATAATGTATTTTCTGTCCTCCTGTTTGCTTGGAGACAAAATCAAAAATAGCAGGCATTTCATAAGTAACCAATTCATCCCAAGACCATTCCCAATATTTCTGCCGATGTTTAGATAGAAAAATGTTAATTCAGATTTGTTAAAATAAATCAAGACCTTATTTAGAAAAAGATTACTAGAGTAAATAATCAAATCAATCATTAACAATATAATATTTTGTAATAGTCCACTAATAATATAAGTTATACCGTGCTTTAAGTTTCTCTAAATACTTCACATGAGAACTAATTTCATGACTATAATGTAATGTGGATGCGTCCTTCTCTTAGATGCTTAACAAAGTCGGTCTTGGTATGCGTATTCGAGATGATGAGAGTCGTTTTGTTTTGGTTAAAACGAAGTGGTTATCTCCGTTACTCAATGTTAACTTGGGGGAGACACTCTGACTGTCGTCCACTCTTCAATGGGTACATGATCTTCAGCTGACTAATTAATTTCGATTTGAAGATGGACTTCAAAGTGGTAAAATAGGTGTGTTGGAATTTGATTCAATTATAAATGATTGTCATCGCTTACTTTCTTCTGATTTAACAACCTCTGATGTTAGGTTTATTTGGAGACAAGTGATCAATGAAGTTGTTCATAGTTTAGCTAGAGGTAGCTCTCCATGTCATTCTAGTTTCCATATTTTCATTCAAATTCCATCATGCATCTCTACTTTTATTTCAAATAAAGCGCATTAAGTTTCCATATATATAACTAGACAAATTTGACTAGGTGTTCAAATAAAACATCAAAGTTTTTTTTTTTTTTTAGGAATAGAAAAAGAAACCTTGTTAGAGGGGTCTAGGGAAGTATGTTTGCGGCTAAATTTGGTGCCTCTTGTATTAGGAATCCACACATCAAAGCCATTATCAGCAAGAATCATAGGCAGGTTTTGCTTTGGACTGTTCAGAAACCATGTTGCTCCATCCTGCACACAACAAAGACTCAAAATATGCAACAATAGCATAGTAGAAAATATATAAACATATTCCTTTATTTGCATCAAGAATATAACATAATTGATCTTAGGTATTGTAAAGGATAAATGTTATAATTGTGATAATATTATAATTTTTAATTTGGAAAGAAAACTAACAAAATTAAATTATGAAATAAAATATACATATTTTTTATACATTGTTTATTAATTTGAATGTCTTATTAAACTAAATTTAAATTAACTAATCATTTGAGCTCAAGTGGTTAATGAGCTCTACCAAATGATGAATTGCTTAGGAGAACCTGAATTCGATTTCAATAAAACAATTATTTGTCTGACTTTAATTATCTTTCGGTCAAACTTCGGATTACCAGTGCTCCTTAATTTATAATTATCGAAAATCTTAACAATCAAAATTCAAGGTTTTATAATGGAATACATTTAAAATAATATATAACCAGAACTAAATGTATGTATATCCTCTAAAAAAAGAATAAAATGTATAATAATGAAAACTAAATCAAGTTGTTGCTATGATGTTGCCATAACCCCATTCCACCCACCCACACATACCCCTTATTAAATGTTGCTACAGTGTAAACTTGAGAAACTCAAATTTAAGAAGCTATAATTAATTTCTAGTTAATGCATTTAACCCTTCTAATAACAATCAAGTTTAGAAAGTCAGGTTCATTCAATGAAACGTAAACTTAATTTTCAGTTTTGGAAAATGAAAATACTAACTGAAACAAGACATATAATTGATGTATTGTTTTTAACTTACCACTGCAACTCCATGTTGTACTATCACAGGTTCCTTCTTCTTAGTCACATTGCTCTTAGCCTCAGATCGACCTTCTGGAATCCTTTGAATGCTAAGAATGTATCCATCTTTGGTTATAACCTGAAAATATTGCATATTAATGCATAAATGAAATACTTGATTGTGTACAAAAATATTATCAGCAACAAAAACTAAAACCATTTAATTTCTTTTTAGAGGACTAAAACCTTTGAGTTTGAAGAAAAGAAAATTAATGACAATAAAATTTTAATATTCTGTTGTTGATAATTCAATTTGTTCTAATATACTATAAAAATTTTCCTGGTTATTCTGTTGCACATATATATAATTCTTACTTCATGTTCTTCACATTTGTACCCATGGATAATGACCGAAGAAGCACATAAACCTTCTACCAAATATTTATCGTTTTTCTTACCGGAAAAAACATGACTCGAAACCTGGGCTTGATGATTACAAGTTGCTAAAACAATGACACAAAGGGTCAAAGCAACAATGTTCATCAAGCCCAGGAAAGTCATATTTTTTTGGTATTAATTATTTATCAAAATGCATGGAAGATGTGAGATTGACGAGGAGGGACATTCTCTTTATATAGGTGAAGAAAGTTGATGTAAAATTGAAAAAGTTGAAATTTTGCTAAGAACATAAAACTTAATTGAATGTTTTTTGTCTATCTTTAATTTGCTTAGTTAGTTAACTAAAAAATCAAAGGCTTGTAATTATTTTAATTTGTTTTATTTTTAGAATTTTTCTACATTAAGAACTTGATCAGTTTATATATATCGTCAAGAGTTTCCTATTTTTAGCAATGCATGGATGACAACAAATATCTACTCAAGGGTTTCAACATTTCTTCATATATACTCCCTCCGGTCACTATTATAAACGAAAAACTATTATTTAGGTTTATTAAATAAATGATACAGGTGATATGTATTATAGGCCGCATACATCACCCATTCAATGAATTTCGTGCTATGGGTTCGTCATATTTAGTGATTTTATCATGATTGATTTTTGGGGTATAGCCGTTACAGACACTTTGTGAGAAGAAATGAGACAATGAGTGAAGAAAAATGCATGACCATCAGTGGCCAAAATCGCGATGCGCACTATGAGTTGCGCGTCGCGGAATTTGAAGGAAATTAAGAAGTGAACCGTCTCGCCACAATTTGGGTCGAGCAGTGCCAATGCGCGTTACACATTGATCGTTCCAAAAAAGTTGGGAAACACATGTCTATAAATACAGGAGCCATAGGTAAGCATAAAAGGATAATCTGACGACCAATCAAAGGTGGAAAAGCGATTTTGAAAGATTTGGAGCAACCCGAGCCATTCGAGAGCCAAAGAGTCATCAACCAATTATCCTTTACTTATGTATAGAAAGCCTTAGTAGCTAATTTTCTAGGTCAGGTCATGAAGGAGAAACTTCTTTGTAATTGTTTAATCATGCAATCCTTTGAATACATTTGATTGCTTTGATTTTATTCAGTAAATTTATTCTTAATGCTTTTTTATACGTTTATGATTGTTTATGAATTGATATTCGTCTCAATGAGTACTAACCCTAGGCTTGGGGCTTGACCTAATTTAACTGTTAAATCTCTAATAGCCTTAGATTTATTTTATTAATGTTTTGTGACAATAATTTGGCATTCATTTAAACCTCCAATGGCCATGGACTCAAGTAAGACATCAAAGTGTCGTAACTAGCAGAGAGTGTTAGTGACATAGACATTGACCTAACTATTTTGTTCAAATATCGTAAAATCGGACTATCTAGACAATTGTGTTCATAGTATCTAGTTACCAAATACTTCAGAGAAGGGAATCCAATATGACCTAGTCATTTTTACTTATTTTCTTAAGTTCAGATAATAAATCCATTGCCAAGTGCAACCCACCAATCTTTACCTATCTTAACAATTATTGTAGCAGTTATGTTGAGCTTTCACAATCCCTGTAGATACGAATTTATAAATTTTACTACTTGACAACAACTTAGTACACTTACTAATTTGTTCATCACATCCCATTTAAGAGCTCTTAGGTAAAGTTTAAAGTTTATCTTTTCAATAAAAAACTTATATTTAAATTTATTTTTTTAGCTCTTTATTTTGTATCGTGAGAACACAAGTTTGCGAACTTATAAATTTTACTACTTGACGACGATTTTGTACACTTGCTAATTTGTTCATCACATCCCATTTTAGCGCTCTTGGGTAAAGTTTAAAATTTATCTTTTCAATACAAAACTTCTATTTAAATTAATTTTTTAGCTCTTTAATTTGTGTCATTAGAACACAAGTTTGCACGACCCAATATTTTTTACGCAAAATCGGGACGGTTAAGACATCATTATGATTTTTTTGACATCCCAACCATGTTGAAACTCCTACAACCCAACAATCACTTCCAACAATTTGGGAAAAACAATCATTTTCATAACCATATAATATTTTGTTTGGGGAAAAAATATTCTTAAAATAACCTATTTTATAAACTTATTCAGCTGGCAGCTTTAATATCTCTGTTTTTCTTAAATTTGGTATAAGACGTTATTTGTTTTTCTCTTCATTTTCATTATTTTTTATTTTTGTCAATTGCTCCCTTTTCTGGATTATTTTTTTGGGTGCGTTTGTTATAAGTTATATTCGTAGATTCTTGATAATAGAATGATAGCAATATTTTTCGTAGTAGAAGTGATTTAATTAAAAATCTCCTACATTTTGGGATGGTAATATTTAACAAGCAGAAATAAATGCACAACTCTATTGCCAATTTTGATCCACATGTTGTATTAAGTTAATGCAATGCAAATATGATACACCCTTTGATCACTAATATAACGAAGAAAAAAAAACGTTTTAGGTGGTTTGATCATTTTTACTATCAAAGCACCTAAATTTGCATACTCCATTTACAAAACTTACATAGAGCTTAGTGATAACAAAGCCACTCACTTTCCTATATCCTACAATTTTGTAACTATATAAGATACCATTAGGGCAAATGTGCAAGCACCCTAATTATTCAACTATCACCATTGACGTTTAAAAAAGGAGGTAACATTTTTGTACACTTTCTCATTGGCATTTGCACCCATCATGTAGTCAGCATGAGCATAGTTATCAATGAATTGAACACTAAGCTTGTCTGCATCATGGTTCTTAAAGTGTTCATTAAGTAATCTCTTAACATCAGCAACATCGGAAAGCGCATCGCGACCTCCGCAGCTCATGAAAATTGGTACATTTTTAGGAATGTTTGAGAGGTTGTAGATAGGAGGTGTTAGTTTTCCATAATGCACCAAGTTTGAGCCTAGCCTTTCAAAGTCAAATTTCGCCAGGACACCACTTCGAACAGCTGCATAAATTTATAGCATATGATTATCATTAAGTATTAAACTTGAAGGAATTAATACCTATCTTGGCTGAAACGATCTTTAGTCAAACATTATTTACCCCACGACCAAATTTTGGATTACCAGGACTCTTTCCCAGGTAATCGGAGATTGGAGGGTTAAGAAAAAACCAACATGGTTGAATGAATTGCAACATTAACTAATGAAGTGGCTAGATGTGAAAATCTTACTCTGAGCTAAATGAAACATGTTCCTTGTTGATGAAGATTGTGGTGCAATCTTGAAGAATTGATCAAAAGCTGAAGAAGTTACGCAACAATTTTCACCTAAAATAGGACAATTGAAAAAATCATTAATTATATATTTAGTCAAAATTTTAGAGATTTTTTTTCTTGAAAATTGTATCGATTGAAATTTAAATTTTGACTAGGGGAAAAAATTTATACCTGTTATTGCAGTAAATATTGTTTTTTTTGAAAGAAGTATTTTATCGCAGGTTACTTCAGGTTGAGAACAAACACCCATGAAGAAATTAAGAACACGTACTCTAACAAAAATAAGAGAATTAAATTATGTATACTATATATACTAATCTATATTTTATTATGATATTATACTAATGAATTATGTAAGTTCTATGTTCTTACTGATTGAGACTAAATTCGTCAACTCCCAAAAGAGTAAGACCCTGTTTGGCAAAACAAAACAATTAGTCTGAATTAGGAATCTGTGGGCTGTGGCTACTATATAAGATTTTATACTTTTAAACAACATAAACAACAAATTCGATGTGATAAATGATCTTAATCGTCTATCAAGATCAAATGGTTAAATTAATTTCTAAATTTGCTAAATTTACCATGTGAGTGGTTCGATCTTTATCCACTGACTAAGATGGATTCACCCTAATCACCGATCTCAATCATTGGTCAATATCAAATGGGTGAAATTTCGAGTTTTCAATTTGCTAAAGTCACGATGTGAGTCGTTCGATCTTTAACCAATGACTAAGATGGATACTCTTCGGTCGGTGATCTTAGTCCTTGGTCAAGATCAAATGGTTGAAATTTCAAAATTTTGAGAAAGTCATGGTATGATTAGTCTGATCTCTATCCAACAACTAAGATAAATTGACCGTAAGAAATTACAACACCAATAAATTTTAGCCTAAGAATAAAAAGAGTTAGTTCTATTGATTAGATTATATACCTCGCCTAGTAAGGATCTTGCACCAACTTGTCCAAGTACAGTTGTCACATTGCTCAAATATGCAATAGGACTCAACAATGCTACTGATTTAACTTGATTTACGCATTTGCCCTCTGACAAGGATGCCAAAGCTACCAAAGTCCCCTACCAAACATAGTCTTAAAGTTCAGTATTATAAAATGTTGACTACATTAATATAATATTATAAATCTTATTTATGTGATACATTACCAAAGAATGACCAACATAATGTATCTTCTGTCCTCCTGTTTGCTTGGAAACAAAATCAAAAAATGCAGGCATTTCATAAGTAACCAATTCATCCCAAGACCAATCCCAGTATTTCTGCCAATGTTTACATAGATAAATGTTATTTCAGTTTGTTAAAATAAATCAAGACCTTATTTAGAAAAATAAAATAATTAGAGTAAATAATCAAATCAATCACTACAAAATTTAATATTTTTTTTAATAGTCTCTGAATAATAAAATTATACTAAATTGTTATTGAATGACATTTTGTGCATTGAAGTGTCTCTAAATACTTTACATGAGAGCTAATTTAACTATAAACAATACATCTAAAAACTTTATTGTAATTTCAATTATTCAAATAAAGATTTTTTTCTAAGGAAAAATACAAACCTTGTTAGAGGGGTCTAGTGAAGTGTGTTTGCGGCTATATTTTGTTCCTCTTGTATTAGTAACCCACACATCAAAGCCATTATCAGCAAGAATCATAGGTAGGTTTTGCTCTGGACTGTTCAGAAACCATGATGCTCCATCCTGCTCACAAGCAAGTCTTAAAATATTCAAAAATTGCATAGCAAAATAGAACCTTAATTTTCATCAATAATATAACATAATGTATATTAGATTTTGTAAAGGATACTTGTTATAAACACCAGCCCTAGATATTTGAGATTAGAAGCCATTGAGATTTGATTTTATAAAATGTGCATGATTAAAATATAGTTGTCTTTTTGTAACAAAAAATTGTTGCCTTAAAGCCTCATTTTTTTCATTTATCATGCACTTTTTTTTTGGAAGAATTTATATTAAATATGATTACAGTTCTTTTTTTGTCAAGTATTCTAGTGGTTAGAAATTCATTTTTTTAAAGTGAATAAGTGGGGTGTATGAGGTTCAAACCCTGACCTCTACATATATTATACAATGTCCTTACCAACTAAACTACGCTCACATGAAGTTATTTAACTCTTCTAAATAACTATCAAATTTAGAGAGTCAGGTGAATGCAATGAAACATAACATATATTAAAGGATGGTTGACCTTTTCTTCATCTTCTAGTTCTAACACAAAATTAACTTGATTTTTTTTTCTTGAGAAAATTAATATACTAATTGAAATAGGATATAAGATTGATGCATTGCTTTCACTTACCACCAAAACTCCATGTTGTACTATCACCGGCTCCTTCTTCTTAGTCACATTGCTCTTAACCTCAGATCGACCTTCTGGAATCCTTTGAATGCTAAGAATGTATCCATCTTTGGTTGTAACCTGAAAATATTTCATATTAATGCATGAATGAAATATTTGACTATGTACAAAAATATTATCAACCACAAAAACTAAAATCTTTTCATATTAAGAAAAGCTCATATCATGAATGATATGTATATTGGTAACCAGTTAAAATTTAAATCCTTTAATTCAAAACCTTTATGATAATTTAATCAATATTTTCCTCTACATAGCGCGAAATACATTGCTACGAAGGAAAAATGAACCAATCATAATAAGGTAAAAAATAAAATAAATCATAAGATAAACGTCTTAACCACAATCAAGAGGCAACATTTTGATTCTTGTAATTTTGTATAAAGATGAAAATTATGATATGATCACTAGAAACAAAAATATAACAAGCAACAAAAATTAAAGATGAAAATTTATATTTTTGTCGCCGAGAATTCATTTTGTTCTAATAAAGTATGTAATTCAAAACCATTGCAAATTATGCATCTTAATTTTTTTTTAATATGTTTGGAATTCTTACTTCAAGTTCTTGGCATTTGTAGCCATGGATAGTGACCCAAGAAGCACATAAACCCTTTTCTGGAGATATTTTGCTTTCCTTACCGGAAAAGGCACGACTCGAAGCCTGTACTTGATGATTACAAGTTTCTAAAACGAAGATACAAAGTGTCCAAGCAGCAATGTTCATAAATCCTGGGAAAGCCATATCTTTTGTGTATTGTTTGTGAGCATGGAAAATATCAGATTGACGAGGAACATTCTCTTTATATAGGTGATGAAAGTTGAGGTGAATCTGAAAAAGTTGAAATTTGGCATAGAATAGAAAACTTTTTTTTGGGTTGCACATAGAATAGCAAACTTAATTGAACGTTTTTAGCCTATCTATAATTTGATATTGTCTTTAAATTGGTAAGAAATCAAAGGCTAGAACATTTTGTAATCTATTTTATTTTTAGATTTTTTCTAAATTAAAACATGATCAATTTGTATTTATGGTCAAGAGTAACCTTCTTTTTAACAAAAAAAGAAAAAAGAATTACCTTCTTTTGGCAAACGCATGGATGACTACAAGCATCTGCTCAAATACAAATTACTATAAACAATGAATTGAATATATTTTTCATTTGCTCTTTAATGTTTATAATGGTACTGATACGAGCCTAAAGGTCCGACCCAATTATCTATTAAAGAGCCAATGACAAGGTCCATAAAAAATGCGACAAAAAGCCTGATAAACGGGTCATGCCAAGGTACATCGAGTTGACCACCTCGATATAACACATGACGCTATACGAGAGTCAATCTCATTAACCACCTTATCTGAACTACCACCTCGAAGTGGTGTATAAGACAGGCTAATGACCTCAATGACATACTGTAACGCTCTATTTCTATTAAAGCGATAAAACACGCGAATAAAACATATGTTCAAGAAATAGACGCTATGTCTTCACACAAAAATTCAAATAACATGCATATATAAAATTCCTCAACAGTCGCAGCGGATAAAAGTCATACATCTCCAAAATATACATGTCATAAGATATATACATCATCATAAAAATCTCCAAGTCCCGACATATTGGCAAAAACTCAACAACATAAATTCAGCATAACCAATCTAGAATAATCATAAAGACAGACATCCTAGATCAGAGCCTACTCTACGACTCAAGAGAAAACGATAACGGAGATAGCTCCCGCTATCCAAGCACTCACCAAGCAAACTACTCCTGCACTCTGTCTACCCATTCATACAAACAGGTAGGCGGTCAAAACCACTACGGGTGAGCTTCACATCAATCATAATCAACATATGAAAACATAAGCATTCAAGGATTCATACATATCACATATAAATACTCATCCTTCCTAGAATACTAACATCACATGATTATTATCCCCCATTCTTTACAC
>Ga0315915_1000338_pt1 | contig 44910 bp, 17 predicted proteins | sample MpolbnodulesMG_FD_207738 | JGI IMG/M metagenome (GOLD analysis project Ga0315915, IMG submission 207738) | Medicago polymorpha root nodule microbial communities from Los Angeles, California, United States - branched nodules | ecosystem: Host-associated > Plants > Roots > Nodule | place: USA... | reverse complement strand
ATCTCAATTTTACTTTTCAATCCGAAGAACACAAATTTACTACTCAAATTTGGACAAACTGAGTTGAGTTTTGGAAACAAGGAGGGACTATGTTGTCACCATCAGCAGACTTATAAGGCATATGTACTAATAATATAGATGAATCAAACTCCAATATATCTCCCCAAATTTAGAAAACACACCAACAAGAGTCATATTTAATCAAGAAACCAATATTCTTTTTTATCATTTCTGTATGTAAATTCGGCACCATCACATTTACAAAATCTAGATTTGGTTCGACTTTTCCTGCATCATCACATATTCAAAAATTAGATCTGGTTCGGCAACCATAACTTTACTACCGAAAGTGATCGGAAACTCTTCCGCGGTGGTGTGCGGTGGCTCTCCGGCGAAGGTTCTTTGAACTAGATGTTAATAAATAAATAAATAATTTGCTTCTATATAATTTTGATTTTGATGCTTGTTTTTCTTTTAAATTAGATATTGATAAATAAATAATCAATTAGTTTGAATAAGTCTTATTTTCGAAATAATTGGGAGAGGAAAAAAATCTAGTATGAATTTGTGTTGTTTCTATGACTGAGCAGTAAAGAAAATGGTGGACCTGGGTTAGTTTCAATCTCACGAGGTTGAAGAAAATGTAAACAAGATATGGTGTGGATAGTCCATGATTAAATCAGTGTTCCTATTTAATCAAATGGTAAAAAATAGCTTTCCCATGGTAGGAAACAACTTCCCTTTCCCATGTTAAATGCCACCTATCAATAATCTCTTATGCATTAACATTACCTCCGACATCTCCTAATTCAATCATAGTTTGTTATTGCCCAAAAGGTTAATAGTTGAACTACATAAAGCAGATCTTCCACTATTCCACAACTCAGTCATGAAGATTTTTTTTTGAAGGAACATCTCAGTCATGAAGATAATGTCCATAATACTGTTTGCAGGTCTTAATAAAAGTATGAAGCTTATCGTTATAAATGTAATCATGCTCATTTTCGTATTCATGGATCAATATACTTATATCAAACCTTCTTCATGTCCATTATTGTTCCATTGTTCATTGATTGAATGCGAAAAAAAACACCGATCTTCCGACATGCATATTGAATAATTTTGGGTGGGCCGGCTGTCTCATTATCAAGTGTCTTTTCCTCTGTAGCCATCCTATGAAGACAAAAATGGTCTACAAAAATACTTCTTTGGACTTCAATTCATCCTCATACCAAAATGGGTCGATAATATAGAGCAGGAAACAATTAGAAATACGAGAGATTACCAAGAAAAAGGTTATTATTCAGCAAGAGAAAACTTACATACAATGAAAAACAACATCACAGTAAAGGATCTATATACACATACATACTAAAAGATACACCGTTATCCTACCCTTTGGACTTCTTTACTTACAACTTATTACACTCTTTCAAAAAAAAAACTTATTACACGGCCCACCAAATTAAGACTTAAAAGAAACTAGATAAACCAAACAGAGCGCCATGCCTAACGTGAACTGCAGCACAAAACTTCAATTCAACCAATGCATTACACCGATACAAGCAAGCAAATAAACTAAACAAAAAATTATTACAGCAAAGGCCAAAAGGTAACATCCTCAGTTTCCGGAGAAGAGAAAATGTGGTGGCTCATTTCTCACACATCGAAAGGAGAAGAAGGGCCTGATCTGTTTTGACCTTTCTTCTCGTATGCATCCGATGCCGACCTTCGTCGAAACCGAAAGGAATCTCTAGTTCCTGAAAAATAAACACGCATCGCGTTAGTTCAATTTGCTGTTGTCCATTTATCAATTAACAAACATCATCATTTACGAGTTCCTGCAGCTAGCTCAATGATACAGCTGTTTTTGTTATTAAATTAAACAAATAAACAAATCAATCTAGAGCAAGCCTTCCATTATTGTTATTATAAATGATAAATAATTAACCAAGTAACTCGGGGTTGAGTTAATCCTTTAATATATGGCAATATAATTGTGACTTGATGTATAACCATGTGCAATGGTGTTGAATGGTGGTATTGAAAGCAAGGTTCAACACATGGATGCAATGCAATGGTGTGTTGAATTGGAGGAGAGAGAGGAGTTGAATTGGTTTAACCGTTGAATTCTGTCATGCGGGACCCGTAACCGCCGCGTGGCAAATTCTGATTGCTTGTTTAGATTTTGTCCATTTTAATAATTTAAACTCAATTATTTCATTGCAAAGTAATTTTTTTAATTTTTTTTTATTACCAAAATTCATGATTTTTTTTTATCTATAAACAAATACTTGGTTCATTTGATTTGGACACAGAAAAAAAATCAAGTTTTTCGCTATCTTAATCTTATTATTAGCTTTTCTTTTGAAGTTTTAAACTTCTTTTTAGTGAAATGATCTCAATCATAATCATTTCAACACCCAAAATTCTTCTAATTACCCATTTAGCTACCAAAATCCCAACAATTATCAAAATAAATTATTTTATGTTATTTGTGTGCCGCGCGTTTAGTTTATTGTATTGCATTGTGAATTAAGAAAATAAAAATAAATTATTTAAATAAATTTTGTTTTTACAAAAAACTAAAAAATAAATTGTTAAGTGTTTATTATTTTAATTTAATTATAATCGATAATTGTAATTTTATGTAATTATAAAAACAAAAATATAAAATTAAATAAGAATATGAAATAAAAAGTGATAGGGTAGAGTGTTGAATGAAAAACCATGGGAGATGATATTTGTTGAATGAGTGTTGAATTATTAGATGGAAGAGAGAGAAATAGTATGAAATGTTGGGAATAGAAAAAATAGGTGTTGAATGATTTTGCCATTCTAAATGGTCTAACAAAATTTAAGTCAGCCTTTCAAAACTGGTCGTGCAACTCCATTTGGAGAGGGAACGATGGCATTACATTGACTTATAATAAGTGTATGATAGACCTTCTTTGGTGATATTAAATCCCTGAGACAAACCATGTGTTTCAATCTTTATTCTGCAAACCTTTTTTTTTTTTTTTTTAAAGCATGCAAACCTCTTTTCTAGCTACTGTATTTATGGTTAGTGGCATGAATTTGGAGATTTATTAAAATAATTTATAATTGTATTCTAAAACATTTAAAAAATAACCTTTAAACAAAATTTAATGATTTTATTAAAATAAAAGACTTTTAAATTTCGAATTAGATTTTCATGTATGTCTCGGAGGTAGATTGATTGGTATGGTGACTGTCCTTGATTCTCTTATGTATGGTCGACATCACCATAAAATCACTAGTGATGATTTCCTCGATCATATTTTATGATCAATTAATTGTACTAGAATAGAAGCCTTTGAAAAAAGTGATTGAGCTTTGGTCGAACGGTAGTTAATTATCATTAGAGAATATTTTTTAAATCAAATGAACAGATTTAAAAAATGTTTAAAACGATCTTAAAAGTATCAAACGATAATTAATTAATATCATTTAATTAGTGGATATATGAGAGTAATCACTAGATATCTAGAGAGCAATTTAAGTTGGACAATACCACAACATTGTTTTGTCATGGTCTAAGACCGCCCCCAGGTTTACCTAAATGAAATTGTACGTTCGAAATTCATTATAACGAGTTTTATTTTTTAGTTTTAGTTTAGTTGCAATTCAAAAATCATTATTACACTCACTAAATAGTAAGAAAATACACACGAACACATGCACATTCCACAATTTCTGAGATGTTGCATGCATCTAACAAGAAAAGTCACCCTCCATATGTAGATATCTTGAATCACAGAAAGGAAATAGGTTATTCCATACGTTAAATTCTTTTTATGGAAATAATAACAACTAGTCAAAAAGAAAACCCATAGACAAAAAGAGACGGATAAACCGTGTAACAGTGTGACAAAGGAACAGCTAAAAGTTGACCAAAAAAGCAATCCATCTGTATAATATCAAGTGTCTTTTTTTTTTTTTTTAAGAAATATCAAGTGTCTTTTAGAATTATTCAAAAAAAGTGTGTTTAGAACTATGCAAATTATTTAAAGAAATCATTCTATCAAAAAATAATAATTAAGGATTTAATAAGTACTCCAATATCCATTTTATATCAAAAAGTTAATGTCTATGATAAAATATTTTTTATTTTTGTAACAAAAAAAAACTCTTTTTAAATAAAAAAAAATTCATTTGGACCATCCACAATGATGGGTGTTTCACCTATTAAGCACCGAGCTAAATAGGTACCCCATTGTGGAGTGATATTTATTGGTGCTTACAGAGAATAGTGTCTATATAAACACTTTTTCTCTCTCTTCATTTTATGTGTGAATTTCAATTAATATTTTCCAATGACATAAATGAGTGTTTTGGAAATGTAATAATAGAGTTTTTAGTGAGACCTATTAATAAATTTTGTTGTAGTGTTGGGTTGGAGAAATTGAGTGCTTATTAGATATTGACATTAAAAAATTATAAAATGAATGATGTGTACATGTGGGATCCACTTAAGCACCCAAACAGGGGAACTCCATTGTAGATGGTCTTACTATAGTATCATTATTGATACGTGCACTTTTGGAAACAGTTAATTAAGTGTATTCAAATACAATAAATAAGAGTAAATTATGAAAAAAGCAATTAATATATTTGTTTAGGTTGGAGGACTTACCGTAAAAAAAAATAAAAAATAGCTTAAAGGACTTGTTTAAAGAGTCTAAATCTCTTACCATTTAGAACAATCAAATATTTTAAATATGATGATACTTAATATGAAATCTTTTTGTGGTGGCTTAATATGAGATTGAAGTAGTGAAGAATGACACAACAAATCACTTAAATATTTTATTAAGAACCCAAAAATCCTAATTGAACGAGTAAAAATGATATAATTGTTAGATTCGACGTTGTGATTAGGGAATGAACTCAGTTGTGGTGATGAAAAGATGAGGTGTAGCAGTTAGGGGCTTTTCCGGTTTCGGTGGTTTTTTGGAGGGGTTTGGTGTGAGTAACAGATGATGGGTGTTTGGATTTTGTTTATATGGTCATTTACGATGGAGTTTGGAGGCTTTGACTCATGTTTTTGGTTTCTATCGGTTTGTGGGGGTTTGTTCTAAATTTAGTGTTTGCTTTGGGTTTAGAGGTTTGTTTTTATTGGTATTGGTGGTAGCCTTCGGTGGAGTTTGTTTTTATGAGTGTTTATGATATATGGTGTTTGAATTTTATTTTGGGTGTTTCACGTATATATGACGCTCTTTACTATGTAGTTTATATTTTGTCGGTCTTTGTTCGTCTTATGTAAAGATTTGATTTTTAATAAATGTTGTTGTTAAAAGAAAAGGGAATGAACTCTGACTCGTATGTTCTAATGAATATTGTCATTTATTCCACGTAAATACAAATACAAAACCCAAGCCAATGTTCCATTTTCTCATTTCATAGTCTTTATTAAAAACAAAATGTTTTTTCTTTTGTTTTTATGAACTAGATTAAAAAAATGAATTGTTTTGGTTAAAAAAAATGAATTGTTATTCAAACATCTAAAAATTAACAACATATTTGTCACTTTCCCTTAAATAAATAAAAAAATATATTTGATACCGTATAAAATAATACATCATTTATAAGTATTGAACAAATTCAAAGAAAATAAAAAAAGAACCATTAAAAAATAAAACCGTATCTACACATACACACTATATAATTACGTTTTTAGACATCCTTCAAAAAATATTCCTCTTGTTAAAACAAGTTTTTGCTTTTCAAATTCACCTCTTTTTTTAACTTTTTTTAGTAGCTTCTTATTTATTTTTCCTTTCTTATAATTTTAGTTGGTCCAACTAATAACAATAGAGGTAGCAAGCAAGCATAGCATAGCATATAAGAAGAGGAAGAAAAAGAGCATGAAGTATCCAACCAAGGAAGACCAAGTTTAACAATTTTTAATTCTAATTGGACCGGTAAGGTGACACATTTTATAATACCTAAGTTACAAAAAACATATTCTATGCTTTTGTTTTTGCCTTTTCTTCTGTCGCAGGTTTCGCTTTGATCAAGGGTTTTTAGGGTTCTTTTTTTACTCTAACCTTTTCTGTTTCTCTCATCACACAGTTTTCAATTCTCAACAAAATTTCTGATTTTGAGAATTTTGAGAAGTGGGTTTCATTCAAAATTCCAAATTGAAGTGTCTATGCTGAGAATTTGGTGTAGAAAAAAATATTCATCAAGTTGCTCAAGTCAACCCTTGTTTTTGTCATGGATAAACTTTGTTGTTTAAAGTCTTCTTTTTCTAAGGTATGAATGTTATGTTACAGTAAAGTTTTTATTTTTCTTATTTGTTGAATTTGAAGGCAATTCAATTTTTGTATGGTGTGTTTTGTTTATGGATGATGATTGGTTTGAATCTCTATGTCTGTATATTTACCTGTTTTTTGTTATTGGTTTGAGGGAAAGCTTGTGTTCTGTTTGAGATTCATGTTTGTGTATGAAATCATCAATATTAGTATTAGAGTAATGATCCAATTCAATCGCTGACAAAAATTAAACCCAAGTTAATCTTTGACATTTTTCATACTGGGGACTAGAATTAGTCCCGGGTATGAAAATGTCAAGGACTGAATTGAGTCATTATAGAATTGTCAGGGACCGAATTGGGTCTTCATTCTTAGTATTATTATTATTATTATTCCATGTATAGTGTATCTTGGTATCAATTGTCTTTGATTATGTTGGGAAGGGGACTTGGCTCCTTCATCCTGATGTGCCCCCTTGGTATTTCTTGTACTTTATTGTGTTACACTTGCTAGTTTAGTAATTTTGATTTCTTGCATGATCCTTAATGTTTTGTTTTGGTCCTAATGTTTCTGAATGTTTTGGATCCTTTTGTTTTAATTTTTTGCATATTAGTACTTATGCTTTGTCTTGATTCTAATGTTTGCTGAATAGTTTGGATCATTATGTTTTCATCTCTTAACGGTATAGTAATTACTGCTGTACAATTTACCTGTATGTATTTTAAGATCTATCACCGTGTAGGTTAAAAGTCGTCTGTACAAAGTTTTAGGTTTTTCACATTTTGGGAATCATGACCATAATCTTTGTTTTTGTAGAAAATTGTATTGTAGTTGAAATAACTTAGGATATTGGGAGTGCAATGTATTTGTTTTGTTTTGGATGAGTCTCAAATCATTACTTTTTCCGACTTCTTTTGATATATGCTCCCTCGAGCTGATTTATTTTTCTTTTATTTGTTTTGCTTGATTTTATAGCTTGTATCCACGCGTTCATCGTGCAGCACCGGAAAAGGGAAAAATCATGAAGGATCGATAAGGTATGGTTTCACCCTAGTGAAAGGGCGAGCCAATCATCCGATGGAGGATTACCACGTCGCCAATTTTGTGCAAGTACAAGGAAAAGAATTGGGTTTGTTTGCCATTTATGATGGCCACTTGGGGGATCAAGTGCCTTCATACTTACAGAAAAATCTATTTTCCAACATTCTAAAGGAGGTATTTACTCTGAAAGTTATGAAAAATGGGTATATTTCCAATACAGTCCATGAAATTGTGCTCTAGTATCAACTTGACCTACGCTTTATCGAAATTGTGAAATAGCCGCTAACAGAGGGACCACACTGATTGCCGTTTTGAAAAGACGAGTACTGTTTTAGAATTTCGATAAAGCAGAGGATCTGATTGATACAAATGGACAATTTCAGGGACTGGGTTGAGTATTTGTTCTAAAAAATCATTGTAAATTTTCTATGCTAGTTTGATCAAAATTCAAATGTGAAATTCTAGATTCTTATACTTTTGATTTTTATCATAGGGTGCATTTTGGGATGACCCTGCTGCATCTATATCAAAAGCATATCTGAACACAGATCAGGCAATTCTTTCACATAGTTCTGATTTGGGTCGTGGTGGATCAACAGCTGTTACTGCAATATTAATCAATGGCCAAATGTTATGGACAGCTAATGTAGGAGATTCACGAGCGGTTCTTTCAAGAAAAGGTCAAGCAGTGCAATTAACTACTGATCATGAGCCTAACACAGAACGAGGCATCATTGAGAATAAAGGCGGTTTTGTCTCCAACATTCCAGGTACTTAAAAATGCTCTCATTAACCATTATTTCTCTGTTTCTAATCTATCTGCTTTCAGATTCTCATTTTATGTTTGGATTTGTCTTTCTCGTTCAGTATATAGCTAGCATTTTGTGTAAAGAAACCTGTATTTTTTGTTGGAGTGCTTCTTTATAACAAGTACATATTTGTATAAATGTACGTGTCTTGTTTCATAAACCATAACTGAATTCAATGTTAAAGTTTCTTTCATGTTGTTTAATATATCATGGAAAACGTTGACATAACACCTATTGTGCAAAAGATGGTAGAATTTCACTTTAAATAGTTTTAGCATGTCTGCTGAAGATATGTAGAAGTGCTGGAAAAGAGGATAGAATTTGTGCGGTCAATGTTTTATCATGATTCATGATAGGATATTATAGCGCTGTTATGTAGCTGATACTGCCTAGTAGAAAAAAACTTTAGTTGGTTTTGTTGTTGTTTAGTGCATCGCGAACTGCTTTATGGTTATGGTTTCAATTGGTTGTAAGCAGTCCATGGAATTAGATTGAGAAGAAAATATCCTCTTTTTTTCATTTTTTTTACTTTTTTCTCAAATCATATTTTCCATAGTTCGTGTGATTCTTGGTGGGGAACTCAACTGTGTCCATTCACTGATAATTTCAAATAGTTCTACCAGAAGTTCAGAACTACGAGCTTTAGTTGTTTTTTGTGCTGTCAAATTACATTGTTTACCTAGTAACAAAGAAACAACTCATTCATATTGTGATGTTGTTTGTTACAGGCTTAGGGTGTAAGTGATAGGATTCAATTGACATACATAGCCGGTGTATCGATATCAAAAATGAAATCTGTAATTGCTATTGTTTCTTTTAACACCCCAATAACATCGGTAATGATCTCTGGTATTTCTCAGGCGATGTCCCTAGAGTAAATGGACAACTGGCTGTTGCTCGTGCATTTGGAGACAAGAGCCTAAAGTCTCATTTGCGATCAGATCCCGATGTACATAGTACTGATGTAGATGTTGATATTGACTTTCTAATCCTTGCAAGTGATGGACTTTGGAAGGTATAATCATTCCAACCCAAACACTTGTTACTTAACTAAAAGTTAAGTGCATGTTTAGATTAGTGACGAGTTCGACAGAATCATGGTGTCACTGATTTCGGTAAAGCTAAATTTTGAACCTTCAACAAAATCATAGTGTCCGTATGATTTTGTCAAACTCACCGTAATTCCAAACATTTACTAGAGCATATTTGGTTATTTTCATGCTAGTTTCTTTTAAAGGTATTTATTTGAAAACGGAAATCATTTTTGTTTGCATATGCGAAAATCAGGTAATGGCTAATCAAGAAGCAGTTGATATTGCTAGAAAAGTGAAAGATCCACTGAAAGCAGCTAAGCAATTAACAGCTGAAGCATTAAAAAGAGAAAGTAAAGATGATATATCTTGTGTTGTGGTTAGGTTTAGGTGATGATTGATACACTTCAAATCGGGTTTCTTGAAGAATGAAGTTTATAGCATTAAAATAAGGGTATATACATATCTCTACATGGCATGCCAATTCATGGACTACAACAACACATCATATACTACATACTTGGTTGGAGTTAGTTTTGACTAAATTCATTTAGGTAACTTGTTAAAGAAAAAGGAGGGTGTGTCAACTTTTTGAATTTGTTTACTGATTAGATTTTGTTGGTTTGAGATTGTTTGATTTGATTTCTTTATTTCAAGTGTGAATATTAGGAGTCTACATAAGAGAGAAGGCAACTATATGTAGATTGATTGAGATAATTGCTATTGTTTTGTTTGTTGACGATTGGTCCCATCCATATTTGTTTGTTGGAGTGTGTCATGTTTTTCTTTCGACGGAGTTTTTCTTGTCACGACAAAGAGTTTTGTCGTCCATATTGGTCCTACACAGTTTTACAGATAGCATAAATTGTTTTTGTTGAATTTATGAAATAATTACTCTGAAAATAAAAGGTGATCGGCATTTTCAAATGACTTAATTGATGATTTTTGTTTCAATTTTTTCCATATTACTCGATTTTGATACATTTCATTGGTGCCAATTTTGATACATCTTGTTGAGTAAATAATTATACATGGCTGTAAGTAGATGAACGGCTTTGAGCTTTAAACTCCTAGTGCCTGAGATACACTTCAAACTCTCTTCAAATATTGCTAAAAAAACTTTTCTTTTCAAATTTCTTGGATCCCATTGAATAAATTTCAAACACAACCCAAAATATTTTTTATAAGATCTTGCATATATTTTTGGGATGCTAACTTAACACCTTTTCTGAAGTATTTGGGAGAATTATTAACCATACCCCAAAATTTGGTATTGTAACCCCTACAATTTAGCATTATCCGAAACATGGTTCTCTTAAGTTTAAAGTTAACAAGTCCCAAAAAAAAATTAAAGTTAACAAAAAAAAATTACGTTAGTTATCATCATAAAAGTTACAGTGTTGCTATATATCCCGACAGAAATTTCAAGAAAGCTTCACGAAAATTCTGCACCGTTAGATCTTCCCATGACATAATTCAGGAGCGGTTGGCAGCATTCATGGGTAGTCCCTACCTAAAAAGCTTTGTCATGTTTCCTTTCATTATAAGATAGTTATTCTCAGTCTTTTTCCTTTGCCAATCTCATTCGTGTTTTTTCACGAGAAAATGCTTCCTGATATTTAGCATTTTTCTAAAAGTTATTTGAAATGACTACTATCACAATGAAGTAAAAATGACATCCACAGTGAAAGAAAATATACAAATAATATTGAGATTATATTTCTTCACATTTAAGGTAGATGCACTTTTTAAAAAAAAATTGTTTTTAAAAAAATTAGGGTTACTTTTGCCATTTTACTTGTAAGTACAGGGGTGCAAATGCCAAATGTATTGGTATGGCTAACAATTCTCATAGTTTGAAGAGCCCTAAACAGAAACAGACTAAGTTATTGGCCCACTGCTCCTCCTATATATACAGAAGAATGAAACCGTGTAGCACAAGAAAGATCATAACAGCAAAACGATTCACTGTGTAATCGATCGCCGAGCGCGTTTCCTTGCCAAACACGATACAGAAACTGCAAAAGCATCAGTGCCCTCATCATCTTGTTCATCACTTCCCACGCTCGAAAATAATGTCGTCATCGTCAACAAACATGATAAACGTGTTACCAGAAGATATACTGAAACACATACTCTCTCTACTCTCAACCAGAGATGCTTTCAGAACAAAGTTTGTTTGCAAGTCGTGGGTCCCACTATCTGAATTGCTCGATGTCTTTAGCATCGACAGTATTTACAACTTTGGAAAATGGATTCACTTCTTTCAATTCATGAACGCAGTTTTGCTTTCTCCTGGCATCCAACACATTCCCCTCAAAACCTTATATCTATTTTGTCATTTTAAAGTCCGGAGGCCTTGCTTCCGTGTAAACCAATGTGTCGAAGCAGCAAAACGGCGTGGTATCGAGGATTTGAGTATAATCTGGCCTCGAGGCGTTTCCTCCCCAAGTATTTTCTACTGCAAAACACTTGTGGTCCACAGATTGCAGAGTATTTCCATACTCAGTATGGTTGGTTTTTCTATTGATCTTCCCTTGCTCAAAATTCTTGTTCTCTGTAACATTATTTTCTATACTTTGGATGATTTAATGAAACTTCTTTATGGTTGTCCTAAATTGGAGGATTTGAGTACAATAAATGTTATGGGAAAGGCTGGGGGTATATATGGGTACATATGGCTGTATGTAGATGAACGGCTTTGAGCTTTCAACTCCTATTGACATTGTTGAGCAATGTCCAATTCCAACCGAATAAACGTGCTAGAAATACACTTCAAACTCTTCAAACGTTGCAAAAAAATAAACTTTTGCTTTTCAAATATCTTGGATCTCATTGAATAAATTTCAAACACAAGTCAAAAAATCAAGTGAAAATCAAGTAACTAGCCTCTTATATGACACAACTTAACTTTTGGAAAAAACATGTCACGCTAAAAAGAAATGCAGCACAAGAGCTAAAATAAATTATTCTAGATAATTGAATAAAATCAAGTCAATTTATCAATTTATTTTTAGATAATTTTTAAAAAAAACCATTTTTTTCATGAAATAAATGTTGTTTTAATCATTTGAACTTTTTTGCATTAATTTCTTCTTACACTATTTTTTTTAAGATCTTCATATATGGTTAATTTGGATTTGTTGGGACCATTGACATATGTTAGTCTTGAGAGAATTATTAACCATACCCCAAAATTTGGTACTGTAACTCCTACAATTTACCATTATCCGAAACATAGTTCTCTTAAGTTTAAAGTTAACAAAAAATATATATTTATTTTTACGTTAGTTATCATCATCAAAGTTATTTGAAATGACTATCACAATGAAGTAAAAGTGACATCCATAGTGAAAGAAAATACAAACAGTAAAATAATATGAGAAATGTTAAAGAGTATCCTTAGAACATTGGTTAATAAAATAAAAATAGAAATATTGCATTAAAAAATTATGAAAAGTGTTGAATTTAACTTTTTAGAATCCTTCAAAAAAAACTTTTTAGAAATCAAAATATTGTTGATTCTAATACACTTTTTAAGGCAAATGTACTTTTTTCTTCACATAATATTGAGATTATATTTCTTCATATTTAAGGTAGATGCACTTTTTTTTTAAAATTGTTTTTAAAAAAATTAGGGTTAGTTTTACTATTTCACGTGTAAGTCAGGGGCGCCCAGGGCACCATGTCTTTTTGGGGCACCAAAATTATTATTTTTACTAAGTAGTTAGCATTATATAGATATATTTCTTTTCAACTCACTTTGATATATTCTATTGAAAATTTATTTTTAGAGAACCTTGATTATGAATGAATCTTTTGCAACAAAAAATACAAGAATAAAGACATTCGAATAATTAAAAGAGCACAATTTTATTGATTTGTCCATGGCACCAAAAATCTTAGGATTAGCCCTGGTGTAAGAGAAGGGGTGCAAATGTCAACTGTATTGGTATGTCTAACAATTCTCATAGTTTGGAAAGCCATAAAGGTTTAATGGCCTAAACCTTCTAGGGTTTCACAAGTTATTGGCCCAAACCTTCTAGGTTTTCACTATCTCTTCCTATATATACAGAATGAAACTACACCACTCTGATTCCGTTTCATGCGATTGACTAAACATGTTATATTAGCTTCAAAACCGTGATTGCAGAGAAATCATTCTCTATGGTTCAAAGCTAACATGGAGGTTTATTCGTTCATAGTTGTATTTTTAAAGGTTTAGTTTGTATGAGTTATAAAAATTCAGAGTGAATGAATTGCCTCTTCTTTCAGTTGCAAGACCTGAGATCTTTAGATCGATTACTTGACAACTTTGTTCTGGGGGCATATATTTATTATCTGACCAAAATCTTTGGGGTATATAATTTTCCAGATTTACGGTTTTTCTGTTCTTCTGGATCCCCTGTTTTGGTTACATTTCCAGATCTATGTTTAATGGATTCATAATATTATTTAACTTGGTTGATTACTTATTTTTGGTTGGTTTATGTTGATTTCTCATTGTTTGGATTTTTAATGATTATTGTTTTGCGTCCATTACCAATTCTGAAGGATATATATAATTGTTCCTTTTGGTGTAATGGCTCGGACGCTAGATCGATTGTGTGGTGATCCTGATTTATGGTTTTACTTCTATTATTCTATACCATTTGGTCTTGGAAACGCCTCATATATCTTTTCTTGTAGCTTGTTCCCCTATCTCTATAGGGAAAGTAAAATTAATCTATTATTTTACTATTAGTAGCAGTAGTGATGTAGAACTTATATGCTAACCAAGTTACCATCGTTAAAGATACATCAATTACTCAACGAATCTTAAAAGTCAATCATTTCTTGTAAATAGGAGCAGAGGAAGGAATAAAGTTAATCTTTCAAAGAGCCAACACATGTTATTTTCATTGTTTCTGGTTTCAAAGTTTAGAGCAAGACAATAGTATCAGTCATCAAGCAAGATTGGAGCTCACTGAATGATCACAAGCAAACATGAAAATAGGAATACAAAATTCATTGATCACTTATTTATACAAAAACTATTTAAAACTTGTTTTTATCAATTTATTTCAAGATAATTTTTAAGAGAAAATAGAGTATGCGCAGATAAAAAAGTTCGCTGTAAAACACCGAAATTGCATACAATTAAATTCAGTTTTTTATTTTTATTTTTTATAATAGAAGTTGAAAATTATTAACTCAAGCTGGGAATTAGACATTACAAGGGAATGTAAATGTGAGAAAACATAATCAGTAGTAGCAAATAGGAAGGCAGATAGAGCTGATCCTTCTGACCCAAGACTAAACCCTTTCATTTTTAATCTTGCATCAATCCTGCTTTCTTCAAATTAGCTCCTGATAGCGCTTAAGGTTTGAAGGATTTCAAATTGAAGAAAGATGGATTGTGCAGGACTAACATGACGGGTTATTCATTGTTATTATGTAGGGTTTTAAAATTTGCGAGTGTATATTGCATCTTCTTTCAGTTGCAAGATGAGATCTTCAGATTGATTACTTGACAACTTTGTTCTTTTGTCTCATACATTTAGTTTCTAACCAAAATCTTTGGGGTACTTGCAATTTTCTAACCAAAATCTTTGGGCTAACCGGCAGCAGTTAACTGCTGCTGGTGCCAACGGTAGTTAACTGCTGTTGTGTTCGTATAATTTTGCTTGACCTTCGCGTATTCGAATAAAGAATGATTAAATCTAACATGAAGTCGAATAAAAATTGTGTATTCTAATAAAGACCGATTAAATCTTATACGAAGGAATTCGATATTATAACTTATATAGCTGATTCTCAATGATACACGTTCCTAACTTATATAGACAAGTCATTACATTGCATTACATTCGGGAATGTACCTTTCAACTACAACAATTATGTTACCTCTGAATGGGGTAAATTCAAACTTGCTAAACAGCAGGACTTCAACATCCGTCCGACATTTCTATTGTTCCATTCAAAAGATTAAATTCTTGTTATGATTGGTTTAAATGAGGGTATTCAAGTGTCAAAAGAATGAGGTCCATTGTTTGACACTTCAATACCTTCATTTAAACCAACCTAACAAGAATTTAATCTTTTGAAAGGAACAATAGAAATGTCGGACGAATATTTGAGTCCTGCCGTTTAACAAGTTTGAATTACCACATCCAGAGGAAGATAATTGTTGTAGTTGGAAGGTGCATTCCCTACCTAATCACGATCTTCTGGCAGAATCAGACTGTTGATTATATCTTCAGTTGACCTCAGCAACGTTACCCGTATATCGATCCACTGGAACATGTTGTGCTCCCAAAACATACTCTTCACGTTTTCGTCGTTCGTTAATTTCACCCAAGTGAACGATATTCTCCCTCGTCGAGTGTTGGACGTTTATACCGAACGTATTTCACCCTCCTTGTGTCTCTGGGTTGACTCCTTGGTTGAATTCATTAAGTTGACCTCTTAACGTTACACAAAGGCACTGAACCTTCAACCTCTAAGGTTCTCTGCTGTTGAATTGTGCATGAACGTTGATCCATTCGACCATTGTTTCAAATCTACACAATAAGAAATTAAAAATAATCAATGAAAAACTCATTCAAACATAACTATATTAAAAAAAAAATCAAACCCTAAAAAATTTATAAAATTTAAAAAAAATAAAAAATTTAAGCAATATAACTCTATTATAACAAGTATTCATAATATTTGTTAATAGCAATTCAGATCTACAACAAACTATAATTAAAAAAAATTCAAAATTTAAAAATTAAACTACAACTAAAATTATAAACATATATACTAACTAAAATTTATGACAATAGCATAAGTGATAACTTACTTGTGATTTAGTGGAAATTTTTTTGGATGATTTGGTAGAGTTTTTTTTAGAGAGAGTGTTAAAATTTTGAATTTTTAGAGAGAGATGGTGATGATAGAGTGTCTGGAAGCTGAGTTCTGTGTGTTCTTATGTTACAAACACAACGGCAGTTAACTACCGCTGGGGCATTTGAGTAATTTTCTTGTGTCATTGTGAAGTTATCAATGTCAGAAAAGCAATTTTCATATGACTATGATCCATGATAGACTATATTAGAGAACTTTGAAGAATTTAGGCCCTTCTGATTTCTTTTAAAATAAAATCTTATTTTTTCCTTAAAAATCACTTTTTTTCATTTTTAAGTGTTTTTAGAAAAAATTATTTTATCAAAAAAAATCTATTTTGACCCTAAAATGAAAAGCTATTAGGATTAGCTTTTTTCAAAAACAAAGAGGTAACACATGTACAAGTTAAAAAAAAAAAATGGATTTTAATGGAAAGTAGGCAAACAAAAATAACTTCAAATTTTTTATAAAATATCTAAAAAAAATCTCTAAATTCTTTTAACACAAAATCTATTTCTTTTAAAACTAAAACAAACACACCCTTAAACAACACTTTGAAAGGAATACATTATAGTGCACATGAGGTATTTCATGATTCTTTCTCGTCGTATTTTCTTTCCATTTTCACTGAAACCCTCTCTCTAACCATGTAACCACAAGATTTCTTCATTCTTTCCACATGCACCTCCAGCTTCATCTGCTCCGGTCACCAATAGCAGATGACGCAAGTCATGCATGTGGAGAAGGTGAAGATGGATCAGACATTATGGTTACATAATAGATAGAGTTTGTGTGAAAGTGAAAAGAAAATATGGAGAAATTGATTGAGAGAGAGGCAGAGAGTGACGGTTGTTCAATACAAAGAATAAAAATATCCATAACTTGAATTGATCATTCTCCAATGATATCCGATAGCAATTTCTCTTGCAAAAGTATTCTGCTTTGTCTAACTCCTTGATTTTAGTATTTTACATTACATGGTTTTAAATTGTAGTCACATTTACATTGTTCATTTGATATTGCGGTAATGCATGTAAATGTGATCGCAATTGTGGTTGTGAATTGTGATGTTTTTGTAAAAATCTTTGATTTTTTAACATATTAAAGTTTTGTTGGATTAAGAAAAATATATAATCAAGGCTATTACTGCTTTTTGTGTACTATTAATATATTAAAGTTTCTTGGTTTTAGTCCGACATAAATCAAGTGTAAGGTTAGAAGAGTTCTTGAACGTAAGCATGGTGATAACTGATATGGTCTTCTATTGAATAAAAATTAAGGTACATCGAGTTTGTTAGAGACATGTAGGGGATGATAGTGATTTGGTTAGAGATATACTCGAAATGATAAGAGGATACTAGAATGTCACCCGCATGTTGCATAATTGCATACTTTTAATCTTACTGATTGTTTTTGGATTTTCAAACTATTTCGATTTTCAAATTCTATTTTGAAAAATGATATCTACTAAAGTTGTTATTAGGTTGAGTTACGACTAGATCCCTCTCTTTAAGACGTTTCGTGGCACTGTCCAAAGTTGTGCAAGACAGACTATCAACTACGTCGTCTCCAGGATAAAACAAGTTCAACTACAACTGTGCGGTTGACTATTGCACTCTAGAAAACCGTTTGAGATTTACACCCTCAAATATGGTACTAAGATCACTCTTTAATACTGAAACCACCTTACTATAGTATTGTTACCACTCTGTTATGGTGTTAAGACCACTCAGATATGATGTTACCACCATTCTAACCTTTAAGTTCTCCAAAATATCAATATGACACTACGACCACTCAAATATGGTGATTCTACGATTTCGATCTTTTTATTTCTCCTTAAGTAGAAAAATATTAAAATAATATTTAGATACCGTTAAGATCATTCTTAATTTCGACGGGACATTGTAATTTCAAATAGGGATTATGATCTTAAAAGTACTCTTTATTCCGAAGGGACATATGTTAGCAAATGGACTATGTTTTTAAGACCTTCTTAATTCCGAAATGACGTTATTCCGAATAGCGACTAAAGTCTTAGGAACACTTTTATTTCTGAAGGGACAGAAAAAGGAGATGATGAGAAGAATAACTCGTCAACACAAGCTGGAGGGAGAAGATGGAAAGAGTTCTAGACAACTCAATAGAAACTATTTGGTGTAATTTTTGAACTGAGCGGAGTCATCTATTTATATAGAGATTTTGTAACTGTTATAACAAAAATTGCGGTAGTAGTTACTCTAATGGATAAGATCAAAAGGGAACTTATCCATTAATCAGTTCTACAACACTATTGGATAAGATCAAAAGAAACAAATCCACAAAAGTGGAGAAAACAAACTCATTGGATGTGAACGAAGGAAATATAAGAAATTCAATTGAATTCTTATTCTTATCACAACCACCAAGTGATATTCACGAATAAAAATAATAATTACTATTATTTTTTTTATTATCAAGTATTTAAAATTAAATAACACAATTTAAAATTAAATATCGCAATTTAAACACTACTGCGTTCTATTTTATGTGGGACCCTCACATTCTATTTTTTTTTTAATTCACACAATATTAAATTAAAGTATAATTACTTAGTGTTTAATCTTCCGATTTTTCTTCAAACATCACACCAATGTTCCAAGACTGATGATTATAAAATGATTCCTTCAAAAGAAAATTATAAAATGATGTTAATAGTGGTTGATTTCCTGGACCTTAGAGAGAGAAAAAAATGTTTGAAATTAAAATCTTAACATTATGTATATATCGACCCTTTTTGTACATTATTATAATTAGTAGCATTAAGCTTTTCGTCTTCAAACGATTCCATCCACAATATTTCATTCATGTCAGTGTTATACTCTTCAGTTGACAGTTGACACATCAGGGTGTGGATTCTTTCATTTATAACGGGTTTGATTAGAATACATAAAATATGTTTATAAATGAGAAAACTAATAGTTTTGATCAATTAGTATAATCACTTATATAATTTAGTGACTGAATTGGGAATTGGTTTTAAAATTATGTTAAAAATAAGAGAATTGTTTAGAAGAATGACAACATTTAATGGTTTAGATAGTAAATTTGATAAATATATGTTTTCAAGACGATTAATATAGTTTTTCCTGCTCCCATCATTTTGAATGAGTTTGAGAGATAAATATTTTTTTATTGAATATAATAAATTTGATAGATGTATTGAATTATTCTTTGATTAAAAAAATGACTATTAAAATATTTTTAAATTTTTCTCACATCAATTGAATATAGAATATATGGAGTAGATAAAAAATACTTTCAACAAAGATGATGTGTCATTCATTTGTATTAGAAATCAAAGTCAAAATCATAAAATAAAATAGCATGAAAGTAAAAAAGACAAAACATAATAGTAGGAAAAGAGAAAGAAGAGCAAGAAAATAAATGTAACTCAAAAAAGCTCCTCGAACTACTCAAAGGCCTACCTCAAAAGAGGGTATAATGCATCTGAACTATCTTCTACATTTGTTTTTTCTTGACCATACACCACCTCTATAAAAGTTTCTTCCCTCTTTCATAGTCATGGTCCAAGCTTAAGAATTACTCGTATTTAGTTTATAGATAAGGTCTTTTTTTATAGGTGACACACATGCATAATTCAAGTTTAAGAATAACTCAAATTTACTTTATACATGATAGATATAGAAATATAGAGATTGTAGTTTTTTCTTTGGTGACAATATAAAGATTGTGGTTAATGGTTTAAATTTATTTTTGTTGACTTATGTTAATTTTAAATTTACTTTTGTTGAATAGTTTTTCTTAATGAATTTTCTTACTCTTTATCTGTAATAAATTTTAAACTTTACCTATATTCATTTAGTCTTTTCCTAAGTAAACAACTGTATATGTGTAACATTTTTATAGGTATAGAAATATAGAGATTGTAGTTCTTTCTTTGGTGACCATATAAAGATTGTAGTTAATGGTTTAAATTTATTTTTGCTGAATCATTTTTCTTAATGAATTGTCCTACTCTTTATCTGTAATAAATTTTAAATTTGACCATATACATACATTTAGTCTTTTACTAAGCAAACAACTGCATATATGTAACTTGCATCATATCCTTCAACCTTGCTTCTCTATATCTTTATTATTTTTTATGAAAAAATAGTAGACACTTGTCTTGACGTTTATAAACTAAAATAGTATTTTTATATATGTAAGATATAGTCTTCCATATTTAATTTATAATATTTGAATAAAAATGGATTAAACTTTTACTTCATCATGTTCTATATTATTGATATTTATATAAAGATTCTATTTTTAGACTATACAAAACTAAATGTAGGGCTAAATTAGTCCGTCACCAAGTAAATTGAGTCATATTATAAAAAGCCAACAAAAAAGTAGGGCTAAATTATTCCATCACCGAGTAAATTGAGTCATATCATGAAAGTCAATGAATAGTCAAGAAATGAAGAGTGGAAAAGAGGAGAGAAAAACTATAATACAAAATTGAAGAAGTATCCTCTAACAGTTGCTTGAAGAAAATGATGATGAACAAAATGATCATCACTTAAATCTTTCTCATTTGTTTAAAAAATACGATGAGTGAGTAAATGATCATTGTTAAAGAATAGGAAACACTTAATTAAAATTTGCTTCAATACAATGAGTAAGTAATTGAAAGGGTATCATCCATTAGTTTCATTAACCTTTAATAAATTCTTTTACTCTTTTAAGAAATATAATTATTTTCTTGACTAAATATAAAATATATCATCATAAAATTATATTGATCATTTTATTTTGTCATTTGTACTATTTTTCTACTAACATCGTTTTACCATTCTATACTATGTTCTATATAATATTAAAATATGTAAATGACAACATTTCACGACAAAAAAAGTATTCTTTCAAAAAAAAATTAAGACAAAAAAGTATAATTACATGAGGTTTGACATCTTAGTTATCTATATATTTCTTTACCTATATAAATTGGATAAATAGATAAATGATACCGAGAATATAAGTGTGTAAATCAATATATAATAGATTATAACAATTAATTAGTGCTACATTCATATAAACTAACTAAAAATTTATTTAAAATCTATCTTTAAAAAGTTTAATCTCATCTATAAAATTTACTATATAAAACAACTTCAAAATAAATTCAATAAATTTAACTTTGTATTTGTTTCAAAAAAGAAAAAGAAAAAAAGAAGCCTCCTCGGGATACCTACATAAGTTGTCGTTTTCATAAACTTCTCGAGATGGATGCATCAAAAGTGAAAATAGAAGCCTCCTTTATCATATTCTCTTAATTCTTTTATTTATTTGAAGCAATCTCTTCTCCTGGTTAACATGAAAAAATTATCACATCCATACACCTTATATGATGTGATCTACCACTCCATTTGCACTCCCTTGAAAATAACAACTTAATCAACATAGAAAATACACAAAATATAAATACAGAATACACCATATAAGGAAAAAATTCCAGAAGCAAATGCAATATTTATGTATTAAATGTGAATCGTTAGGTTCTAATTTAAATTAAAAGTATAAGCTAAAATTGCAATAGTTTCACCCGTTGAATCTGAACGAAAGAAGGCACACAGCGAGATCACAAAAGGAAATTTTTCTCATGCAATACGCGGTTGAAGTTTTACATGCCAATACGTAAAGGCCTTGTACATAAGGATACATATACATAACTAATAATTCACTCAACCGTTTTGCATTATTGTTGAATTGAAAGGCTAATAAGAAATATGCAAAATAAAACATTAAACTCCCGAATTCACACAAATGTGAGCCAAATTCTCAACTTCCATCGCGAATGACCACCAAAAATAAGTCCCAAACACCAAACTCCCGCTAGTCACACGAAATCTCCTCCAAAAAAACCACCAAATCGAACAAAACCCTCTAACAACACCCAACGTTCTCTTCCACATGTGAGCCCTAATCAACACCCATAAATCTCCAATTCCAACACTCATTCGATTTCACCACCAACTGACCCCGGTCTACCGATGAATACACCAAAAAAGGTCCAAAAACTTAAGTCTAGAAACTGATTTCTGATCTCGAAGCAAAAACGATCGACCCACAAGAATCCAGATGACAAATTCTTAAGGTATTCAACACCTGGATTGGTAGAGTAAACAAAATCAACTTGGAGAAGGGCTAACCTTGAAAACAATCCAAAATCAACCATAAGTCAATCAAAAACAACCCAAAATCGACAAGAGCTAGCGGTGGAAAAAATGGACCCGGATTGTAGGTTACCACGAACAGACATAGAAGAAAACCAAAAAACCCCTAAAACATAAAACAGCCCACAATCTCCTCCTCATCAACACTACAACCAAAACTCATCACCACACAAGAAAAAACTCCATTAACATTCATATAACACCACCTAATACAAAACAAAAGCTTCCAAAGCAAAAACACCACAATCTCATCACACACCAAAAAATGTTGCAGCAATACAAAACCATAAGCACCCTAAAACAAAAACCAAGCAGCCAACACAAAAATCTTGAAATGATATAGTAGTTAAATACGAAAAATTTTAGGTTGATTTTACCAAGTGACCAACGAATAAAAGTGTTATGTTTTGGCAAGTGAATCTATCTCTTATGTTTTTCGCAATGATTTTTATCATCCTATTTGTATCCTGATATTGAAGGGTAATAATACAAATTAACTTGGTTTGAGTAAAAACAAGAAAATTAATATACGTTTAATATTTTTAGAAATATTTTGTTAAGTATAACAAACGTTTTACATTGTTAACGTTTTTTTTACAAGATATTTTTAATTTATTTTTTTACAAGATTAATTATGATATATTTTACATATATTTGTAACACATTTCATGATTAGAAAACTAATAAAGCAGCTACAAAAATGTCTTTGTCTTCGAAACTTGCGATTAGTTTTCTGTGTAAAATATCTTCACCCTCCCTTTCCATCTTTTTTAATCCATTTTAGTTGGTATGGTGTTAGTTTTAGAGTTTTGAATTATGCTTTCTCTTTAGGTTTTAGAGTGTCAATTTTGGTGGATTAATTTGTCTTCTTAAAAAAAAATTGCATCTTTTTTTCTATAGATTTTCTCCACCAAAGGCAATCTTATTTGACACAATATCAGACACCTCTCCTTTCGAATCAATTTGGCTCCTACTTTACATCACATTCAATCTCTTATTATAAATGTATTTAGTATTTATACAAATCAATAAGATAAATGTACTTTCTTCAAAAAAGATAAATGTACTTAATAAATGAAACAAAATTTTGAAATGGAAGATTGAAAGAATAACAAAGAGTTGTAAAAAAAAAAATAGCAAAGAGTGAATAAGCATTTTCATCCTTGAATTTGCACTGGTCATTCAATTTTGTCCTCAAATTATCCAAAATTGTTAAAACGTTCTTGAAGTTTTTAAACATCAATCAATTTCATCTCTCCGTCAAGTTCGATAGTTAACAATGATGACTTGTGAAGTTAAGTGTTGATGTGAATTGCCAACTCAGATGCCACATATTTATGGACAAAATTGATCTAGATTTTTTATTTTTTAATTTTTTTTAAATTAAAGTCATTACAAATTGTTATATTGTCGAATCGATTCAAGAATTATTCATTAACAATTAGATGATCCTTGAATTATGTCACTTACCATCAAATTGATCTATTAATTATTTATCTTAATTATTTAATTAATCCCTGATACCGTCAACTAAATGCTAAAAACTAAGAATTCGTTCAACTAGAGGTGGACCCACCGTATGGTTGAGTGTGGCTATAGCCACACCAGATTACTATCCAATTTTATTTTTTTTACAAGTCTTCATGCATTGATTATATATTTATCATGTCAATCAAAGGCATAAAAACTTCAATGGTCCAGTGGAAGCGCTTGTGCTTTCCATGCGCTGGAGCCGCGGTTTGACTCTCAAACTCTCCTTTTCACTATAATTTTTTAAAACATTAATATAATATAAATTGTAAAATGGCGTGTAAAGAGGGATCAAAACACACGACATGCAAGCAAATAAATCAAACAATTACCACTAAGTCATAATGTTGGACGTGTTTAAAAGTTTCATCGTCATTTATAACTCTTTTTTGATGCCCAAATTTGAAACTTCAATGGTCCAGTGGAAGAGCTTGTGCTTTCCATGCGCTGGAGCCGTGGTTCGACTCTCAGACTCTCTCGTTTTCACTTTATAATTTTTAAAAATATTAATATAATATATATTGTAAAAAGACGCGTAAAGGGAGATTAAACACACGACATGCAAGCAAATAAATCAAACAATTACCACTAAGCCATAATGTTGGATGCGTTTAAAAGTTTCATCGTTATATATAACTCTTTTCTGATGCCCAAATTTGAAACTTTTCTTTGTTGAATCCACAATTTTGATTTTCCTTGGCATGCTAATTAGTTATTTTTGTTCTTCATAATTTAGCCACACTAAAATAGTATGGTTGGGTCTTCCCCTGTGTTTAACTGTTATTTAATACATTTTGCATGTTTGAAACGAAGTTTCATCTGTGTTTAACGTAACCTCCAAGATCTTCATGCGAAAGTGTTGAAAACCATTTCAAATTATCAATTTTCTACATCCACAAGCATATGCTATTATAATTTATAAACCACTTGCATTCGTCAATAGTAGCAGAAGAAGATCTGATAAAAATCTAAAATATCAACTAAAATATATGAGTTATTGATGAAAAGTTTAGTATATAGTTCATATAAATAATATTCCAAGCATTATGGTGGGTTCGAGTTATATAGTTTAAATGTGAGGAGTATGAGTGTTGTGGTTGAGTTGTGTTGGTTTGTGTCGTATAGTTTGAATGTGAAGTATAAAGAGTTTGTGGAGAAGGTTGTGATTTATAGGTCTTGGGGCATGTATATCTTTTTTTTAGAAAAATACTTCTCTCAAATTTTAAATTAACAAAGTTGTTTTAGAATATTTTTACCTTGTCGTAACCATTTGGTTTACTCTAGTAATCCAAAGTTCGATCAAAAATTGCTCAATGCTGGAATAAATCTAGATTCAATTGAACAACTCGTCTTTGGGTGGAGTTCATTAACCATTTGAGTTCAGCTGTTTGTTTGTAAAATTAATTTTTATATGTTATGCTTTTTTTTTGTCAAGTAGCCTATTGGATAGAATTCACCATTTTCAAGGTGAATAAGTGGGGTGTTCGGGGTTCAAACTCCGGCCCCTACATATAATAATGCATGTCCCTGCCAACTGAGCTATGCTCACGGGGATATGTTATGTTTTTCTTACTGTTATAATAAACACACATATTTAAAAATAATTTTATTAAACAAATTAGGCATAAATTTGCCATTTCACGTGTACTTGAAAGGGGTGCAAATACCAATTAACAAGTCTCATAGTTTGAAGAGCCCGTAAACAAAAACAGAGCAAGATATTGGCCCAAACTTTCTAGTGTTTCCCTCGCCTCCTCCTATATATACAGCAAAATGAAACATGAGCGCCGCAATATCACTGGTTTGATAAAACACTCATTCCGTTTCATACCTTGATTAAACTATCGTAATAATTTGGTACCAGTGGTGTCTTCAATTTAGTCTAACTACTACATTGTTGTCAGATTAACATGACAGTTCATTCATTCATATTTGTATTTTTAAGGGTGATTGAGTTTGTATGAGTTATTATGTAGGGTTTTAAGATTTCAGAGTGTAAATTGCCTCTTCTTTCAGTTACAAGATCTGAGATCTACGGATCGATTACTTGACAACTTTGTTCTGGGGGCATATATTTATTTTCTGACCAAAATCATTGGGGTACTCACAATTTTTCAGATTTATGGTTTTTCTGTTCTTCTGGAACCCCTGTTTTGGTTACATTTCTAGATCTAGGTTTAATAATTTCATAATAATATTTGTGACTTAAGGTTGATTTTTTGTTTGTTATTTTCTCATTCTTTGACTTTTAATTATGATTGTTTTGCGTCCATTACCAATTCTGAAGGATTTAATTGTTCCTTTTGGTGTAATGGCTAGGACGCCAGATTGATAATGTGGTGATCCTGATTTATGGTTTTCCTTCTATACCATTTGGTCTTGGAAACGCCTCATACATTTCTTTGTTGTTATTATAACTGAAATCTCATACTACTATTATTGTTGTGCTAAAATGAATCGATTGTTTTAATAGTAAATAGGCCATTACTCCATGAAATTGTAAGTTTCGTCAAACATGCCCTGAAGTTAACTAAACTTCAATTACCTTCTGAAATTGTTAATTAATTTACCCCTCCGTCAAATTCTTCTGTTAGCTAACATGACGTTTTGCAAATACTTAAGTGTGCAAATTGCCCTGAACTTATTTTTTTATTTTTTTAGCCTTGACTCAAAATGGTAAGTTTTTAAAAGTTAAAAAGCAAAATTTCATTTAAGTCTATGTATTTTTGTCTATTTTTATATTTTTCATTTTTTTCTCCAGACAGACAGTAGTGAGTTTTTTTTTTCTTTTTTTCTTCTTCTTCGGATAGGTTGCTCTGTTCTGTTGTATGCAATGTTGGCATGAGTAATTCACTATAGGTGGTTATCATGCTTTTTGTTGAAAACTTTTCAACTAGCTCGAGGACATGATTTTGCTATAGGTAAAAGACAATTGCCCCCGATGTATGAAGAGAACAACTTCCTATTCAATCCTATGCCTAAAATTCCATTATTCCACAAAACAAAACACACATAAGATGCTTCTATTTCAACAACAAAACACCGCTAATGATATAAATGTTAATTGTAATATTAGATTATAATATCGTAGAGTTTAAGTATTAAAGTTAATTGTTTGACTTTAATATCTTTTGAGTCAATGATAAGAAAAAAAAATATAAAATGTCATGCGGGGATAATTGGAGTTTTGTTAATTTCAGGTGGATAATTGATGAAACTTGCAATTTCATGAGGGTAATTGCCTATTTACTCATTGTTTTAAACTACTAATTCGTATTTAGATCTGTCGTAAAACTGTTGTACTATTATGCTAACATACACTATCAGAATTAAAATTTGATAAAACAATAATTTTCCCAGCCAAAGACTACTATAATAATTACAATTTAATTATAGACAACGAACGAGACATGATTTATGATAAGACAGTATATTTAGAAGTTCGACCACATTCTAGCAGGTGAATATTGAAATTTAGCTGGAGTTTTTAAGTAATGAACTTGAGATTGTTGTGGAGGTAAAGTTTGAGATGTTGATTTTAGTGGATTTTGAAAAAGAGAAACGTAAGAGTTGAAATGCAAATCTAATATAGTATAGTTTCCAATTGAACCTTCAAGTAGTTAGATTTGATGTTGGGGTTTCTCCAAGCTCCTTCAGTGAACAATAGCTTTTTTCCTTTCTTTCTAGTGACATCTCTTTTGTTTTGTTTTGTATCATTTGATAATGGATACCAAATATTTTGTTTTTGGATTCAATGTATAATAGGAGTATTATCATTTGGTTATGTTTTGTCTTAATTTCTACGTGTGCCAATAATATGGTTGAATTTTTTGTTGTAAATTTGCCTAAAAAGCGTGATTACCGTCAGAAACAGGTTCAATCTCAATCTGACCTTGTGTTTTACGAATTGGGGTTATATAATCCGAAGTTATGACAATATTTGGACTACAATTGCAATACAATTGCTCTTAGACACTAATATGCTCTTGGGAGGCTTGATATGCGATTTATTGCGTCTAGATCTATTTGTGGAGGTTTTGGTGTTTTTTTGGTGTTTTTTTTTTCTCTGTGAGGGTTTGACATAGTTCATATTATATGATTCAAACTGTTATTAATTGTTTTAGAATATGTTTTTTTGAACTATTTTGAAACAAGAATAGGAGTAATTTTTTTTTGAAGACATCGGAGTAATTTGAATGTGTTTTCTCAATTTTTAGGCTATACAAGATCATATAATCTTTAACATAATAAAATTGCTTCGAATTATCCAATCCAAATAAAGATAAAATGAAAAAAGTGAAGGGTGCACGAAAACAAATAAGATGAGAAGAAATATTTCATACTTTAAGTTGTAATAAATTGTCGGTGAAAAATAACCCCACACTAAATCTGATCATTCCTTTTCTTCCTTATTTTTCTCTTTGACTATCTCTTAGAAACAATCTTATTAATGACATCATTGATTATATCTTTTAATCTGAATTCTAACATCGATTCGGCACCTTATAAGAGAATAATCTATTCCACTAGACTCAATGTCCTTGCTACTTACTTGCACATAAGGTCATGCTAACCGATGCTCCGGGGCACTGGTTAAACATACCATAAAAGAGAATTATTACTATAAAAGGAAACTATTTTTGACTTTATTATAAATTAATTACACAATTCCAATGCATTAACTACTATATAATTTCCTTTTTCATATCTTTAATCAGTGCCCCAGGAGCACCGGTTACCATTTCCCTTTAAAGAAATTTTTTTCTGAAATGAAGGATAGTATAGAGTAACGATGGAGCAAGTCTTTTATGGTTGTAACTTCGAATAAAAAAAACATAGCACTCAAATCAAATGAAAAAAATTAAAACAAAAATAATTTAATCACATCAATTAATATTATTTAATTTTATACTGTTTAAATTTTTCATTTGACATAGGTGTGTCCAAATATTTTTATCTACCATTGTGTCCATAGAAGACCGGAACCTAACAATGATAATTGAAGAATGACAATAATTAATCTAGACAAAACACCATTGAACACGTGACGAAATATGTGATCCATATTGCTCCCTTAATCCATATCTTTCACGAATCTCTCTTTTACACAACACAAAATAAACATGGCCACGCAGGTATAATTTTTATTTTTTTTTTCCAACAAAGAACATAACATACATATTGTCCTAACTCCAAACCAAATTCAACTTCACCACTCATTCATTTCCAAGTGGTCACAAATTCATAATTCACAATTGACATATCTATAGTACCATTTTTGTTATTTTAACTTTAATTTTCTAGTGAGTTCTAGAAATTAAACTTGTGTTAGTTAGTTAGTTAACAGCTTCCAACCAGCCAGTATGACACAGTGTTTCAGTTTAACAGAAACAAGAAACTGGTGCTACCGGTCAACATTCATCGGTGCAGGTCTCCGTTCCACAATAAATGACCTAAAAGACGGAACAATAATGCATTGTTGGATACCTAAGACCCGAACCGAATCAAAACCAAACCTACTCCTAATCCACGGCCTCGGCGCCAATGCTTTATGGCAATGGGGTCACTTCATCCGCAATCTAACACAGCTCTTCAATGTGTATGTACCGGACCTTGTTTTCTTCGGAGGGTCATACACGTCTCGACCCGAAAGAACCGAAGAATTTCAAGCTGAGTGTGTGATGAAGGTAATGGAAATGAAGTGTGTGAGGAGTGTGAGTGTTGTGGGGTTGAGTTATGGTGGGTTTGTAGCGTATAGTTTAGGTGTTAAGTATAAAGAGTTTGTGGAGAAGGTTGTGATTTGTGGTTCAGGCGTGAGTTTGGAAGAGAAGGATATAAAAGATGGTTTTTTTCCTGTTTCTGATTTGGATGAAGCTGCTAATATTTTGGTGCCACAAACTCCACAAAAGCTTAGGGAACTTTTTGGATATGCTTTTTTTCGACCACGTTGTTTGGCTTGGTTGCCCTCTTGCTTCCTTCATGATTTCATTCATGTAAGTTTGTTTCTTATTTATAAATTTCATGCAAGTCTTTGATTCTTCTTACTGAATATGATAAAATCAAGAGTTAAAGTATATGTAAGGCGTAGGTCAACTGACAATGCCGATATTGTCTGGTTAGACATCTTTACCCTTGTTCTAACTTGGGACCCTTCTTTACCCTTGTTCTAACTCGGGACCCTGTAGTTGTGTGTGAGGTGTTGCCACTTTGTCTACATGGAAAAAAAATCAAGAAAGCAACAAAAATGTTGGTGTAAATTAGTTTTACCTTGACAGAACAATGAGTTTCAATTGATATTAGAGCAATACAATTTAATGTAGATTTCTCAACTCAACATATAATGATTCAATTGTTTTTTGTTTTAGTCAAATGCAGTTTTATGAGCAAACATGATTATAGGAAACTAATCATGATTATGTTTTGTATAATCATGTTTAGGGAGTATGCTTCTCCGAAAGATATCTTAGTTTTATCCTGTTTTTACTTTTAAACCTAAGCCAAAGGTAACTTTGTCAATTTTAGCTACTTTAGCTAGTTAGCATCATGTCACTATCTGTATTGTTCAGTAATATATTTTATGAATCTGGATAAACTTGTAATTGACTTGATTCTTTTCTCATATTGCTTCATTTTACATGAAACAGTTGAATTTGTCTACCATAGTATCCAGAAGCATGTTTGTAGGATAAAAAGAATGTGTTGTGTCTATGTTATGGTTGAATAAGATATGTTTCAGCTGCAACTTTTAATAACTAAACTATGGTATTGAAAATAAAGAGGCCACATTGTGCTAAAACTGATGAATTTGAGTAGACAATGTGCAGGGAGTATGTACAAGAAAAAAGAGAATTGATCCGAGCCATTGCAAAGGACAGAAATCTTTCTGACCTCCCTAAGATATCTCAGGTTCATATCTACTTTATCCTCTTAGTTGGATACAAACATAAACACTAGACACACGGCAATGAGATATTGATAGCGGTTACAATTTTGAAAAATCGAATAATTAAATGTAGTCACAAGTGTAAGTTTTAGACATTAACACGTGTCAGACTCAGACAGACACCGGACACGTGTAAGTTTTAGTTAATGCTTTTTCTGTTGTAATAATTTTGTAATGGTTAAATTAAGAGGCATAATTTCATCTTCTATGCAGCCTACATTAATTATCTGGGGAGAACATGATCAAGTATTCCCTTTGGAACTTGGCCACAGATTGAAAAGGTTAATATTTTAATAACAATCTCATTGTACTTGTTTTGTTAATTGTGGAGTCCTTGTTAAATTTTGAATTTTGAACTCATTGGATTTGAATCACAGGCATTTAGGGGACAATGCTCAAATAGTGGTGATCAAGAATGCAGGGCATGCATTTTGTGTGGAAAAGGCTAAGGAGTTCTACAATACCTTGAAGTCCTTTCTAGTCGATTCACATAGCTGAGAAATAATCTTCCGATCAAGTCCTAGATCAAATGCCAAAAGAGAAAGGAAAACAACTATGGTGCGGCGTAAGGATCTTTGTTTTCGGTCCCTTTCAAGGCTCATGCCTGTTCTTATCTTTGTTCCTAGATCCTCTCAATGCATTCCCTCTACACTCTCTATCTCTCTCAAAATCTTATTCTCTCTCACATTTTTTAGTCTTGGATCCCCTACAGCAGCTGCATGGTGCAGTAGTCATGGGGATCATTAGACCTGGAGAGCGCGAGAGAATCTAACGATCCCCGTGGTTGTTTTACGCGATACACTCTTGCAAGTATAGGAGGGGGTTTAATTTGCCCTAATAACTCTCTTTCTCTCTATCATCTCTGCACATTCTCTCAAAAATTGGACTCTCTAGGGCTGCTGCACCATAAAGCAGTTGTAGAGGATTCGAGTCCCATTCTCACCGCACTTTTACTTTTGTTTTTTTTTCTTCTTCTACAGAGGTAGAATGGTAGAAGAGAAGAGCATTCAAATACAAAAGGATACTGTAAAACGATTGATATTGTTGAAAAACTTGAAAACAGTTTCTTTTTACATCTATCTTCAAAGTAGATGCTCAATAAAACAGTTCACTGCAATTAAGTTCAATTGCATGTTGTATCAATAGACTTTTGGGCACCATCTTAATATTGAATCAAAGCTTATTGAATTTTGTTGTGTGCTTAACAGAGGTATAAAAACATGGAAAATGTTAGCGAGTGCCTCCGGGACACTCTTTAAGGGTCTAAAGTAGTAACTTTTTATGAAAAATTGTGTATTCAATGCTTTAGAAATTGAACTGTTTGACTCTTTTAATAAATAATTTTTTAATTTGAAATGTTTAAAGAGTGCCTGGGAGCATTCGTTAACAAGACCTTAAAAACATTAAGAGTGGAATGAAATAAAAATATTCACAATTCACTATGATATAATAAATTTCATAATGAGGAGAAAAAGGAGGGAGCTAGTGAAGTTTCAGTAGCAACAATAGCAATGTTGTAAGAATGGTTTGAAGTTCAACCTTTAGCTGAGCATTCAGTCACGGTTAAAGGAATCATGGTGGTTATTAAGTTGTGAATCAGAGGATCGGACCCCACCTCTATATATTGCAATACTTTTCGAGACACTTTTTTGTTTTTTTTATATGTACACCAATGCTAAACATTAAGATGCAATGTATTGAGGAAATGGACGACATGGTAAAACAACTAACCATAAATGGTCAAAATGAAATTTGAGTGATGGACAAACGTAAAAAATATTGATACAAAGTTTTTGCCCTCGTTTATCTCTATTGGGAAACTATGGGATACACAACGTGAGTTCTCTTCTCTCAATTAAAAATGTTCCATACATCGAACCCCTCACGGCATGCTTAAGGGACACAAATCCCTATTACTTGAATCAATCTATTGTTGGTTATTTTATTGTCTTTCTTCTAATTTGGTTTCGTCACTAGAAGAATTTTTGTTATATATGTATAAAGACATAATCAAATGACACCACGATGTCAAATTTAGTTTGACACCAAATATTAACTATTCATTTTATTCAATCCAACGGTTTACAGTGATCACTAAAATAATTTATGTTGACAAAATATTTCCTAATTCTCAGTCACTACAATAAATCCTTAATTATTGTTTTAAACCTTTTTTTTTCCGCATTACTTATGGTGTACTAGCCCATCACTTGTTACTTGTTAGAGTCATTCATCATATTGACACATTGTTTTCCTTTCATTCATTCATGTCCATGTTATTTGATTGTTGCTGCCATTTTATCCTCCTCTCTTCTCGCTCATCATGTCTTAAAACTTAATAATTGTCTCACTTGGGGATGAGAATATGCTAGGCCGAGTTAGGCTTTGCGAGGCCTAAGCCTGACCTGTCAAATTTTTATAAGGCCTAAGCCTGGCCTGTCATAGGCTTACTTTTTAGGCCTGAGTATGGCCTTATGAAAGCTTGATTAGGTCTGCTAGCTTGTTTAAAAGCATATTTCATATGGACATCTTTAAATAAGTAATGTGATCCAAGGTTAAATAGACTAGCGAGTTAATAGATCAATGATATTAAACTCTTTTTCGATATTTAACATGAAATTTTAGAGAAATTTACTATATATTATATCATATTTCAATTCTAATTTATAATAATACATTTAAATATGCGAAAAAAATAATGTAAACTAATAAGCTTAAATTACTTTCAGGTTGATAAAGTTATAATTTAATTCAAAGTAGAGTATATAATATAATAATTAATAATATTATTCATATTTACATAAGTACGTCAGCCTAAAAGGCTTTTCTAATAGTCTGTGGCCTGACCTTTTAAGCTAAATATGCTTTTAAAAAACCATAGGTCTTTCCTATTTAAGAAAAAAGTCTGGCCTGACCTGACCTGTTGTAGGCTAGGCCGGCCTGGCCTATTCCCATCCCTAGTCTCACTCTTTCTCATTCACATGTCTTAAACTGAAAAATAAAATATAATAATTCGAATTAGAAGATCTCATCCCGTTACTTTCTTTTGTTGCTGCAATTTACTCCCTCCGATCACATTTATTAGTAAAAAAATATTTTGTAAGTTCATTTGATATTTAATGTATTTGGTTTATATATAGACCAAATACATTAAGTATTGAATGAATTTAAAAAAAATAAAACTTTTTTTCTTATAAATATTACCGGAAGGAATATTTTCTTAAGTTGATACTCATAAAAAAATGATTTAATATGATTTTTATTTTGAATTTTTAAAACGACAATAAATAGAAAAATGCAAGGACTAGAAGCTATGTAGATTCTTAAAAAAAAAAAAACCTAGATAAGCACTTTTTTTATGAATACAAGTATAACTTATTAATTATCCTAAAAAAACATTGACTAAAAAGATTTTTTGTTTGACTAGGACTAAAAAAAAGATATTAAATAATTAATATATTGTAATTAAAATATCAATAAATAGAAATTATTAAAAAGTTATTATTTTTAATTAATTTAAATATTATATTTTTTTTATCAAGTTTATAAATTTTGTTTTATTGGAAAATTCTAATTGTACTAAAAAAATCACCATTAAAAAAGTGAAATAAAATTTTACTACAGTACTAGTAAAAGAAAGTTTTTTTTTTTCTTTTTAAAATTACTACAAATAGAAGAAGTACACATTGATATTCATGTTGTTCCGTGCCCCTCGAAGTTACAAATTTGACTTTAAATAAACATGTGTGTCGTGTCTTCACTTCACTTCAATTCAATTCAAATAAATTCTCTATGGTCTCTCTTTTCGCTTCAAAACAATCACCACCTCTTTCTCTAGCATATTCTTAAACCTCTTCAACATTTTCACTCATCTTTATCACCTTATTTTTCAGTTTCATAAGCTTCACATTTTTTCCTTCACATCAATGTTTGCATAATTCACGCCATGTTTTGAGCTTATCTTTTCATTTGAGGTTAGACACTGTCACCCTTTTGACTCTTGTAACAATTAATGTTTCATTATGTCTTCTGTTACTTTATTCATTATTTGTTTCAAACTCTTGTGTTTTATTATTGATAGAGATCGTTGAATTTCATGACTCATTCGTGAAAAAGCGTGTTGTCTTTGTATTTATTTATTTTCTATAAGTATGAATGAAAATCTGTATCAAAGATTTACGACACTTACATACAATACAATGCGCATCAACCACTTGCGCTAGGTACGTGATTTTTGTTTTTGTATATTATAGATGTTGACTTTAGAGTGTTTTAGAAGAAATTAATATATAAAATGATACGATTATGAGTTTGTACCAATGTCAACTCAGATGAGCTGTTTTTACGAGCTATTGTCCATATTCGTTGAGAAAAGTGAGTGTTTATAAACTATTTAGTCTAAATTTTCAAGCGATGCGAGATTTTTTGGTGTATTTGAACATTATTTGATTAGGATTTATTGATGAGTGTGCATGTTAGGTTTGTTGGATTTTCCTTGATGAATATTTAGGATATTTGTTTATTTGGTAAATGGTCTTCATCTGAGTAGGTGAAAAATATATTTGGAATATACAACTTGTTGTGTTTTATTATTGAGAGATCATTGAATTCAAAGAAACATTTGTCAAATAGTCTTTGTAAATGTTGACTTTAGAAGGTTTTAGGAATTTAATGTTTTGGATTTTATAAAATGATATGATTCTGGATTTGTGAACCTCAAGACTACCGAATTTCCTTTCTAAGGTATTATCTGTGCTTTTAGTCTCGATTCTCAAGCAATTTGAGATTTTTTTGTTTGTTAAAACAAAATTTCGGGATTTGTTGAACTTTACTTGATGAATATTTGAAAATTTTTGCTTATCTCATAACTGGTTTTGAATTGAATAGGTGAAAAGATAATGGTGGAGATTTGAAAAGGACAAAGAGTTATACTGCAAACACAGCTCTGGCCAAATTTGTAGAGATAGCTAAACCAACCGGAACAGGCTTTGGTCATCTGTTTTCCGGTTTTCGATTTTGCTCAAACAGGTTTCTATGTCTTTTTCTACCCCTTCCTACTGATTATGGTTAACAGTTGATTCAGTGTAATGGCTATTGTGAATGTGGTGCAAGCGGCAATTTGACTTAAAAGGAATAGCTAAGAAGATTGAATTATAGGATTTAGTATAGGATTCATATTTAAGGATGGAAATACTAAGGTGCTTTTCTGTTTTGAATGAAAGGAAGGTTAGAAAAAAGGTAACTAACAGTCAATTATATTCAGACATAGTGTAATTTTATTTTTGTTTTGTTTTGTGTGGTTCCTTTAACACTTGTGATTAACCTGCTTTAGTGTCTCTATGTTGGTTGTTTCTTTAGGTGGGGAAAGAAAAGTATTCTAAGGAGAATTTTGATACTCTACTTGCCAAACTACAACACTCGGTATCATTCACGACGTGTAATTCAGAGCCGACCACTTTTGATCTTACTGTGACCGATGGTTTTCAGAAAAATTCGAGGAACAATGTTAGGGTTATGAGTCTTGAGAGTCCTGTGAAGGCTGAAGGAGGAGAAGCTTATGAAGGTGGAGATGAGAATGAGAATGAAAATGAAAATGAAAATGAAAATTCTCCCTCAATTAAGAAGGAACTCTCAAACATATATACTCAACTTGATGTACCTGTTGCAAGCAAAGAAAGTTATGATCCAACAGATAACGACCAAGCCATCAATGAGTTTGAAGATCAAAGTGATAGGTACAGCCGAAAGAGCGCTGATACAAACAATAGTGGACATGTGAGTGATCCTGGTATTGGGAAGACTGATTTCTTGGCTTCACCAAAGCTCAAGAGATCGTGCTCTAACCTTGAAAGCAGGGATGTTCGTATGCAGATAAATGAATACTTATCTCCTTTGCAGGCACAGTCTTTTGAAGACTTTCGAGATTTATCAATAAACCCAATGATTAATCTTAAGAGGTCTAGGTCTATGACAAGTCACTGCAGTGCTGATCGAGTAATGTTGAAACGGCATTCTTCAAGTCGAGTACTCCCGTCTGGAAGTAAAAAATTGTGGTGGAAGTTGTTCTTGTGGAGCCATAGGAACATACATAGAACATTCTCTAGAAAATCAAAACTTGTTCCTGCTATTAGTTCCTTAAGCAATCAATTAGGGTATTATTCTTCAGACACCCTCGAACCAAAACAAATCAAGGCACTGAGACACGTGCAATCGTCTGTATCAAATACTACGCACTCCCCTAATAAAAGCATCAATGATGATGATCAAAGGAGGAGCAGATTTCAAAACCAATGGTTTGCTTTTTCGACAGAGACATCTTCTTATGCAAGGGTGGATGCATGGGTCAAAGATCTTGAAATTCAGGAACCAGCACTGGAGGATGATCCTCTTGATGAAATTGCCGGAAGCATTTCCTTCCCACCTTCTCCTGATGCCGGTAGATCAAAGATAATAAGCACTTCTCAATTGACTCATTCAAATTCCAATCTTCCGAAGGATATTTTGTTAGCCAATAGTATGGTCCAGTCTCTAAATCCAGCTTCATCGGTTGCTCACATATCCGGTGTTGGTATAAAAGCCATCCCTGTGATTTCACACTTTTCCAATCTCCGCTCAGTCAATCTGTCCAACAATTTCATAGGTATAACTTCACAAGTAGAATATAATTTAGCCTTAGTACAGCATAAATTAACAACTAATCTAACTCAATTTATTGACTCACTTTCTTTATTATTGTTCTGCAGTTACAATCTCACCAGGATGTCTACCAAAGAGTGTTCAAACACTTAATTTGTCAAGAAACAAGATTAGCACCATTGAGGGCCTCAAAGAATTGACTCGGCTGAGAGTACTTGACCTAAGTTACAACTGCATCTCAAGAGTTGGACAAGGTTAGTGTCTATATTAACATATTCTCAAAGGACGTGGTATATCCCTTGTTTGAATCCTGATAGAAACAATCTTTGGCCTGACTTTACTTACCCCTTGGCTGATCTCCGTAGTATCAGAGTCCCCTTCTCCTATAAACCGGAGGGTTAAGACCAAAAAAAAAAGAATGAAATTTGTTTGTCTTTATTTTTTTTATGAGCATTACAATTATTCACTATGTGATTTGTCAGGTTTGTCAAGTTGTACAATTGTCAAAGAGCTATATCTTGCTGAGAACAAGATAAGTGATGTTGAGGGGCTTCATAGGTTGTTTAAGCTAACAGTTCTGGACTTGAGCTTCAACAAAATCACGACAACAAAAGCATTAGGCCAGCTAGTGGCTAACTACAACTCACTCCAGGCACTTAATCTACTCGGAAATGCTATTCAGAGAAACATCGGTGATGAACAACTAAACAAAGCAGTAACCGGTCTCCTTCCAAAGCTGGTGTACCTGAATAAACAACCCATCAAGGCTAAAAGGGCGATGCGGGAAATATTGACTGATAGTGTTGCAAAAGCTGCACTTGGGAACAGCAAGAAGCGGAGCTATGTAAAAAGATCAGTAAGCCAAGGAGGTTCAAGTTCCAGCAGAGGTCATAGAAGCAGTGCAAGTGTTGCACCGAATAGCAGGATCCGGAGAAGGAGGTGAAATTCAGGTTGACAGTTGCTTGTAAAAGAAAAACCTCATTTGAATACTGTTTATTTTGGTATTTTACAATGTTTCATTTGTTTATACAATAAGATGAAACTTTGCGTTTTGCGATGAATAGTGTCTCTTGGTTTGTTAAGTGTTGAACTGATGAGTTATTCATTGTCTCCAACTTTTGTGTGTGGAACTTGACATGATCATCTGGGTTTCATTAGTACTATCCAACATTTTTGTGAATAATGTTGTCGCTATATTAATTGTGATTTGAAATTTATCTGAATAAAGAGCTACCTTTTAGAAAAGGAAGCTTAGTAGAAGTTGATGTATATGAATTGGAGCACCAAATTGTCTTTTTCACCATGGGATCAATTTATAAGGAGGCACTATTTAGTTCAGCTAGTAAAATGATCAAATATGGTGAGAGGCTTGGCCCCTAGTTTGTTTTGTAGCAATGGAAGATCAAAAGCATGTATCACTTATTGGAACTTTAAGAATCTCAGGTTATGTATTTACTGCGATACCGTGTCCCAGCACAAGTCACTGCAAAAGCTACAACTGTAAGCTTTCATTTCGACGTACATTCATATGTGTTCGACCCTAAATCCAAATATGCTATAATTTTTTGTGAACCAAACACATTAAACTCAATTCAGTAATTGACAGAGGAATACAAAGAGGAACATAATAAAAGATTCGATCAGCAAATGAAACGACCGCTCTAGCTAACAACTTAATAAGTGAGCAGCCATAATCACTTACCTCCACCAAACAAACTTCACCTCAAAGTTACAATTCAAGTCTAAAATACTTCTAATACTAGAAACAAGAGTGTGAAACTCCGATGCACCTTTGGCTCTAGCTTGGATACTTTCAACCAGAATTTGAGTCAGATAAAAAAGTAACACTTGACAGTCCAATCTCTTGAACCCATCTAATAGCGTTTAAGAGCGCCATAGACTCGCCTTCATAAACTAGCAGCTCCGGACAATTCTATCCTGATAAAGCCTTCATAAAAGTTCCTTCCCAGTGGCAAATATAGCATCTTGATACCTTCTAATCGATAAAAACTAGCATCAACGAAGCACTGAAACTCTCTATTCGCTGCAGACCTGCCAACGGTATGACTGCTATCCACTGTCGTACCATTTGCTGCATAATTCCGCACAGCCTTCCACTCTACCAACAAGGACTAGACCATGAGTACAATTAACTTCATTTGATTACACAACCAATCGTTCCGGTTCAGCCATATCCCCCAGACCACTATCAAAACACGACTAACAACGTCTTCTGTATCGCGCGCGCAAACATCAATTAAAACTGTTCCCATCGAGCCAAACCTCTGAATTCTGGACTGCATAATAGAGAATAATCCGTAGCGCGCCAACAATCAACACTAGCCGAGCATTGAAAAAAATACATGATCAATCTACAGCTCACAACGAATAGGACAGGAACATGCCTCTTGACGGTAGGAAACCTCTACAGATACGCCAAATCAACATATCTTCTTATTTTAATGTAAAGCTATGAATTGACAGAAAGGAAAATCAAGTTGAGACGATTATTATTTTTATGTAAACCTACATGTGTCTTTCTATTAGAGCCATTCTTGCAAGAGGAGATGTTACTTGTTAGACACTAAATTTAGGTAACTCTTTCGACGAAAATCTGAATTGTTGTTCGTTATAAAATGAGGCAAAATGGAAGAAGATTACATTTTCTTTTGTGACAGGAAAATTATATCTTTTAACAGAATGCATTAAAATGAGGGAAATGGAAGATGCTTAGATCTTTTAACAGCACAAAGGATTAAATTAGGTGTTAAAAAAAAAATATAGATTGGATCATTAGGTGATGTAGAATACTCATCAAACAGCACAAAGGAAAGAATATGAAAAAATGATCAAAAAGGTATCCGACCTACCGGATTCGAACCAGTGACCTAAGGATATCTATCAGGCTATTAACCCACTACAGTCCTCCGCTCTACCAACTGAGCTAAGGTCGGCTGTGTTCACATAATGAAATCAAATAAATATATACCAACTTACACATCAAAATGAAACAAATGAAATCTTCTATTATGAAATTGAACCACTTAGTTATCACATTTTAGTTTCAATATTAATTTTGTATTTTTCAATTTTAAAAATAATTAAGTTCTTAAAAGCAAATTTGTAAAAATGTTAGATTAAAAATGTGATATATGTATTCTCATCGTAAAATGTTTAAAGACCGTTATTAAATCACAATCAATTACTATATGTATAATTTTTGAAGATGTTAGAATAAATGTTATATACACCATCAATGTAAAATGTTTAGACCGACGGTGTTTATAACTTCGATTCTAATTTGAGACAAAACTAGAATCTATGACAAAAATATCTAGATAATTGATATAAACTTTGAAGTGGATTCAAAGACGATTGTAAATAGTATTTATGATGATAAAGATTACGTCTTTAAAATGGAAACTATTCTTGACAATTGTAATATTTTAGGCTAAAATTTACATTAAAATGAGCCAATTTATTTTTGAAAGAAAAAAATGACAATAATCATTAAAAATTCTTATATAAGTGAATGAGTTATGATTCAAACTTGATCACAATATTTAGCCAAATAATTTCAACTATTTGCTGCATGAGCTAGAACTCATAGACAGCTAATATAAATTCTATTAAAAGTTGAATAATTCAACTGATTTTGATTAAATTTTGAGAGTTGAGATCGTGTAATTTAATTCCAAATAAAAACAAGTAAAATATTAATCTAATACTAACATTACTCGTTAAAACAAATATACTACTCCTTCTGTTTCTAAATGAGTATCGTGTTAGCCAAAAAAATTGTTTTAAATTGAATGTCACTTTCAATTTCCAATGTATTGTTAACTTTTTCTTTTCAATTGTACCCTTCAATTAATACTATATACATTATTTCCAAAATATTATTTTTTTTAATGAAAAACAAATCAATAATTAATTAGGATAATTTGATAAAATAATATCTTTCTTTTTTTTAATTAATGCATTTTCTTAAATACTCCTTCCGTCTCACAATTATTGTTTTTATAGCATTTTTTATTTTTCTCAAAATAATTGTCACTTTACAATATCAATGCAACATTTATTATTTTTTCACCATTATATTCTTATTTATTGAATTTAATTCAAATTAACTACTCCACTAACTACAATTAATAAGGGTGTTTTAGTAAATGTAAAAATCTTATCATTGAAATCAACACAATTAATCATTTTCTTAATAATCGTGCAAAAACCTTAAACAACTAATATTATGAGACGGAGGAGTATTGTTATTTTCAAAGGGAGGAAGTATATTCTATTTTAAACAACTAATCCCTGTCATCATCTGAAAAATAGTAACACCAAACTCTCGAAATTTCTTGAAATCTCTTTCTTTATTCCACCACTTTCACATCCATGCAAGTCACTTTGATTAAACACTCCGCAGAACCCTCTAAACCCTTCTGGCTTTTCTCCAAAAATGTTTTTCTTCATCTTTCCTGAACCATCACGAATATCATTACCTATAATGACCAAATTATCCCCATCACCCTCTATATAATACTCTCACACACCTACCATTTCCTCATCAAAATCAACAAACACAACCAACATAACAAACAACACTTCACTCTTGCTATATTTTTTTTTGAACAATAATGTCTATCATTCCAAGTGTGTTCGGTACAGGACGAAGAAGCAACATCTTCGACCCATTCTCTCTGGACTTATGGGATCCATTCCAAAACTTTCCTACCAACAACGAAACGTCATCATTCGCTAACGCACGCATTGACTGGAAGGAAACACCGGAAGCACACATCTTCAAAGCCGATCTTCCCGGTGTGAAGAAGGAGGAAGTGAAGGTTGAGATCGAAGAGGATCGTGTTTTGAAGATAAGTGGAGAGAGGAAAATTGAGAAGGAAGACAAGAATGATACCTGGCATCGCGTTGAGCGAAGCCAGGGAAGCTTTCTCCGACGATTTAGGTTGCCGGAGAATGCTAAGGTGGATGAAGTGAAAGCTGGGATGGAGAATGGAGTGCTTACTGTTAGTGTTCCTAAGGTGGAGGTTAAGAAGCCTGATGTGAAGCATGTTCAGATTACAGGCTAAATCGTCAAAACTGTAGCCTCTGTCTATGAACCAATGGGACGCATAAGGTGGGTTCTTCCTTCCTAGTGGGATTTTTTCCGAAGCATAGTATATTTTATATAATAAGGTTGGAGATGAACAGTCACCCTTTAATGTGATGTATTGAATGAAATAAATGTGTGTGTATAGTTGGGTTGATTGAGACAGGTATATATATTATGTATGGTGAGTGGTTTGTGAGTGTTGGTCTTATGTTCTGTTTAATATTCATGTTGATTAAAGGATGGTCTGTATGCAAAGAGCTTTTGAATATAATCAAAGTTTCATTTGATTGAACTATCAATGCTATCAATGATCAGTTGATTTTATTTTTTCTAAATTGAAACAGTTATTAATTAGATTTATTAGTTAGATTTTAGGGAAAATAGACTCACCTCCCCTGAACTATGTATATATGTCACTTACACCCCCTCTATTTTCTCAATTGACATTAGTCTCCCCTGCCGTTAAGAGTTTCACACCTTCCGTTAAAAAGAAATAGAAACTTCAGCCCGTCCTCCTTCTTTGTCACTTATATTATGATTGAATCATATGCAACCTCACTACCTTTCACTGTGCCGCAACACTCCATCCCTCACTCGAGAAGTATCATCACCCTCCTCCTCCTTGACCTCCTTCAAATTGAGGGCCTCAATCTGTCAAGCCGTTTAGTGTATCTCATTAATGGGAGATGGAAGAAGGAAGGTAAGATGAAGATTGAAGAGGGTGCAGGAAGTTTAGGTTTGTTTGTGTATTTGTTTCAAGCCTCCATCACTGCCGTGTATTTGCTAAACTTTAATTACTTATTCACTTTAATTATTAATTTGTCACAATCATTAATTTTTTTTTCTTCTGAAACACTTTGATTTGAAACCTCTGTTTCACCATGGAAATAAAACTCGTACATTATTAGATGTCTTTTCCTTCTCAATTGTCTCTTTTGTTCTTTCTTTTCATTTACTATTGGGTATTTGTTTCTCCAATATACTCCGGCTTTTTTATGGGGCTTATTCTTCAATTGAAACAAAGAAAAAGAAAAGGATTTGAAAAGCTTTCAACAATAGCAAGAATATCAATGGTTTCGTGGACGAAGACCGCTATCAATCATCATCATTAATTTTAACTCAGAAAAGGAATGGTTTATTTAAACGGAACAATAACAGAGTTAATTGACTAGGGAGGTGTCCATATATTTTAAAAAACCTTAGGGGAGGTTAATGTTTATTTTTAAAATAGAAGGGATATTTGTGTCATTTAAAGAAACCTCAAGGGAGGTTAATATAATTTCTCCTAGATTTTATTATCTATTGGTTGATCTCTAAATTACCATGAATCTTTTTCTTTGAGAGCAGATAATTACAAACAAACAAAAAAACTTACATTTTCACCTTAACATTTGTCTATAGGTAACTGAATGAAAGTATATTGGTCTGAAGTGAGTAGTAGTTTACTATATAGTAGTGCAACCAAAGGATTCAAATCTTCTAACCCTTAAAGTGAAATAAACATCATGCATTTGTCTATGTCTACTCTTATTTTATTACCATTTTTCTTTTGTCTCATAATCAGGATCGTGTTTGTGGCGCGGTTTGGTTCGGTTTTGAGGCTAATGTCATTCGAATCGCAAGATAAAAAAGTATGGGGTTTAGTTTGGTTCGGTTGACTTTTAAAATAAAATCAAAACCAAACCAATGCGGTTTGGATTAAATCGGTTGGTGCAGTTTTTTCAGACAATATTTTTTTTGTTTTCAACATTAAAATCAAATTAAAAAGGTAAAACACAACATATTTCCCGCGAGTTTGTTGTGCTTCTTGTACACTCTCGTCGTGAATAAAATTTGCTTACTCTAAAAAAAAAAAAAATTTCAACAATAATTTAAATTTCACCGAACATTACAATTTTATTTTTATCCAACAATGTCCTCAACTACATAGACTAAATTAAACATGGACAAAAAGTAATTCAATTTCGTAAGAAATACAAAAGTCTAAATTTTTTATCATTCCCCAAAAGTTTAACATAAATAAATTTTTGAAAGAAAATTAACAAGATAAAAAATATGTCATTTTATTAAAGTTTTCAGAGTTTCTATGAGTATTGGTTTAGATGATATATATTTCATTAGTGTTTTTCTTATATTGCGGTTTGGTTTGGTTTAGTTCGGTTGGTAAAATCAAAACCGCAAACCGAACCAAACCATGCGGTTGAGTAAAAAATGATCCGAATATATCCAAACCAAATGTGGTTTTTTGCGGTTTGAATTTGAATTGGTTTGATTTGCGGCTTTTCTATTGAATTAGTTTGGCTTTGAACACCACTATTTATAATGATTCAAATTGGTCCCTGAACATTTTGACGCAAGCCATTTTGGTCGTAAAAAAATAAATAATAATAGCCAACGTAGTCTCCAACAACTTCATAAAGAGGATACATGAGTTTAGG
>Ga0315915_1000337_pt1 | contig 44955 bp, 26 predicted proteins | sample MpolbnodulesMG_FD_207738 | JGI IMG/M metagenome (GOLD analysis project Ga0315915, IMG submission 207738) | Medicago polymorpha root nodule microbial communities from Los Angeles, California, United States - branched nodules | ecosystem: Host-associated > Plants > Roots > Nodule | place: USA... | reverse complement strand
CAGCAAAACACACAAACACACCAAATAAAACCATGCAAATTTTTGTCATTAAGCTGAGGATCTTTCTCACGCGGTCGCAAATAGATAGCTCTCTATTTGACTGCGTGATGAAGATCTTCAGCATGCCGTAAAAATACAAACAAACACATCAAAGAGAACATGCAAATTTTTGTCATTGTGTTGAGGATCTTTGTCATGTTGCTGCAAAATAGATTGCTCTCTATGTGACAAATAGATTGCTCTCTATGTGCCAGCATGGTGAAGATCCTCGACATGCTTTCAAAAATATATAGATACTCCTTGTTGTCTCCTTGATAGATAGATAACTCAAAAATATCAAGAGGTTGTTATGAGTTAGATCTTGCTGCCTGCCAGATGAATATGTCATTTGGCAAGGCAGCAGGATCTAACTCAAAGAAATCCTCTTGAAAACACCTTCCCAAAAGATTCATCATTTCTGTTATTATGGTTTTTTTAAACTGTTTATTTGTCTTATGTTGCTTCTATTTATGTTATGTACCTTTGCTCTATTTTTTTTCAAGGCAATCGCAACGAAAACGATCCAAATAAAGGGTCTGGTGCAGTTCGGACTTTATAATCCAGACCACCTTCATGCTTTCCGGATTATAAAATCCGGAAACCCTCAGCAACCTTTTGGTTGGTGACGTTTCACCAAAGGTTAGGCCGGTTAGTGGAGTTTGAATGCATTTTTTTACAGTTTTGAATGTGGAGCACGTTTTATTTGACTGTAATTAAGACATATGACTTATTTAAGGCTATAAAAAGGCTTGGATCTTCAACATTTTCCTTCATTCTTCTTCACCTCCTTTCTTACATTTTCTTAAAAAAAAATTAGTTTTTTAGGTAGCTTTTAGGAGTGTTTGTGGTGTCATGGTCATTGTTGACCGTTCATACGACCCCTGGAATTGCATTGCAGCTTATGCGGGCATCGTATAACGGTCAACAGAGACCCTTGACATCAAAGAAAGACATAAAATTTCATAGCGTATGCGTCCAGATTTTATTTTCCAAAAACACTAACAATTTGGTTCGAAAAAACGAAATCCAGACCAGGGGTATTTTGGAATTTTTGCAGGGCGCCCAAGAAGGCAACAAGGTGGGAAAAATAATACTCTATATAGTAATAGTTGAAATGTTGATCAAATAGCCCACACAAATCATTCAACAATTTTCTCTTGGCCCACACACTTTGACACAACAACACAACTTTGTCAAGAATCAGATGTGAAATCACATGACAGATGAATGGTTAAACAATTGTTTAGTTATTTACATATGGAGAGATACTTTTGTTGGTATTAAATATGAGAAAATTATTCAATGTTTTCTTAATATGGTGAATCGTAGAGGACAATTATGGTGTATATTTATGCTTTCAAATTTATATATATATATGGTGCCCCACTTTCCAAATTTTTTGGATCCGTCACTGCTTGAAACCTAAAATAAATATAAGGGATCAAATATGCAATTAAGTTTTTTTTTTTTTAAGAGGATGAAACCATCTTTTGTTGGAATTGAAAGTTAATAAAGAATTCATCTAATAGCTCTTAACAATGATTCATTTTTCTTTACGTTATTAGTTACAATAAGGAAAGAACTTTGTCCATTCGGTGTGTGCTTCTTGATTTCTCTTAAGAATGTTGATCAAGTACGAAACGATTTTTGAGAACTAAGCTATGAAGTAAAATGAAAGGAAGCCAGGTAAATGCAAGTAAAGCTGATAGTTTGAGTGTGTCTAAAACAAAATTGACAAGTGGTATTTATAGAAAGTATGACAAAGCACGTAATTGTGTTGGCCATTATCAAAGACGGGCTCTGAATGTCGTTAGTCGGTGAAAAAGAAAAAACTAACATAACAATTATCATACTGACATTTGTTATTAAAAAAATCGGATAAATTCGCAAATAACACAAAAGTTTTAGAATGTTGATGCGTCTAAATGATGGCCTACGTTTTGCCATATCGTCATGTTTTGTCATAGAACAAAAGTTTGGGTCAAGTTGTCTCTTCCAACTGTATTAGACGAATTCTGACACCTCCACAACTTTGGTGAAACTCTTTTGATCTAAGAAAGATTTAACTAACTCGTAATAGATGGTCGCTAGCTCGACAACTCCATATTTAGTTATCTGAACATAAGCTAACCTTTAACTCGATTGTCATTTATTTTAGACTAACAATTTAGATCATTTTTTGTGTGTGTTTGATTGTGCGGTGGTGGGAAAAATTAATTTTGATAGAATTTATTTTTGTTTAAAATCATTCTGACTAAAATGATTTGTATTCGGATAGACATATAAAAGTGAATTATAAATTTGTGTGTAAAATTTAATTATAGAATTAAAAGCTACAAATCTTAACTTCGAGTAGAATCAGTTATAGAAACATAATCAATTCTACCCGGCAACAACCAAACATATCATAATCCTTCTAAAAATATAACTAATAAACACCAATTTCTCTTTTGTACAGACTAGATCGTGCACCCGTGCTATCGCACGGGTTAATGATGAACACAATACATGAGCACAATAAATTAAAGCACATGAAATATGATATATAATTGAAACTTCGTTACAACATCATATGGGTAATAATAACATTAATTAATGAACATTTTGGAACACTTTTTTTTAAACTACAATAGGGGTAACATTTGTATCCTCACATTCCTCGTCAGTTAACAATATTTTTAACCTATTTCTCGAAGTAACTTTGAACATGACAACCTATAGTTGACCATGATAAAAAACTTATCGTGGAAGATATATTCCAACATGAATAAGTGATTGTCTTTGACTTTTGTTAATGATCATAACAAATGAAACAATGAGCAAAAATTGTCGTCGTTATCATCAACAAGATTGAATTACATGTACGCTTTTGGTTTGTCCTCTTCCTCAACCAATATAATTGTACAAATATGATATCCAAAATTAAAATAGAAAATGAGAATTTCCTAAGAGTGTGTGATCTCTATTCATAACATATATACAGTTGAACCTAATGAATAGATACAAAGAGTCCAATAATCAGGTCCCTTGAATGTGAATCGGGAATCAAGGTTTAGAATACTTCCCAAACACACACCTTCTTTAATCAAGTGAGACATTTTAAGGTTCAAATCCGAGCTAAGGATCACATAAGAATTACAAAGATACAAGATCCCAAGAAATGGTGTCTCAAATACAGAGATAGTCATACATAGGCACAAACATTTAAACACAAAATTTAGACACACACATAAATCAAAAAAATTAAAAGATAAATAAAATAGTCACATCAATCAAAATCACTTTAATCATTTTCTTTTTAATTTTTTGAATTTCAAGTTAGTGTGCCCAACAAGTAATATTTAATTTTGTGCCTAACCAAGTATTTCTCTGTGTGCATTTGAATATGGTAACTAGTGAGATGAGTGACGCCATGCACCCTCCACTTCACCTCTATTAATGGTTTATGGTAGCTCATGTGTTGGCATGGGTTGGAAATTGGAAGCAATGGTCTTCGAAAGTACACACACATCATGAATTAATCAGCCTTTTTTTTCAACTTTACAGTGTTTGCTTTAAGACCAACTGGAACAACCTGCAACCCTTGCAGCTGTACGTACTTTGATCCCTGCATCACTGCTTCACATCTCGTCACTCATGAAATAGTAAATAGTAACCCCATTCTTTACTATCATTGTTTCCCCATTAATGTTTTTACTGTTTTTACGTCCTTTTTTTGTCTGTTTCCTTAACGAGCTAGTCTCTCTTCTGTATTATAAACAGCTAAAAACCTCAGTGAGATTTTCTCTGATTCCGTAACTCACCACTACAGTATCAGAACAAGAATCACTCGTGAATCCTCTGCCATCTACCTTTCTTCATAGTAATTCTCACCAAAAATATTAAAATAATTAATAATCAAATTTAATAATTCACCTTTAATTGTTTTGATTGATCACTAGTTACATTAAACCATAATTATAGGCAATAACGAAAAGTAGCTTGTTGTTTTTTAGGTTACAAACTTACATGCATGGCTTTCACTGACCAGGACCTTCCCAACTTTATCTTATAATTTGCCGCCCTACCCTAAATATAATCATAATGATTGAACATTTGAACTAACACCTATATATATATATATGAATAACTCATACTATTTTTTTGAAGAATTATTAATTTTTCTATTGGTAATCACATAGCTAACTAAATAAATAACCCAAAAAACCCTAGCTAGTATTCTTGAATTAATTAATTGGTTGTCTAAGTAGGCTAATATATATAGGCTTTTACGACAACCCAAAGCATCAATTCATACTTTGTACAACACACAAGCATGCATATGACACATAAGAGCAAGCACAAAAAAAATAACAGTCAAGTCAAATCAGAGGTCAAACCATATACACACAACACAACACAACTGACCCCATCTGGTCGGATATTATGGGTAACCACGTCTATCTATAGCCAGTTAAATTAGTTCGGTTTGTTTTGAGGCATTCCAGTTTCAAATCAAATACAGTTTCAAACAATATCTCACACACAACAAAAGGAACTCTCCAACAAGCCCTAACCAGTCTTGGGAATAACACTATTTCCTTATAGGGGAATCAATCAAAACAACTCAAGTTAAAAAAACCATGTCAAACAAAGGGTAGTTTAGGAAAATCACATTATCTACCACACCCTGTCCCTCACCACCTTTACGTTTTCTATATCTCCACCTAAACAGTACCATAAACCTTCCACTTCTCATAATTTTTCAAAACCTAACAAACACACACAAGAAGTTAAAACAGTTTCATTGCTACTATGGATCCCGATGCATTCACCGCCAGCCTATTCAAGTGGGACCCACGCACCGTCCTACCAACAGCTCCACCTCTCCGTCCCCAACTTCTCGACTACGCAGTCACTCCTTCAACTGCTCCATCACCTTATTACCCAGCGAGATTACCAAGAGAGCTTGGAGGGTTGGAGGAACTTTTCCAAGCTTATGGAATCAGATACTACACGGCGGCAAAGATAGCAGAGCTTGGTTTCACGGTGAGCACGCTGGTGGACATGAAGGATGATGAGCTTGATGACATGATGAACAGCCTCTCCCAGATTTTTCGATGGGATCTTCTTGTTGGGGAAAGATACGGAATCAAAGCTGCCATTAGAGCTGAACGGAGACGCCTTGATGAAGAGGAAATTAAACGCCGGGGTCTTCTTTCCGGCGATACCACTAATGCTCTCGATGCTCTCTCTCAAGAAGGTGCAGAGTTATTTGTAATAATTGACTCAAATTATTCTACTGTTATATTAATCTACTGTTCTAATATATTAAAGTCAACTAGTAACTAATCACAAATAATTTGTGACAACCTTATACAATATTCAATTCTCAAATGTCAACTATATACTATATGTTTAGGTTTGTCGGAGGAGCCGGTGGTGCAGCGAGAGAAGGAGGCGGTGGGAAGCGGAGGAGGGAGTACTTGGGAGGTAGCTGTGGTGGAGGAGAGGAGAAAGAGGCAGCAAATAAGGAGAAGGATGAAGATGAAGGGGAATTGTGATCATGGTGAGAATGAAGAAGGAGAAGAGGAGGAAGAAGATAACATCAGTGGTGGGGGTGAGAGACAAAGAGAACATCCATTCATTGTGACAGAGCCTGGGGAAGTTGCACGTGGCAAAAAGAACGGTCTGGATTATCTGTTTCATCTCTATGAACAATGTCGTGAGTTCTTGATTCAGGTTCAAGCCATTGCTAAGGAACGCGGTGAGAAATGCCCTACCAAGGTATACTATACCAAGCCCTACCATAACCACATTACAACAAAGTTTCATTTTTTTCCTTAAATTTTTCATATTTTTTAATTGAATTTATTCTACTTTCTCGTCATATCTATGTGTATCTATCTATCTTCTGAATCTGACTCTGACTTGAAACCAGTCAGATTCCTGTGCTGTGTAGTAGTAGTGTATAGTTCCTTCACGAACCGTTTGAACAGTACTTTCTTGCCGTGACACGTTCATCCGAACACGTGACAACCCAGGGACTCTCCTAATGGGTCCCACCTTCCCATTCAACTGGGATTTTCATATGATCATATCTCCGTACACTTTCTTTGTTTTATTCATTTATTTTCCGGTCACAAACTAGAACCATAACAAAATCATGCATGCATTTTATTATCCGGATCTTAGCTTACCCTCATAACAAATCCCAATCAAAACATATCCATGAAATTTTGATACTACGTTGTGTATGTGATAGAATAAATAAATAAATAAATGATACATGATTAATAACATTAGGTTAATTAATTTATTATTAATTACTTTGAGTGTAGGTGACAAATCAGGTATTTAGGTACGCAAAGAAAGCTGGAGCAAGCTACATAAACAAGCCAAAAATGAGACACTACGTGCACTGTTATGCATTGCATTGTTTAGATGAAGAGGTATCAAATGAGCTGAGAAGAGGGTTTAAGGAAAGAGGAGAGAACGTTGGTGCATGGAGACAAGCTTGTTACAAGCCACTTGTAGCAATAGCTGCACGTCAAGGATGGGATATTGATGCAATATTCAACGCACATCCTCGTCTTTCAATATGGTACGTTCCAACAAAACTTCGTCAGCTTTGTCATGCTGAAAGGAACAGTGCTGCTGCTTCAAGCTCTGTTTCTGTTGGAACTACGCACCTTCCCTTCTAAGTTAAACTAAACTGCAACCACGTACGCATGCATCGATCTTTCTCTACTTTGATGATCAGGAACTAGATTATCGATATATATTATTTGTTATGTGTGTGTGGAATTGTTATTTGTGTACAATTACAAGTGTAGAACCTTCCTCTCACCAATGGGAAATGTAGCAATCTCATTCTAGCCAGAGGACTTTTTTAGCTATCATGGAAAAAAAAGTTAATATAATTTGCTTGCTTGGGTTACAAATTGGATTCTCTGTGGTAATTTTTTAACACTTAGCTTTCACACATTTAGAAGTTAGAATTTGTACTATTATAATTGGATGAACTTTATTTTCAACACACCCATGCAAAACAAATATTAGTGTAAATTTTCTGTGATATTTTTAACATTCTTTTCAACCTTAAAAATACACAAATCGGAGGGAATATAAAATTTTATATTATCTTAATCATCATGGATTTTTTTTTAATATATTCAAATACACTATAATTTTTCATATAACATTATATTTACCTACGCATTGAAAAGAACTCTATATTCAAATCATTTTTAACTTGTATATAAGAATCATTTTTAACTATAACTTATAAATGTAAATTGACACTATATGAGTTGCATATACAAAAAAGCATAAAGATTAACTAGACCCACAAAGAGTAATTTTGACATTTAAAAGTTTTGAGATGATTTATTAGATATTTTGAAGAAGAAAAAGTATAAGTTAATTTCAGAAATAAGTTTCTATAAATTATATATAGAAAATTACACATGAATAAACGGCAAGCAGACAACAAGATGTGTCGTTAATCTTTTCTTGATGACAAAATCAATCCTTATGAAAACAAGTTAATTTGTATTGGTTTACCATCACAAAATTTTTATTAACAAAAATGGAAATTAAGGGTTGTTTCTTTGGTGTTCAATTATTAAGGGTTGTTTGGTATAAATAATAGAAATGATTTTGGCATTTAATGATTATAAAAAGAAATACTTACTTGAACACAAATTAGATAATGATTAACTTGAGATTTGATTTATTTGGTTCATTGACTTATTAGAAAAAATATGATGTTGCATTTACATTGAGAATTAAATGATGATTAACCTCAGATTGATTTACTTGGTTAATTGACTTACTAGAAAAAATATGATCTTTTGCGTTTATTTTGGTTGTTGAATTTGTTAAATATGTTTTTTTTATTTGTTGATGGTGTTGGATTTTTCACATAAGCTTGTTTTACTAGAAATATATTTGCTTCATTTTTTTTAAATAACATGTTTTTTACAACCACTAAAACAACATAGTTTTTAATAACAAAATTGTCAAAAAAAAAAGCATTTTTTTTATGAATCAGCTCGTCAACTCGCCACAAAATGGGATGGGGTAAACTTTTGAACTCGGTCACCTAAAATGGCTTGGCCCATCTTTTCTTGTTTCTGGGCTAGCATAAGCACGATGAGTGTAAATGGGGTGGGTTGGTCCGCGTTGTCGTCCTTATTTTACTGCGTACTAAAAAAGTATCATTATTTATTTGATTTTAATACAAGTAAGCCCAGAGGTAAAAACTTTATGAAAATTGGAGAAAAATAAATATATAAATACATACATATTAGTTTAATTATTTCAAAATAAATAAATAAATATTAGTTTTTTTTAACAAGTCAAAATAAGATATATAGGTTTGCTACAATAGACCCACTCATTTTGATGAAGGTCTATTTTAGCATGATACACCTTTTCTTTTAGAAAAAAAAACCATTTCTTAATTTTTGCAATAAACAAAACCGAAGGACAAAAGTGTAATTGACTCTTAAATGATTTTATTTTAAATAAAAAATTTATTACTTTTTCTGCTTTTTTGGGTCCCACACTAGTTCTCTGGTTGCCATTGTTCTTCTCTCTCAGTTTACGTTTTCATGGTTGCTGTGTTTTTATTCAATCTTCCAAATCCTTATTTTTCTTTTTTGATTTATCCTTCTGGGCATTCTCAAATTAACCTCACCTAGAAACCAAATCAATCCCTATTTTATTCTCTATCTCTCTCGTGCTTCCATTTACTGTCACGGTCGTCCCTTCTTCCTTCGTAATGACCCTCACAACCTCTATCATTAAGGGGTAACTAGGTTCCAATTGATGAAGGTCAAAATCATGCCCAACCCAAAAAGGAAGAACCTCTGAGGGAGTAGCAGAGATTGCGGATTTGTAAATTTTAATCGAGGTACTGGGTTTTGCAGCTCTTGAAGCTTAGACAAACAGTGATGGCGGTGATTTGAGATGGAGGGTATGGTGTTTAAGATGAAAGGAACAAGAGAAGATATGGGGGATGTTGTGAATGGGAAGGAGTAGAATAAGGATGTTAGAGAAGATGCTGCCATGGTTGTTGAAGTTAAGGAATGATTGCTACTGTTATATGTTTATTTGAGCTCAGGCACAATCGGTATAGTCTATCAATTTTTGGTTCAATAATGGGTGGAATTTTGTGTTTTTTTTTTGTTGCTTATTTTTGAGTTTTGATTATGGAATAATGGGAAAGAATTGAGAATGGAAAGATGATGAAGAAGATTATGATTTTGGGTTGGAATTTTTAATTTCATTTTTTGGATTTCTTTTCTGGGTTTGTTTGAATTTTTGGATGAATGTATGAAATTGATGATGATGAAGATTTAGAAAGTAGAAAAAAGTTAGGTGTTGGTAGTCCATTGTTAAATGTAATAGACACGCATGATCTAATGGTTGTAGTTTAAAGGGATTAAAAGTTAACGGAATTGGATTTATTTGACTAACGGAGATAAATTATGGGACCAAATTGAAGCGAAAATTAATTACAGGACCAACATGAAATCTCATAATTAGTTAAGGGACCATTTATGTAATTAAACCATTTTTTTTCCCTTCTAAATAACCCAACAACAGGAAAGTCAAAGTAATTGCATAATATGACGTTGTGGTTTCGAAACACCTGCTACATTCCCAAACTTAAGAAAGTGATCTGAAATTCGGAGGGGATCAACTGAGTTAAATCCAACCCGATTGTGCACAAGACCCAAAGAGAGCTCGTCACATTACAAGACAAGAACAAATGATCAATCGATTCCACATTGCCACAACCATAAACACAAAGTTGAGTGGCATATAGAATTATTCCACGTTTTACTAAATTATCTCTGGTAGGCAACCTATTACAAAGAAGCCGCCAAACAAATAATGAAATATTTAAAGGAACATCCTTATGCCAAATATGCTTAGAGACAACCGTACAATTATGAGGTTCCTGACTTGTCAGGTACTGATAAGCTCCACAAACAGAATAACCAGCACCCTGATCAAACATCGAAGACCATTTATCCTCATGAGTAGCCTGCAAAAACACATTATTACGAAAATCCCTACACTCTACTAGCAACTCCTCCTCCCAAGCCCTCAGCCAACGCCTCCACTTTCAGGTCTCACCTCCCTCACCCCACCCTAAAAGGAACATATCTGCAACCGTTAACTATTCATTTTCACTCATATCGAACATCCTTCTAAACCAGTCACAAAATCTAAAATCACCAAGCCACCTATAGAACCAAAAAAATTATGGGCACCATTACCCATATTTCTCCATAAATTATCATCAAACCAACTTCCCATATCTAAACCAACTCCATCCCAAATACACATCAAATCCTTCCACCAGGCTGACGCCTCTATGTCTCCACCCTTCACTCACCCCATTCTTTATGAATGGACCATATACAAACAATATTATCATATAAATAGAGTCATAGTATTCCACAGGAAATAGATTAAAAAAATTACAGGTAAGGTCAGATGACCCCACTACCCCATGCTTTATCCGTTCATGGTTCTAACATAAGATAAATTAGAATATTTACCTATATTGCGGCCATGCATTTCCTGCAACACCTTAGGGCATAATCTTCTAGTTATCAAGATTCTCCATATCATTTATAATTTATTTTATATACTCGTTAATTTGATGAATAATGTTAACACATTTTTACTATACCCTTTTTATTTGTTATATGTTGATCCCATTTCATTTATATAAAACCGACATAGTTTGGTGATATCCATATAAATTTTAACCAATTAATAATGTTCTAACATGCAATGATTGTTACTCCATCCATTTAGTTGTTGTTTTAAGATAATGAAATCAATAAATTTTGTTGCTTGTGATAGAATTAGTCTTTTTTCACGATAGATGAAGTGATAAACACCGTATGAAACTCGCACGCAACCGTAAGGTTTCATATTTAAATATAAGTAAAAGTGTCAAACCTAACAATACCAATTTTGTCATTTGTGTTAGTTCTTACAAATATATTTACCTTTTTTTACAACACTCTTAACTATTAGTTATCTCATTGTATATATTTCTCTTTATGTGATAAATATTCAAGAGTGTTATTTAGAAAATAATAATTAAGCTTTTGAGCAAAACTCGCAATTCTCCTTACTATTTAAGGCCCAATCCATTTTCAAGAGAGACGCGTTTCTTCCATGTCAGGCTTCAAAAGCTCCATTTATACTTGTAGTTGTAGATGTATCATCAATATCTTGACCTATAAAAAATCCACCAACAATATCAAATATAAGCATGACCTCCATATAATATAATATATACTTTTTTTAGGCATCCATATATAATATATGCTGTCACCAAAGAGAGACTATAGTATTGTGTTCAAATAACCCGTCACAATCTTGCAGATATTCACCAACCAACAGTTTTTCACCAATATTGACGAAAATTTTCATTCAACAGACCGTGAAATTTTTTAAAACATTGGGCTTATAAGCATTTTATATTTGTATAATTCTTATTTTATTCATTCATTTGTAATGCGCGATTTTTTTTTCTTATACAAGTTTTAGTAGTGAATTAATCAAGCAACTTTTCTATTGTTAAATCTAGATTTTACATTCCATCAATAGGATGCGTGACGTAGAGATTCTTTTTTATTATTTTTAAAGTATAAACAAAACTTTGTACCAAAAAAAGTGTAAATAAATCTTATAAATTTCTAACTCGCTTGAATTGAATCTTTCTTACTTCGGTGGCTGAAAAGGTTAAAGTAATGAGAAAAGAATAGAAGTTGGCGGAACTCGGCAAGTAAGCATGCATGAACTTGTTTGTTAATATTACAGAATAATGAAAAGAAGGAACAAAAAGGATAAAGCTGACGTGATGTTGAAATAACGAGTACAGATCAATATAAGATCACTAAAATAATTTTGATTGCAATAAATAAATGATCTAGTCGCCATAATAGTCAGGTCACGAAATTAGTTGATCACCCATCAACTGGTAAAGGAGAATTCTGGTCAATTTGGTCCGTTCAACGTAACCCCACAATACCTCATATCAATAGAGAAATATACATGCACAATCATTTTAGGCTCCATTTGATTTGACCTTATTTTGAGCTTATAAAAAATAGTTTATGTAAATAAATAAGCTTTTTTTTAATTTATAAACTCTCACTAACGAAAATTGTATCTTCATAAACGGGTTTTTCATAAACTACCTTAAAAACTTATAAATAGTACATAAAAACTTATTTATTTGCATAAGCTCTTTTATATAAGCTCTAAAATAAGCTAATCCAAACGAACCCTTAATATAACTTTTAATACAACTATGTTTCATACTTTCGCTGTATTTTTACTTTCTATTTATTGTTTTGATTTTGGTGTTAATATATACAATTTTTGTATATTTTTTTGTTTTTCCATAAGTTATCTAAAAAATAATTGTTTAAAATGACATGCTTATAATATATGTGTCATGATAACATGTGCTCTTTTTTTTTGGTAGTGATAACATGTGCTCTAATGACACATATTAAAGATTCTACAAATAATAAGTTTTTTTTTTTTTAAACCAAAAGCAAGTATTTATTAAAAAAAATTAAAAATTAAAGAAATAAATTAGCACAATTTCGGTCATCGGCATCCTAACATGGGTCCCATTTCCCTTAATATATAGTCGGACAGCATAAATTATATTTGCAAAAAGAAAAAAAATACACATAAATTTTAGTGAAAATCATTCCAATGTTTTGTGTTGATTTTTTTTCAACACATAAGTTCTTTTTATAAGAGATAATTATATTTAAGACGTGTGAGACATCAAATATTAAGACTTGTCAAATATCAAATATTGATACATCTAATTTATTTGGGTTGGTTTGAGACATTGAATGAAAAATTTGATTGTCTCTGATCTCACTTTAACTGAGCTAAATAGTAAATAATTTAGTCGATAGTGGATATATTTATAGTTGATAGTGGAAAAACTAAGTGATAACCAATAGCTTGTAACATATGTAGGTTGATAGATGATAATTTGATTGGAGTGTTTGGTACAAATAGCAGCTCAATTAGGTAATAATTGTTAAAAAGGCCTTGTTAACGAGTGTGTCTGAAGCATTCTTTAAGTATTTCAAAATAAGCAATTATTTTTTAAGAAAATTAAATATTTCAATTTTCAATACATTGAATACACTCATTTTCATAAAATATTTATTATTTATAATCTTTAACGTTAACATTTCCCTCGTTAAAATTACATGAAATAACATTTTTAATCAGTAATGGGGAAGATTAATTCACTTGGTTGAGCTAATTAAGTGATTAAAGGAGTTAAAGATTCATGATTCGAATTTTGAAAAAAGAAAAAATACAAACATATACAATAATTATATTAACATTTTTTTAACAAAATTAACATACTAACATTTGTGATTTAAAAAAAATTATGTACTTATAAGTTTTGTTTTTAATGCATATCCGCTATCTGCTATAATTAAGCTCAAAATTAACTTTGTCAAAATAGTATATTAGTTTTAATAATTTTAATAATAGTATTTCATCGTTCTTCCTTTCACATTTCTTTTAAAAATTCAAAATAGTATATTAGTTTTAATAAAAATATTTTCAATTTTTCATTGAAGTAACCTATATTTTAAATTTTGGATTAAATATGTTTTTGGTTCCAATAAATATACTAATTTTTTGGTCCCTATAAATATGTTTTTGGTCTATAGAAATATGTTTTTAGTCCCTCTAAAAAAATTCTTCGCTTTTTAGTCCCCAAACATTTTTAATCTTCGCTTTTGGTCTCTCATTTCAAGTAAACTCACATGTATAATTCATATTTTTGAATAAAATTTTGCATAAAAGTTTATAATATTATAAAAATCTCTCAAAAAAAAATATTTTTTAACACATGAAGTATATATGAGTTTTTATATTTTTGGAAGTTAAAATTTCATATTTAATTCATGTTTTGTTAAAAAATTGGCAAAATTATACTTTTAGTCCCTTTACTTAATTTCAAATAACAATTTAGTCTTTTATATTTTTTCGATTTGAATTTTGTCCTTTAGGTCCATTTGCATCATGATTTTCAAGCTTCAAATCTAATATTCATATGCAAACATAGACAAAAGATAATAGATTTGAAAATTGAGAAGCAAAAAGAAAATAAAAACATGAATTTTAAGTTTGAAAGTCTATATGCAAATAGCCAAAAAAGACAAAATTGAAATGAAATAAAAAGATAAAAGACTGAATTGTTATCTGAAATTAAGTTAAGGGACAAAAAAATGTAATTTTGCCTAAAAAATCTAATTTTTAACAAGAGATTTTATAATATTCTACACATTTCTGCACAATTTTTATTAAAAAATACAAAGAATACAGGTGAATTGACTTAAAAATATGGACAAAAACTAGTGATTGAAAATTTTATAAAAACTAAAAATTGAAAAAAAAAATTAGAAAAATAAAACAAAATATTAATATAATCATATTTTTATAAAGATACTTAACCCTTTAATCTTTATTTCTTTTCGTTAAAGTGACATTTCACATAAGCAACAAGTGATCATTTGTTTGATTTGTAAGATGACAAGCGTGTGAGGTGTGTTTTTGTGGACTCGTTCAATGGTCTAAAGTCAGAGTTAAGGATCTGATACTGATAGTGAAGTTTCACACGTTAAGAATCAAATAATACTATAATAATCAAAATTAAAGTCAATTGTTGGCAGAGTGATACATAAGTTGAAGCTGGACTTTTCTGATAATCGGTTGCCGAATTCAACGACCCAACGCTACATCACCATACTATATTCTCAAGTTTAGTTTGACCAATACAATATCATAATTAACTTCACTAGATTGTCTATGATGTCAATCTCTTCTTTGAATCTTGGTGCTAAGCGTGCTATAGTGTTAACGTATTTTTAGCGGCACAATTTTCAATTTAAGATACTTGTGCATGGTAATGATAAATTTATTCTTATACTTAGTTAATAACCTTAAAATGTGGGTATAAACACAAATACCGAACATGATAAAAAGATTAATACGTCAATTTTAATAATAACTTTTTTAAAATTATATAATTCAATGTACTTGTATATTTCCATTAACACTATGACACGTCTAATTTAAAAAGCGTTTGTGGTTAAACCGTATCTTTTTGTTCAAGACAGAAAACATGCGGTATGCACTGTGTGACTGTGATGTGAACCATTATCATTCGGGCTTCTAAAGTGGTGTGGACGTGTGTGGTTTGTGTGATACTCGTGCGTGCGAGCCCAAGGAAGTAATTGGGGCGGTGGCGGTTCCAACTTTTCTTGCATTGCAAGTTCCAACTACTCAATCAATAAGCTGATTTCACACACACATCTAGTAAGAGGTGATCCAATATAAGAACAAAAATTGCATTTATTTCTTTGTAAGATCAAAAGATTAATTCATTTAACTAAATTTCTTAATCAACAATTACATTTTTCACACATTTGTGGGGGGAGAGATAAGAGGGTAGAGAGAAGAAGGGGTAATAGATTGTGTGAGGAAAAATGTACGTGTTCTCATTTTCTTTTCTATTTAATTTAGACCTTTAGATATATCTTGATGGTATATAAAAGTGGTCCACCGATGAACCATTTAATTGATGGTTCACGCTAGACCTCACTCACATTTGTATTGATATAAGCGTCCATAGTAGTATAATATAGTTAAGAATTGATGTAATAAAAAAAATAGTAAGAATTGATATTTTGACCATATAGCCCATATATATCACAAATTCTTTCTCTCTTGATCCAAAAATATAATCACACGTGACACAACAAGTAATAACGTACTCTTCATGTTTCAAAATATATATAAAAAAAAAACAATATAAAAATGTTACCTAGTGCTCCCGGAACATCAGTTAAAGAAACATGTATAGTAAAAATTTCTTTGCATTTGTTTAATCAAGTATTAGAAAATGCTTAAATTCACTTTTGGTCCCCCTATGTTTTTCATAGTTGCGATTTGGTCCCCCTATTAAAAAATACAAATGGATTTTTTATTTATTTTTAATTCAGTAATAGCCACATGGCGTCTATGGCAAACATAAGGGGTCAAAAGTGCGTTTAAGCCATTAAAAAATATATAAAATGTTGTCTTCAATGTAAAATTTAATTTTTTTTTGTTTCTTTAACTAGTGTCACTCAATGTTTTTGAGAATATCAACAATTATAAAAGATAATTATGATTTATATTTTTTTTTCTGGTCGAGTAGTTTAGAGACTAAAAATTCATGTCACAATGACCCTATCAACTAAGATATGTTCACGAGTCATACAAATTTATATATAAGGTGCCCCAACTATTCAAAATTCATTGATCCATCACTGTAAACGCTAGTATAATTTTTAAAAAAAATATCAAAATAGATTTTTCTTATATTGTGAACCCTACGGTTCTTAAGAGAAAGGAGTCTTAGTAATTTGAAGTTCGACCGGGAAGTAAGTAAAGTCTAACATAAATTTGTTCCACATATAAATCGAACTCAGGTTCTCTCAAACAATTCGTCATTTGGTGAAGCACATTAACCACTTGAGTCATATCACCTGGTTTAACATAAAAAATATGGACAACTAACAAAATTTGCATTAAAAAAAGAAAAGAAATGCTAGCTGATGCGAAATAAAAGTTCGTGGAATTAGGTGAATGTGCTGGCAACTTTTTATCCATTAGATTTTATAAAATTGTTTGACTAAATGCATTATAAAAAAAAAAGGGATGGCAACTCGTTTTTTCCGGCCAAACACTGTTTCAATTGGCTATATTGTATTTCGTGAACCATTCGTTATAAAATCTATCGCTAGATATAGCATTTCTCTTTAAAAAGTTATGTTCTTTGTTATTAACTCTAAAATTAGTCTCATTTGCTGACTTAAAAATGAGTATCATTGCAAATTCAAATAATTTAAATTGTAAGAATACTTTGAGGCGCCTATTAGAGGTCAAAGCTTCCGAATTACGATTGATCTGAAGAAGAAAAAAAAATGTAATCCACTTAAAACCATTCCCTAAATAGAAACAAAGATCAAGAGGGAAACATAATGGTATCATAAGTTAGAGTGAATCGATAGATCCATATCTTAATATACACTTATTATTCTGCTCTTTTTAATGGCAAAATGAATATATTTATGGAAATGTTATCTTATGTCCTTGGGGCATAAGTTAAGAAACCAAAAGTAGAAAGTTTTTCTTAAAACTTGTGCATTCAATGTCTTAAAAATTGCAAAAGTTATACTTTTAATACAAAATTTATTTTTAATTTCTATTTTAATCTCTTTAACTTATGCCCTAAGGGCACAAATTAACATGACCCATATATTTAATTAGAGAGGACGCAAGGGATACTCGAACGGTTACAAAGAAATAAAGTGAAAATAAAAGCGAGAAAGCAACTAAGAGGCCATGGTCCTCTGCATTTTTAATAATTTTTTTATATACTGCAACTAAACTATATTAAAAAATTTCATAATATATATATGGGTCTTGTTAACCAGTGCCTTAAGGAATCCAAAAGTAGAAAAATTGTCTTGGAAATACAAACTGTTACTTTTGACTAACTAATTATTACACTACTTTTTAATAAAATCTTACCTCTTTTAACTGCTTAACCAATGCCCCAGGGGCACTGGTTAACATTCTCCTTAAAATATTTATCATGTTATTAGATTAATTGACAACTAATATCGTTAATTTTATGTTATATTATTTTAAATTATCTCATATGGTCATTTCCACAACATACTTTAAATGGAAAGAAGCGCAATGATATAGTTTTGCAATATAAAAGACTGTTTTAAAGCAAAAAAATTAGCAAATTAAATCCTAAAATAAAAATAGAAGATGAAAATATAATTTAGTCCTTAATGGATTTTATTCTCTTGTGACAAAAATCCCATGTCTCTCGTACTCGTACAAAAGTTTTTCTATTTAGTCGATCGTCATTCTCTTTTTGTATTAATCCATCTGATTCTTAAGATAAAGTGGTCATGGGTTCGGCGGAGAGGTAAGTAAAGTTTAGAAAAAAAAATTATTCTACCTAAGAATCAAATTCAAGTTATCCTAAACAATTTGTCAGTTGTTAAAAGCACGTTTAACCCCTAGAACGTATGCATTATTATTTTCTATTTTTATGCAGGGTGTTTTTGTTTTCTCCTTCTACTTTTTGATATTTTTTCTACTTGTATGATAACCATACTTTCTTATCAATGCCTCTCATACTTAATATAGTTTAGGGTTTTTTATATATATATTTTCCATTTCAAAAATAATTTTTTTATTCAAATTATGTTCTTTGTTCGCTAAAAAGAAATATTACTTACACTCGGCTCCTCTAACTTGAAATTTTTGGCTCCACCTCTCCGAATGATCGATAGTATCCACCATCATGGAATCCCGTTAGAAAAGCCTTTGATATACTGGCCATACATACTATACTATTCTATCGTTCTACGTTAGAAAGCCTTTGATACTTGTAATTCTACTTGATTGATAATAAGTATAGTGTCTTGATGAATTGCCAATAGGTTATTTTTGTTTCTCCGTTTTTGATGAATAAAAGCCGACATTGTAGCAGTGATCAACAAAAGCCAACATTACGACGCGTTTTTTGCCATCAATCTTTCCGACCCTTACAGGTTTAATTTTGTACGTTCATATACTGTGTTCAAACTTATTAATATTATAATCTCACTCGTGTACTCAAGAGTTAAATAGATATACTATGTAGTATGAAATAAAAACTTATACTCAACTCAAATTTCGTTTTAAATGTAGTACAGTTACTAATATGCTTCTTAGACAAACATTTTATCAAAAACAAAAATAGTAAATTCAAACATAAACGGTAAATAAATAAAATACAAAATGAATCCTTCTGCAATTTGCTATAGACCATTCTCTCTGGCATTGCACCGCGTAAAACCGGAGGATCCAGGTCCAATAAAACAATGAAATGTCGTGACAAACAAGCAAGAAATCAATGAAGCCTTGGGTAGAAGCTCAAATATATATCCTCTTCATTGTCTTCTATCCATGTCATCCCTCCAATTCATTGGAGGATCAGAAGAGGAAGAAGAACCTCCATATTGCATTGACAATCTCAGAAGCTCTTGTTGCTGCTGCTGAGATAGTCCTGAAGATGAGGATGAAGACGGAGATGCTGTTGATAAAGGTTGAGAATCAGAAACAAACATGTCTCTCCCATAGAAACGAAGCATATCCTGATTGAAGTTGCTACTTCCACTAGCTTGAAGATGTGCTTGTGCAGCATATTGATAAGGATTTGAATATGTTTCTTGAGAAAAGTGTGGAAGAGGAACTGGATTGGATTGTTGCTCGTTACTTGTAGTGGACACTTGGTGATGAAATTGTTGGTTATATCCAAATTCTGCTGTACTTTGAACCCTTTCAGGAAAATTGAGCTTAGCTTTGCTTCCTTTGAATCTGAGTGCAGCTTCATCGTATGCAACGGCAGCAGCCTCAGCCGTTTCAAATGTTCCTAGCCATACCCTTGCTGCCTTCTTCGGGTCGCGGATCTCTGCAGCCCACTTTCCCCATGGCCTCTGCCTCACACCTCTATAGTGTCTTTTTCTTACATTCCCTTCATATCAATAGCACATAAATCAATACATACACATTTTTTATTGATGGATGCTGGTAATAAGTTAGTTGCTATACATTAGTTTTAGCGTTTAAAACTTTGGACGTAATGCTTCAAACTTCTTTGATTTCTCTTTACTTTTCAATTGAGCTACCTATTTTAGACCAATATATATGTTCAATTATATATGTGTGTTAGGGGAAAAGTGCGACAAATAATTACATTTAACTGATGAAAAGATTGACCGGTGCATATATGCACCATAGTCATTTGCAATTTCATATATTATAAAGTTACAATATGAACCATATGATCTCTATCCAACAATTTAAATGAATGTGCTGATTTTTATTGACCGCTCAAATCACTTGTTATAGTATGTATTTGAGTGTAAATAGATCCTCTCCGATGAGTTTTTCACTGGAGTGAAGAGTGTCCAGTGATGATTTTGGTTCTAAAATTTTGTGACTCACTAGAACAATAATGAATCAATGGCTGAGATTCCACTACAGAAAACACATTTAAAAGGATCTTTTCCCGTATTTAAGTCTATTAGGGTATATGACATAATAAAATATCAAAGATGTTGTCCCAATTACGTATCTCGATTGATAAGTATTGAACACCAAAGGAAATATAGACAGGTGATTTTAGGGTTTGATTCCTAAAAACTAACATTATAACCTTTTAACTTACTAATACTAGATGAGGTTAAATAATCAAAAATGTCATTTTTAAACACTTTGACTAGGAAAAGAGTTGTCATGTCATGGACATCTAAAAACAAATATCCTTTTTGACACAACCTTAAAGGCTAAAAGTGCTAATTGATTAATCCATCAAGTCTTCAAATCCAATTTGATGAACGCAAATATATTAATGTATATGACACGTATTAATTAGAACAAAAGAAAAAAAAGCAATAATCATAGAAAAGTGTGAGAGTGAGTGCACTTAACTACCTTGATCTTGCTGTGGTGGCTGAGATTGTTCGATATTATGGATTGAAGAAGCTTCATGCATTTCATTGTTGTTGTTGCCGCCCATGACTTGTGTAAGAGCAGATACTATGGCAGACATATCTTGTTGGGACCTTTCAGAAAACACTGGAAACAAATTCTCATCTTCTCTTCCCTCTTCCTCCCATGATTCTCTCCTTCTATCCATCTCGATCCACTAAAATTAGCAACTGATCAATATAGATGCAGGAAAAATTAAGGATGCAAAGGTATATATATTCTAGTTAATTAATTTATTATTCTTAACTATATATCTTTCTTATTTTATTCGGGCTGAGGAAGATCGATGTCATGGATCCTCAAAATATTTCTAACAGTGATGATTTGGGAAGAGAATAGAGAAGGGGAAGTTTTAGGGTTTGGTCAAATGATATATTTATATATGTCTTGAAGCCTTGTCATTGTGTGAAAGTTTGAAAATAAGGAACGGGGCTGTAGAAAACAGAACCCGCCGAAAATAAAAAGTTTTTCTTTTTTTTCGGAAATCCTTATCTTTGTAAGAAATAAAAGTTGCTACAAATAAGTTTTTTTTCGTATCAAAATAAATATTGTTAATTAACAAATTGCAATTTGGTACACATGGTTAAATATTCCACTCACACTAGCTTGCATTATGATTTCCTATATAATTACTTTTTTTTCTCAACTAAACATCATATGAAATTATCTAATTAATAGATTATAAGTCCTTTTTTGTGTTAACCATCCGATTAATTGAGAAACGAATTATAGCAGTATGGAGTTTGGCCAAAAGAGACGTAAATCATAGCCAAGATATCAAAGTTTTAATATAACTTTTATCCTCAAATTTTAACTTTCATTTAAAAAAAATTATTCGTAAATTATCCTTTTTTCTTCAATCAAATAATTCAAAAATTTAAAATGATATACCTATAAATAAAAGAGATATTGAATGTCATGTTAGCATAACTCAATTGGTACTTGGTATAGATAGTGTATAATATATGTAGAGGTCAATAATATATGTAAAGATCATGGTTCGAACCCCGATCTTTCCACTTATTTAACTTTAAAAAGATGAAATTCTAATCGCTACTTGATATAAAAAAATGTTGAATTTTGGTGTGAAATCATTTTTATTTCAATTTTACCATTTTATATCAAGATTGTACACTAATAAATAGTAAATCTGGAAGGACAATTGTATCCATTAATTATGTAAAAAAATTTACAAATGCATCCACTCAAATCATAATGTCACTTTTTTAGGTTAATTTTTAAATTATCTTTATAAATATGGTCAATTTTATGATGCGCAAGTGAGATAAGTTTTACAACATGCACAATTTATAAATATTAGATTGTAAATAGCAATTTATAATATTAGTGTGAGGTTGATTAGACAAGTGACCGTTTCTCCTTAGGCATCCTCAAAAGGTTCTCTAAATACACATTCGGTAGTTATCTACCAAATGTATGTTTTTTTGTCGGATACACATCCAGTAGATAACTATCATAAATGTATTTAGTGGGCTTTAGAGATATTTGGGGGCCTAAAAAGAAACGTTCTTAGATAAATCCCATTAGGTTTTCTTTTCTCTCTATTTAAGTAGATTTGTTTCGACCACAACTTTAATATATCAAAAATCCTTTTTACAACATGGTATTTGAGCCAATGAATTATGCATAGGCTCTGATATCATATTAAATTTTATATTTAGTCAAACTCATCTTTAGAAAATCAAAGTGACAAATATCCAAGCTTAATAAACACTACCAAAGTCATATATGAAAGCAACGTGGAATTAAATTCACCCCTTCACATCGAACACAATGAATGTATTGGAGGTTGCAATGAAGGTAATCTAAATGCCGCAATTAGAAGGCTAAGGGGTGGACCACAATGAAGGTGGAATTTCCACCACGCAAGTTTGTTTCCACCATCGAATTAATAAGTTTAACCATTGGATGAAATGTGTTATGTTGTGACTTATTGATTCAATGGCAGAAAATATCATTATGCATGGTGCAAGACTAACTTGTGCACATACAACAAAGCCTACAAATATCTACTTGATGTGAATTAATTGGACGCATGCGTAAAAAAATTATACCATTGATGTATAGAAATTAATCTCTTTTTTTTTTAATATATTTTTATGAATATTTAAAGGACAAAACATAGGTACAATTCCTTGGGTACTTTTCGTATCGTTCTTAACTAAATTCACATGATTTCCTTAAATCCATAATTCTCTCTCAAAGTTTGTTATCTCCAAAAAAGTTGTATTTTTAATTAAGAACCATACGAAAAGCACCTAAGGAATTGTACCTAAGTTTTTTCCAAATTTAAAAGCATATTTCCTTTTCAATTTTCTTGGAAGCTCACTGTAAGAAGCCCATTCGTGTCCTGTTACACAAATTCAACTACTTGTACTCGTCCCTATCCTAAGTCTACCCATTGACATCCAGACTCCGTAAACCTCAGCATACAACAAGAATTGAAGTACCCCGATGCCCAATAGCAGAATATTGTAAAGTGTAATATAGATCGTAATGGGACCAATAACCAGTCAATGGCAGCAGGCCAAAAATCTTAATTTTGCTGGAAATTTGGTTGAATACAAGTTTCCTGTTATATCAAACACTGAAAGCCACTATCCCCTCTAACTAGCTGACAAATTAACAAAAAAAAAAAACGTAAGTCACCTACCCACATCAGTATAGTTGAGCAATAGGTTCATGTGCCACTTGTTTATGTATATATGGCAGAAAATGGAACATGTCAAATTGCATTTCATTACAAGACTCAACGTTTGGACAATAAGTGGTTCAGTACAGAGAATGTAAATTTGTCTATGGTGTTGAAGTGGTCTTATTATGTCGGCATATATGGCTGATAGTACTCACTTCCTATTGCAGCTTGTTGACCGGTGGATGTCACCTCTTGTATGGGTCCAGACCTGGGAAACAGTTAGCCCCATTAGCCATTAACAAAATTCACTTCACATTAGTCAAGTATGCTGGTTCAGCAAAGAATTATAAATGCTTAAATTGATTTTTATGCTTTGATAAAGATGTGGGACGTTTTCTCCACTGGAAATTTTAAACATAGTTTCGTCCAATGAATTTCAGTTAAGAGGATTAATATAATTCTTATATCAGACAAAGGTTGCAGATAAAATTTAAAGGATTACGGGGATTGGAATATATTTAACCCAAGAGAAGTTTGAAAAATACCCTTGAACAGCATATGTGCCAGGTAAAACTTGTTGAGTGACATATGGATAATAAAATGATGATGAAGCATGTGATTGCATTGCGACATTGGTATGGTTCATATTCACCAAGGAACCGTAATATTGTTGTACATTTTGGGCAACCTGATATGCGTGTTGAGCATCTTGAAATGATTGAGCATAACTGCCACTCGCATTTGCCGCAGAGGGATAATAACCAGGTTGCGGGTTTTGGGTTTTCTGATGAGTACTCTGAGGATCCAACAGCATTTGGACATGATTGCTGCTCACATTTTCCGCAGGAGGATGAACACCAGGTGGTGGTGGGTTTAGGTTATTCTGTTGAGGATGTTGAGGAACTTGCAGTGATTGGGTATAACTGCTATTCGACATCATAGAAGTATGAAATTCAGGTGGTGGATGTAAGACATTAAGATGTGCTTGTTGAGAATATTGCAGTGATTGATCGTGACTATAAATACTACCCGCAGTCATCGTGGAAGCAAGAAATTGAGGCTCTGGATGTAAGACATTTAGATGTTGATGTTGAGAATGTTGCAGAGATTGAGGATGGCTTCCACCCATAGTCATCATGGAAGAATGAAATTTAGGTTGTGAATGCTGAGAATTTTGAATTGACTGAGCATGGTTAAGGATATTCCCATGTGCGTATTGAGGATATGGCAGTGATTGAGTATAACTGTTGACCATCCTGGTTGCATAATTGCCCTCTAGAGTATCAGTATTTGCTAGTGCATGAACCTGATTCCTTGAAGCTTGGGATGGCACAGACTGAGCAGCAACTGAAGAAGCCAAACCAGTAGGCTCCTCAGGTCGATTTAGATGTCTATAGTTCACCAGCCTAGGAGCTTCGGTAGGTGACATCCTAGACAAAAATGTATCCTCATAGAGAGATGCCCTTGATGTCTGATGAAAAACGCCATTTGTTGGGGGCAACATTGAGGCTGAGTGCATTTCGTTCAAACCAAGATGTCTAGGTGCAGTTGACAGTACATGTAAAGGGCGAAACATTTCTAATAGACTTGTTACCTGCAACATTACAACAAACTTCAAGTAAAAAAGACAGTGGTAGTACTAATACGAAAAAAATTCCTTTTACTCAAAAAGAAAAGGCAAAACAAAGAAAGCAAAAACGGAATGTAACAATTGCAGAGCTTACCTGTCTGATATTGAGTTCAGGATTAAATTTGTTAGAGTGTTTCTGATAATTATCTTTTATAGCATGTTTAACGTCACTCTCTGTCAAGGGCAAACAGTCTTTTAGAATTTTGAAACTCACCTGAACAAAATAAAAAATACTGTTGATAAAGAGAAATTACAAGAAAGTGAAAGAATATAAGTGTGTGTGTGTGTGCCGTGTGGCATATAAAGCGGCCCCCTTAAATTATTATTTCAGGCTCCGCGACTGGTGGGAACACGGCGGTAAGAAGTGGAAACCGGATGATGAACACGACTTTCAAACAAAAAATGCACCAGTAGACAGTGGGTCCACCGAGTAGGCAAGGACTGGAGCTACTTTCGTTAGGCTCTAGACACCATGTTGAGAAAGGGAGAATACGAGAGAACAAGTGAAAGAATCTGTGTGTGTGTGTGTGTATTACACAGCAGAGATATATTATACACATACACAACGAATTACAATAAATACAAATATTATTGCTACTATTTAGGATATGCATATGATACTACCAGCCATAGCTACTTCACTTATGGACGTCATTGCTAACAAACATGAACGTAGGAAAAGGGGAAAATGGAGCATTAATAGATACAGTGCAGTTGATGTTGTCACCGTCAATTTTGAGTACAGGTGCTATGAGAGGCACCTGCTGATTAGACGCCAAAAAACTCGAGGTATTGACTGACTTATGCAGGTAATTGGCAAACATCGACCAAAACAAGAAAAAAGTTGGATAAACAAGCAAGCCAGCCGAAGACTGCAACAATGTCAGTGGTAATACACATGATTTCCAAATGAACCAGATCAAACTGTCACAGTCAAACATATTTCTCCATATGTATTCACAAGTGAATCAACATCCAGCAGGCTAGTTATAGTCTTGAAGTGTCAACAATTTAACCCATTAACTTAAGAACTAGTCATTTATACAAGTTTTTTAGTATAGCCAAGGTGGAAAATTACTATATAATTGGCATATAATATATGCATTTAAAATGAATTATTTCTTCTTTCCACTCACTAAAAACATGATTGATGCCACAAACAGTTGGGTGATGTGACGAACACCACTTCGATAAACTACTACTCAAGCCAGAGGGTGCTAGTTATACGAAGAGGTCACATTTTTAGGGAGGAGGGGATGACTTTGACAAGTTAATTTTTTAGGTTACAGTTTGAATCATCAGTGATTTAAAAGCTTACCTGAGCAGGAAACCTTCCCCCAAAAGCATATGGTTCGATATTAAGCATTCCGGTTGAGGTTGCTAAATATATACCATAAAGAAGCTTCACATCAGTATCAAACAGAAAAAGGTGCATGCCGGGATTGATCCTCTCCACAATATACTTTCTCCCTGCAGGAAGCGCAAAAACCCGGTAGCTATAGCACTCTGGTTTTGTCATTCTATTGCACATGAAAATAAACCCCGCAAGTTTATCCGGAGTATCCGTGCCCACTACTTCTGCTTCCATTGAATCACTGCATGAATTAACAACAGATTAATTCTAGAGGTCTTATTTTTCAAATGAACCAGTTCAACCATCGACTATTACTAATATATCACACAATACAAAAAATATTACAAATATGGTTGAACCATAAGCCACTATCTTCACCGGCTGAACAATCGATCTGTTTGTAATAACACTGGTTCAAATCACTAAACAATTAAACAAGGGAAAATAGAACAAGAGAAATGAATGTGTAGATGCCGCATGCAACCAATGAATCAGTTGGATAAACACACACCCTGATTAGGCTAAAAATGTCAAATAAGATTAAAGAAACTATGCCGGTAAAAGTGTATACAAATATATTTTGTTTCTCTCATCAAAGGCATTACCAGCATCATTACCTTTTCCTTTTACCTTCCTCACACAATTAAAGGTACCATTATTTGAAACAACTATTCAATAAACATGCACAAGCACATAATATAGTATTCGCATGCAGATCTTGGTTGTTAGAAATTTCAAACTAAGAAGACATAGGCTGTGTTTGGTAAAAAAAAAAAGTGGATAGCTGCTGATTGAATTTGTAGTGCTTGGTAAAATTAGCAAACTTATAAATATGAAATGACAAAAAAAGTATCTATATTTTTTTTTCTAATTAAGGTGACGGGTAAAAGTGAGGGAAAAATGATAAACTATAAGTTTTAAATTATAAGCTACTCTTAAGTAGCTTATAAAAAAAAAACGTTATAAGCTGGTAAACAAAAAAGCTATGAGCTGAAAATTTAGTTTTTCCAAGAAAAAACGTCAACATAACATGAAAGGAAACATATTGAAGAAAATAACAAACCCTCGTGTCAAAACCAACCTCTCCATCATCAATCGAACTTTAATTCATCAAAATAAATATATAAAAAAAAGTTTAATGTAGAAAACTGAAACGGCAATTTGTACGCAACAGGAAAAAAAACATTGTTATGGTGAAAGATTAAAAGAAAATGAAGGAAAAAGAGAAAGTGTGAGGCATTTTTTTACCTGAAAGGAAAATGAAATTGGGAATGCAGAAAGAAGAGAAGGAGTGTAAACTGTATAGTAGCAAGCACAACTCTTCTCGCAAGGTAGAGAGCCCTCAACCTTCGCAAAAGAAAATAAAATGACTCTTTCATATGCAGTATGCATTGCTACGTGTGCGTTGGACCCCACCTCAAATGTATTCAGTTTTTTTTTCTTTTGGTCTTGAAGCCTCTTATAAATTAAAAATGCATAACAAAGCAGTATTATATGCTCAAATATATTTTGAATATATTTATATAACTTTTTTCAAAAACTATTAAACTTGTTTTTGACGAATTTTACTATTAATACAACAAATCCATAAAACTCTACTCTCTTTTGTCTGTGTTACATTACATGCTATGTTCACCTTCTATTGCAGCTTAATAGAGATGAATCAAATCAATTAACCACCATCATTTGAAATATGTGGAAGCAAGCAATAATATAACAACAAGCTCTGTAACAACACTTCCAACCCCAGATATATGTGCTTCCGCGTGTGATAGAGCTGGTGCAGTGTTCGGACTGAACATGCAAACCAGAGCGAAATGCAATATTCATGTTTCTTTTTTGTTGCATAACAATTGAGTGGGTATTGGAATACAAAAGAATGTTTTGCACATGTGTGGTATGCTCTCAATCTCCTTCTGCTGCCTAATTGGATTCAACAGCTTAATTTAGGTTTTGTAGATTTTAAATTGGATTCAAAACTAGTGGTGGATAACTTTTTCTCTACTAAAAAAGATATAAAGGAATTTGGTGAAATTATTCCTAATTGTAGAATTGGTTTTTCATTCTTTTGTGTAAATTCTAGTGTTGATTTTAGAAGACAAACAAACAAATGAGTTTTCTCGTGCTCTTACTACAACAACCGCATCACTAATTAAATTATAAAAACTGTAAATGTATATACCTCATTATATTAAACACATTTTGATTAATGAGATGCTATAACAACTTTCCATCAAGAAAAATCCTTTTATTCTTTGATTAATGAATTGGTAAAATTGAAATAAGAAAAAATATTTATTTTCTACAAAATGCATGCTTCAAAAAAATACAAAATACAAATGTCTAAATGTTTATCTCTTACTAAAATTAAGAGAATTAATTACTATTTTTCAAAAATATCCTTATTAACTTGTACCTCAATTATCCTATAGTACTAATCAGTCCTTTCATCTTTCATTAAAAAAAAAAACAACAAGTCTTTCCATCTAATTCATACAACACTAAAAAGTAAAATCAAAACGCAGTCAACAAAGATTATTTAACCCTCCTCTCAAAAAAAGACTATTTTACCTTACATATTTTGCAATTAATGATTTTCTTAAAACGTGATGAATCACCTCAGGCTACAGCGACAAATTAGATGGAGATAGTAGTAGTAAAATGCACTTTGGCCAACATCTGAGCATGCCTTTCCCAATCAAAATTTTCCTAATTGACCGTTCCAAATAAATTCTTCCCTTTACTCAATCACGTCTTACACAACCCACAAAATTTCAAAGGTCCAACTAAAATCAATATTTCTTCCTACAAAAATTTGATGTAGCATAAGGATTTAATATTCAGCACCAACAAAAGGATGGATACAGAACACTTTACTTCATCAGGGTATGCAACCCAATGTTGAGATCGGATGATATGGATATGAGAAGAGGAATAGACTGAAGCCACAAGGCTCCAAAGACTCTTTTCTGGTGAGCTTTTATAGATTGGGACGGCCTGTTAAGATTATATCTTATATCAAATATGTGAATCACAGGATCCGCTGAACCAGATGTTATATAAAGACCATCAGGAGACCATGCCTGATTAATCAGAGCTGATTGAGATTCACTGCTTTCTTGTTTCCACCCAAAAGCATGAAGTTCTGTCCGCCTCAATCTAATATCAAATAATCGAAGCTGCTTCTCGTGAGTCCTGATCGAAAGAAAAGTAGTTAATAAACTATAGTTTCAGCAAGCTAAATAATACCCAAGAATGGCAATAGAAGAAAAATCTTGGTGTCAAGTGGAAATAGGATCAACATGGTATTGTTATGTTCCTATCTCTTTTCTAGACAAAAGTATGTTCCTATCTTAAAGGCAGACTATGTCCGGAATTCAATGTGGAATAGAATATACCAACCAATATTATTATCAAGTAGGTTACAACTTTTAACTATCACTCCAACCAAGAACATGAATAACAAAAAGGAATTTTCAACTCTAAACCACAACAATTGAACATACTCTCGTCCTTATATTGAAGGGGGTGGATGTGCCACGCAACTACTGAATCATGGGCCAACCATCTCATTTGTTTTGCCCATGTTTATAAGGCAGAAGAAAGACCCAAATGTCATCCGCATAAAAAAGACAACTGCATCCTACTATTTCAAGCACATTCCATGTATAGAAAAGGACAAGGATAAGCACTAAAGATCACAATAACTTTTTTCACCATAAGGATGTTGCATGCAAAACAATATTTACATGCCCTTCATAGAGATTCCATTTTTTCCAATCAAAAGACACAGATGTGAGATAATAGAATGGTGGCGGTCAAGTAGCATGGGAGTTTAAAGTCGAAGTAAGCGAACCAAAATTCTTTTTGTTCCCATTTCACTGAAGTTCACAGGTAACTTGAGCAATTAGAATAATTTTTTCGCACTTTAGTAAGCAAAGAGTAATATTGCAAGAAACTTCTTGTGGGTTCAAATTTCTGCATCAAATCTTTTATCACTGTTTTTAAGTGAACATACTTAATCTTCCCTAAAATAAAAAAATTGAGACAGCTAAAAACGTCAAATTTGAAGCATGTTTAAATTTCTGCAATCCATGGCAAAGCCTGTAGAAAATAAAGGCAAAAAGGTTAACAAACGGGACTTCAAAGCAACCGCAACTTACCCTGTTTGAACCATAAACAAGTTGAAGTCGACCGGATTGGGAACGACACTCATGCATTTACTATCAATCTGATGAGTGAACTCTGCTCTTCCTGCACCAACATCAAACCCAAATATTCTCCTGTCTGCACCTGCAGATAACACAATCTGCTTCTGCTGCATACCAGCAACACCCATGACAGCAGAAGAATGAAGATTCCTGTGCAATGGTCTTGGCTTCCATTTGTCCTCATCATCCTGCTCGCGCCAAAGTACAACAGCATGGTCACTTCCACCAGTTACAAAACATGTGTCTTCCCAGGGCATAAAAACAATGCCATTGATAATTCCCTTAATATGGGGCTTGTCCTCTAAGAATTTCACACGTTCTACCTGTCAAATTTATATAAATTTTGTGTATATCAATAGCAATGACCAATAAAAGAAACCTAAATCCAAAGTTTTAATTTTATGTCAGGGTATGAGTTAAAAGCCATACCCCTTTAATTTTATTCCAATTTGTAACTGATATTTGTGAGTCTCCACTATCAGCAGTATATACTGAAAAGAGCCTGTTTCCTTCCGGGTGCCAAGCTATATCTTCTGGCCATCTTCTCTGTTTTTGGGATGAACAATCAGTAGAGTTAAGCAGAGAGGCTGATGATCTACAAAATAATAGGCAGGATGAATAAAATATGAATTAGATTATATGGGTGGATCAACTCCACAATATTTTTAAGTTCAGCTACAATGCTCTACACTCCTGTCTCCTAAACATCATGTCTACTGAAGAGGAAACCATCAGTGATAGAGGAAAGAAGAATGATATAGTCAAAATACAATTAAATGGGAAGAAAGAAAGAAATGTATGAGATAACACATAACAAAGAAGCTTGAAAAAACAAACAAAATGGAAGTCCAAAGTCATAAAGTTTTCCACACCAAAACCTTGCATTCAGAGAATATAAGTTATTAAAGGAATAGCCTAGCTCAAGCACACAAGAGCTTGTATAGTCCCTCCCACTTCATATATTAAGCATGTAACAAACTCTCCTATAGTTGTTACTAACAATCTGACAGCACAAATTGTTTTAGAGTTCTAAGGGGATAACTAACTGACAGGCTGTCAGTTACTTTGTTACAACTATAGGAGAGTTAGTTGCAAGCATATTATATGACATGGGAGGGACTATACAAGCTCACATAAGCTCGACCTAGGCTATTCCTCTAATAAAAATTGATAGAGATGATAGACTGTCAGCAGAAGCGGAAGGAGCAACCATAGGGAGTAGAGTACGTACACTGCAGACAAATTATGCTTATGCAGAAAATTGATATGTATTAGAAAGATTCCCCGTTCCCAATTTTATATCTAGCATATCTATTGATACCAACAATGTAACATAAATAAGAATCGAAGCACTCCAAAGTGGCACTAGAAAGATAGATCAGGGCATACCCTTTGGCTTGGACTTTCCAGAAGTTGACCAATCCATCCAAAGCACTGCAACACTCCCAAAAAGTAGCAAGGATCAGACTAAAAGATTATATCTATCTTGCATTACCAGAAACATATATTACAAAATAGACAAAAATGACTAGAGTTATTGTTCAAACAACTAAAGGTTGTTTTATAAAAAGATATGAACCACTCACCAGCGTTTATGAAATAAAAAATAAATAAAAAAACTTGTACAAGATTCAATATTTCTGTGTAAATCTTGATAGAGAAGCATACTCACGAGGAAACTTGTCATGTAGTTTCCTAGCTACAACTTTCTTTTATACTCTAGTTAATGCAAACATATATTTTTAGAAAATGGTTACTGATAAAAGAAGCAGAAAGAATCATATTCAAGAGAGATATTCATACAACAGATGCCCCGCATAGGCAGTCGTGTGGATGTTGAATTTTATTCAAATATAAGCTTAAACCAAAACAATAAAAACTTCCATTTTAGAACTTACATTTGAACCTCTCATTCTATCTTGATTGGCAAACTATATAAGTTGGCCCATACCCTAAAATTATAAGCCTAGATATCGATTCATCATATTGCAAATTGCAGTTTAAGTACAATTGTTCCCTGTTAATAACATTTGACCTTTGCCTTCTGCAGACAAAAGCTGGGAGATGAAAAGAGACGGGTAAAAGGAGAATTTAAAAAAGGGAGAGATTTACCTATTAATCATTATTAATGAGTAGACTTTCAACAAATCGCAGAAAGGCAATTGTTTAGAAACAAAATAATCCTATTACCTGGTCGCAAAAAGCTGATCATTAGCGGGACACAAAGCAATACTCCGCAATTTCCTCTTGTGCTGACTTGGGATGTGGTTGCTTGATTGGCAGTGTACTAATTTCACTGATATACTCTTGCGTATTAAAGGAATCAATTCCTGGTGTTCTTTTTGTTCTGGAAAAATAAAATAAAATTTTTATACATCACAATTAGAACCAAAATCAACCTTGAGATAAAGACAACAGTAATAAGCCAATACCAGATATGAAAACCAAAGAGAAGCACATAACCTTAGAAACAGGCTACAGCCAATATACCAACTAAATATACAAAGAGACAGTTCAGATAAGCTTTCCGAGCAGCTCTTACGGAAGGAAAAAAATTACTAAACAACAGCTTTTCATATAAGTTGAAATTAGCTTCTACATTTCAATTTTTCAAAAACTCTCTAATTAAACTTTTCAATAGACGTGTATTATAGCTTATAAGCTATGTCGCAGTGAACTTCAGATTGAAAGTATGCCCAACATGTATCAGTGTCTGACTTTGATACAACATCAACATGTGTGAGTTACATTTAATCGACTGCAACAACAACGAATCATTAAGTAGGGTTATCTATGAGATGTGCTTAATCACTTCCATTTTTTTAAATTATAACCAGTGTCGTGTATGACATCTGAGCCTGTGTCAGTGCTGAACATTATTACTAATAAAAAACAATACTCCCTCTGCCCCATAATAACTGAGCCATATACAAAAAAAAAATATTGTCCCAAAAAATTTGACCCATTTCACTTTTCAATACAATAATAATTACTTTTTTCCAATTATAACTCTAATTAATACTACTTTCATCACTCCCAATTCAATATATTCTACTTTGCATTTATGATAAGAAGTAATGCACCAATACTTGACAAGACACTCAAAACTATTTTTCTCTCTCTTTCACTTGTACACTTTTTCTTAATATGTGTGAAATGAACAAAAGGCTTGGTTAAAATGGGATGGAGGGAGTAGTCATTTAAATTGAGAATCTATCACAAGCCAGAAACTAATCCAAATAAAACCCAACCTATAGACAAATAAAAAAATCAACTAAACAAACAAAACCTAATACCTATAATCTATAAATGAATGTCTTACGCTTCATATTGAAAGTGTGTCTAACACATATGACATCAACACATATGCGTTACATTTAATCAATAGCAACAACAACCAAGTCTTATCCCACTTAGTAGAGTCGGCTATAAGTTACATTTAATCACTTCCATTTATTTACATTATTACCAATGTGTGTCTGATGTCAGTGCTTCATAGCTTATAAGAACAATCTTACTAGGCAAAAACTACAAAGTAATCTATCACAAGCTAGAAACTAATCCAAACAAACCTAATACCTATAGTCAATAAATGAATTTCTTACCAAATTTTCTTTTTGTCCCTTTATCCTTCCCTTCAACATTTTGCTGATCTCTTTTGGACTTATCTGATTTCCCTCCACTAACCGAAGAAGTGTGAACAGACGAAACGGCTACTTCAGAAACAGAACCTTTTCCCGAAGACCGCGAAATCTTCGGTGTAACGGCGGGAATAACAAGTTCAGTTTTAGATTGCTTATTGCTTTTATAAGAACGTTCATTCCTATCAATCGGACTATTCGATCTACGCTCTTTCTTAACAGCTACAGTTCCATTATCATCGTCTGAGTTAGTAATTTTTTTAGTTGTTTGCCCTCGAAGACGAGCCAATTTGGATTCTGAATCTTTTAATCTCTTTTCCGCATCATCAAGCTGCATATGTTAATTAATTTCACAAACTTAGGTTAAAACTATAAAATCAATTTAAATATTCAGAAACAAGGGTTTGGATTGGAGAATGAAGAAAATGACCTGATTTTTGGTATAGGCAAGACGGTGACGGAGATTGTTAACTTCGCGGGTTCGATGTTCGATTAAAGCGACTAATGCTTCTTCTTGTTCTTCTTTGCTCGTGATTTCGTTATCTTCTTCTTCCATTTTCTCGATTATTTCGTTACTCGAGTGTTCTTTTTCTGTCTCGCTTCCTCTAAAACCTCGCTTTCTTGTCTGAAGAGCACGTTGCAACGGGATTCGGCTCCGCCAATGTCTTTTTCGATTCTTATTTTTCAAGAACCTGAAAAGTTTTTTACGAAAGGGCTTTATATAATGAGAAATCAAAGGTTAAAATCCCGTCACGATATACATTTACTACTTATTAAACTCTAACCCGTGTGATGCACCTGTATTATTGTAGGGGCTTTAAAGAATATAAATATCATATTGATTATACATTTAATACCATGCTATGAAACGGCTGCAAAAAGGACAAAAAAATACATCAATTCAAGCTGTTAACTTTATTTTCTTACCGAATAATATTACCAGTTGTGTTCCTGAAATATAAAAAAAATGTTTTAGTGCGTATATCAATTTTGGAAGCAACAATATATCAATGTAAATGGAAGTGACTTAGTGGTGAAAGTTGTATAGTACAGGTAGACGGCACCCGGTTCGATTCCTTGCAAAACCTTTATTTCATAAAATTTATTCAAACCCCCTAAAAAGGGCGGAATTAGGGTCAGGTCAGACTGTCTAACATTTATATATAAAAGATATTAATGTGTTCCATTTATCCATTTTTCTAATGTGTTGAATCATATATAATAACGTAATATTAATATAGCATTTTTCTTAGAGGAATCAATATGACCCACGCCTTCCGTATTTTATTATAGGTCGTTTTGATATTTTTTACAAATATTAAGAAATGTAGTTAATTTTATATCAAAAAGATAAATTATAAGTAATTTTACAAAATTATATTAATCTTTTTTGTTAATTTTGTATTGAAAAGATAAATTATAAGTAATTTTACAAAATCATCTTCTATTAATGATATGGAAAAAAGATATTAAAATAATGAAAATGAGACAAAATAATAAATGATAAAGGGTATGATAGAAAATGAACATGCATTAGTATTTTAAAGCGGCTTATTTTTTTTTGTGTCCGGGATTCGAACCCCGAACTTTGCATATATTATGCATTGTCTTTACCAACTGAGCTAAGTTCACGGGAACATTTTAAAGTGACTTATAACAAATGCATTAAAAATTTAGAATCTACAAAAAAAAATATAAAAACAACTTCAAATTACAAGCGGCTGAGAGTAGCTTCTCAAAAAATAATTTTTTTAAAGAGAAAATAAATGTCAAAAGATTAAACAAGTTACAAAACAACTCCATTTTTTATAATTGTATCCAAAAAAAACTAAATTGTTTTTTTAGAAAAATGATTTTTACAACGATAAGCAAACGTAAAATAGATTATGATTTTTTATAAAATCTCTAAAAAATAATCTTAAAAAAAAAAATTGGTACAAATAATCTTTAAATTATTCAATGTCAAAATCACTTTTATTTTAATCGTAACAAACGGAATCAAAATCTAGAGATATTAAAAAAAATTGAAGCCATTAATATTTATTTACTATCATAAAAATCTTCTTTTTTTTTTAAGATTTAAAGATCTTATGCTTGAGTTTCTTGTTTTTTTGAAAAAACCACTACAAATAGCTTTTATTTTGAGGTTAAAAATGATTTTTTTTTTATCAAAATATTTTTTAAAAATCTGAACCAAACACCACAAAAATACAAATCTCAAACAAACGAGCTCTAAATATAGTGGTAAAAAGATGAGAAATGATATTTGTATAATCACTTTTGACAATTTTTGTGACAACTTTATCTCTCATATACTTAAATTATCTTTTTACTTTCTCTCTATTGATTTGATTTGTATGTCCATGCCTTTTTTTTTTATAAATTTATAGTTATTTAATAAGTTGTTATACAAATAGTTGTTCAAATAACACTCTTAAAAAAATTGATTTTGGGCTATTAGGTTATAGACGGAACTGGAAACCTATTCCTCGCCCTTAATTTTGTTATAAAAAATTGTGCCTTTCATTTATTTATTTTTTATGAAGTACCTTTCATTTATATTATTAAATTAAACATTAATCAATTGAAAAAACTATATTCGACTTTTTAGTTTGTTTTTTTACAAGATATTCGACTTTTTAGTTATTAATGAAAAAATCAGTTTAAAGTCATATCGAAAACATGCTTTAATCATGTGTTATATATCATGTCAACCTATTCCTCCGAGTTGTTTTTCCTTGTATCCTAATTGAATAAGTGATTTCACATATTTTCTATTTTCTTTCTTTTGTTTTTGTGATTTCGTCGTCTCTGAACGACTCTGTTTGTTTTGATTTCTCGTCTTTATGCGGTGTGTTTTTATTTCCCGTCTTAGTACGGTGTTGATTTGATTCAGGTTGAAAGATTAGCTTTGAGCAAGTGCAGATCCGATCAGTGACAATGACTTTGGCGTCGTCAACGTTGCATATCCGGAGACATGAATATTCCGGAGACTTTAATATATTAGTCATATTTGTAGGCATATATATTTTGCCGTTTTATGCTATTAACATGGATGTTGTGAGTTTGTTCACATATTTATCCGTTTTGTTTTTAGCGAATTTGGATTTGTATTGTATCGATGTACTCCATCAATTTGAATGAACGAATATCGTTTATTTTTGTCAAAAAAGCATTCACTCTCTGACTCCAATACCTCCCATCTTGCATCAACATTTTATTTCTTTCATCTTTCACAGACTTAAGGTACCTGACTTGTGCATCATCATAGCGGGAGTAACATTGCCCATGAATACAATTTAATTCATTAGCGCAAGCTTCAATCTCTTTGTGGTTCAAATTGCGACTTACTCGCTCAATTAACTTCTACGGACACACCATGATATTGTCCATCATATCTTCAAGACCAGTAGACCACCATCTCGCCACCTATGTCACACCACATTCTTTAATACAGATTCACGAGCCAGGCATTTTCAAATTTGATATCGACTCGTTTGCGAGTAACTACTTATGTGAAAGGTATGATATGAATGTGATCGAACACTCTTGCTAACTTGCTATCTCGTTGACAAGCTTGTGTTTGAGAAACATATCAAACCATTCAGAAGTTGCCGTGACTCTATCATGGCGCTCCTCAATAGCATTATCCGTACCTAAACTTTTGAATCATGTGTACGGATACACTTCCAACATTATATCAATGAGGCCGGCATCAACGATAGAGATTCAAAACCCAACAACCCTCCCATTTGAGTGCTAATTACGACCCCACTCGTCCTCCAACAATAAATATGGTTAAAATCTCCTAGTATGCACCAAGGATCCGGTTACAATGTTGCCAAATTGTGAATAAGATTCCATGAGTTTCTTCTTTTTTCGGTATCAGGTATGCCGTAAAAACTTGTGAGAGTGCCCAATTAATAAAATTCGGATAGCACTTGGGTGACATAGAGTTGAGTGGCATTGGTGACATTGGCCAATCACAATGTCACAATGCTTGTGAAAGAGAGAGAAACACGAGCATTGTGACATTGTGATTGACCAATGTCACCCAAGTGTATTCAAAAGTTGCAAAATTCATAATTTCACAATGGAGACTATTTTTCAACTGCATGACATCACGATCATATATCTCTATAAAAATGGTTTAAAATTAATAAACTCAATAATATGTGATACGACTTTTAACTCGTGCAATGATCTGTCACTATCACGTTAATAAGGCCCATTTCATCGCGTTACGTCTCATTGAAGTAATGTGTCAGCAGTGGGATGGGAATTAAATGCCATTGTTTTGTTATGAAAAGTAAAATAATAATACTGCACAGTTTTTATCCAAGCATTCATTTTACTTGAAAAAAATCTGTAAATAGTCATGTATAGTCCCTGCTCATAAATTTATTCCTGAAAAATGAACCTCATCACAGAAATATAGGAATCAAAATGAAAGTTCAAATTGAATAACTTCCTTCAACAATCCCAACATATAGACAAAATTCCTATGAAGACGACAATGCTCGGGGATACAATCAAAATTACATATGAACATCAGAAACAACAATAATGTAAACAAAATGAGCAAAGAACCCTTGAAACACACAATGACGTGCACCAAGGGAACTGCAAATTGTGCATTCAAAGCTAACCAAAATTTTAAGCTTCAGTTAAGCAAGTCTCTCTAAAACTTGTAAGATGGTAGAATGGTTCCATACAAAAATTTAGGTAAATAAAGAAGATACTAGAATCATTGACTTCATTCCAGTTATGTACCTCGACCTTCAAAAACTTTTTCAAGGCTCCTCTATAAGTCCAAAATTGTGAGCCCTCGTTTCCTACCGGCTGCTCCAACTCTTCTCTCTCTCTGTCTCACACACACACAAATAAAATATAATATACAATGACGGAGTTGACATGGCATGCAGCATTGAACTGTTAGTGCTCGAGGCTTAAATCAGTCAGTGTCTCTTGAAGAACTTGGTGAAGAATCTATTCCACTTGCAAACTCCTCTGCATTTGCCAAAGTTGAAGAATTCCCTTGACTACGGCTCTCCTCGTTGCCACTACTACGTAATTTTCCCGGCCTTACTCTAATATTTGCACCCAAGGGAAAAGGCTCCTGAACAGAAAAAAATAGGTCAAAACCACAATAATATAGCATTTTATCGTGTTAACAAAAACCATAACAAGTAAGAACTATTTCTAGAATCATGCACACAAGAAACTCTTTCTTACCTTACATTAAGTACTTAAAAAATAGGCATCTAACGCGTTAATATTAAATATGACTAAAAAAAATCTTACTAAATGAGAAAGCCTTTAATGTAACTACTAGCATTGTACAGGCATCAACCCAACTATTAATGTTAACAAATTAATCCAGAAACATGAAGCATGATATCTGTCAGAAGAATGTCGGTAATAAGCAGATGGAGATAGCAACAGGAAAATAGTTATGGGTAAAGAACAAGCAGATTTACCGGATCACCGGCATTTGGACCATCTGTATGGAATAGAATAGGGCGGCAACGTTTATCTTCATTCATCAGGCTTGAATTCTGGAAATGAGCAATAAGAGCAGATTTTCCTTGAATTCGGGCATATGCAAGGACTGCTACCTTTTCACTGTTAAACTTCTCCCATTTTTTCCCATGAAAAGCCTGCATAAGAAACAGATTAACTCAAAATTCATATTGCATAGCTAAATATAACTCATAAGTACATAAGAGTTCTCAAGTAACCTGGTGGAATGGAATTATTTGACCAGGGTCAATCATATTGATGAATGCATAGCCAACATTACACTTGTTCTGCAAGAATTTGTACAACTGACTTAGAAAACATTTACGATTGCTACACTTATCAAGAGTCAACCAACACCAAACAAACACTTACCTTGAAATCAATTGGCAAATACAGAAAATCATAAGTTCCCCGACAACTCTCATCTATGGCTGTAAGAAGCATCTTTGAAGTATATCTGTCGAGATATTAATACATATGTCAAATAGGAAAGAATAAATCAATAGATCAAAGACAAAGAATTTGCACGCTTTACTCCTAGGAAAATCTGTTTAAGGTAAAAACCAATTAATCAAAATAAATAATAGAAGAAAAATATGCACAGGCAAGTAAAAAGTAAAGGTGTATCCTCATAAGTGTTACCAAGCAAAAGAGCAAGATAAGATTGGCTAACGAACGCATCAAAGTGAGAAGGGCAAGAGCCAAATAAACAATTTGTAAAACAAAGATGAAAAGATAACAGTTCGAGCAGAAAAAAAAAATTGTACAAGAAGATAGCGAGAAATACTTGTTGGGAATATTTTTTATCATCAGTGTTGTTCGGTTGTCTTCCCCACGCGATATGCGGCCTAGGTCGAGTTCAAATTGTTTTTTATCAGCATTGTTATTGTTCGCTTCACTTCTACGATGATAGAAGTTTCTCATCCGTTCATTGGTAGAATCAAATTTCGACATTGAAGTCATGGGAAGTCTCCCAGGGAAGACATGTGACAACTGCTTAGGAGAGCCATGCCCAACACTGGATGTCAAATCGTTACCATTCCCACCAATATGAGAAAACATGTTGCTTGAAAGATCAGGAGGATGCAACTGCCAGCTACCATGAAAACCTGCATTTCCTAGAGAACCCAATCTAAAACCAGGAGCATCAGGAGACTCTCCCAAGTAAGAATGTTGTCTTTCCCAGGGTGATCCCGTAACAACTGGTGCTGATCCAACATGGTGGTCTATATGTGATGCTCTCAGCATATGAGCCGGTGTTCTGGGAAAGCTAGGCATCTGAGGAAGACCAGGAGAACCAACGCCATTAACAAAAGATGGCGTTTTCTGCCAAACCACAGCATTTGATGGAGATTGCTGACGCAAGTTTGAGCCATTCCACATATGATAAAGCTGATGATGGGGAAGGCTCCCATTTCCTGATGGTAAAAATTTCAAAATAAAACAAAGATTTCATGAACTAACACTCAAGTAAAGAATTATTAAATCCAAATTTGATGCCTTTTCAGCCTCTTACTACCCCGCTTATACTACTTATAGAAAAAAAAGGTCGACTCCAAGAGAACCAAGACAAAGATTGAAATCCAAATGCTTAATCTCTGATACTTAGACATGCAAGTTTAAATTTCTTCAAATCAATAATTAGCTTATTAAATAATTTATATTTGTCTTATTAAAGAGTGAAATTATTTAAAACCAAAACTGTGATTAACTGTAACAGTCAAGTCCAAAGGTTTTGAATTTCTAGGAATCTAGGATGCCATTTAAAGTAAAACAATAAGTTTAACCTTTTGAAATAAATGCATCCTTCCCTGTCATAGAGACAAGGAACCATTCTGAAAATGTTGCAAACAAAGTCTGATTATCCATGAAGCTTTTTAGGCACGTTAAACTTACCTCCTGCATTAAAATCTGCTAAGTTCCCAGTTGAGATCATTCCCTGAATATGCCTGCCATCAGATGCTTCTGTGGATCCAGTTCCAATATTGGCAGCCATTTTAATGGTGTTTGGCAAATTGTAAGGACTGCCATTAGCTAAACCATCACGATACTCAGGCAAAGAATGAGGGTGCATTCTTGGAATAGATGCAAATTTCATTGCATCAACATTACTGGAGTCACCAGATACTTTTACAGCAGATGCCCCCCTTGTGGTGTTGGAAATACTAGAATTCACGTGAAAATTTGTGTTATCAAAGAAAGCATTCAAAGGCAGCTGTGATGCAGATTGGAATCTTTGATTATATCCATTTTCCAAGCTTCCACCAGATGCAATAACTCCAGAAGATAGTCCGGCTGTAAATTATGTCTAGTGAGACCAAGTACATCTGAGCTTCTAAAAACATGATAAGTAAAAGAAGACAAAACCATACCCTTCTGTCTTAAGAATAAGATGTCATTGAGATTATGACCAAGATCAGGTTCATCTTGTCCCTTTTGAGATGGCTGAGTCATACTACAAAAGCAGGGTTTCCATGATTGTATGATCAGTAACATTATAATAGAATAACTTCACTCTTTTCTTTTTTTTTGAAGGAGAATAACTTCACTCTATTAACCACTAAAAAGCAAGAATACTATATAAGGTAACAAGAATAAATTATGCAGCCTATAAATAAAGACTTCATCTACAAAACATATATCAAAGATAGGCAAATTTAAAAAGTGAAGAGTTTCAGAAGTTACTAAAAAAAGAAGAAAATGCAATTCAAAATAAATAAATAAAAGAGTTAATAGCCACCATATTGCGATCCTAGGATGACCAGGTTCAAGCTTGATCTGCTTCCCAGCAATGCAGATTCCATTCAATGAACGGAGAGAAGCTTCTGCACCTCGAACGTCATAAAATTCAATATATTTGATATGATTCATCTCTGGATATTCATAGATCTGCAATAACAGACATAAAATTCAAGAAGCTGGTATCGTCTTTTGATATACAAGCACCAAAAATGGGCAAAAACCAACAAAGAATAACTTACCTCTTTGATTTCTCCATAAAATCCAAAAATGCGTTTTAGTTCGTCTTTCAAAACACATGAATCAAGACCAGATATCATCAGTGTACCATGGCCAATATCCTTCTCTGTAGGATTTCCCTAATATATCATCAGGTTGAGAAATATAAATAACCAGAACATGAAAAATAGGAATACAGAGCAATTGAACAAGCAAAGCACATAGCAGTAATACTGAAAGATGCTAAGACAAACAGCATAAATACTGTCTCTAACCAAATAAATTATAATAATGGAAAAGGAATTATACATACATGAGAAGTTACTAAACAAGATGATACCTTTGGAATTGAATAACGTATATCCAGTTTCCTAGAACTCAATGTCCTATTTTGAAGTGCTTTCATTGCATTTTGTGCTGCCCTTAGGTCATAGTAAGAAATCATAACAAACCCACGATGCTTGCAGGCAGTATAAAGGGTTCGGATATCTCCATATTGCTGGAAGAACAAACAAAATAGTCCACTTATATGTCACTACAAGTGGTATATATCACTTTATTGAAATTCCTATATAGCATCTACCGCTGTTAAAAAATAAAGACAAAAGGTTCACCTCAAAGAGAGCCTTTAGCTCCGAGTCTTCTGCATTGCTAGTAATGTTTCCAACAAAAAGTGTTCTAGAAGATTCTTCACCAAAAGAACTTTTGCCTTTAAAAGCCCCAGAGTAAGCAGGATCACCATCCAAGCCACTGATTCTTTTTCCTGAAGCTGAAAGTTCATCTCCTTCCAACTCCATGCCTCCACCACTGCTGAACAAATCAAAATCTTCAAAATCATCACTTGCTCTAGCATGAGCACTGCTTCCTAAACCATCAGTGACACCGGAAAACAGATCATCTTCGTCAGGAAGGAGATCCCCTATAGTGTCAGCCTCAATTTCTTCAAGAGATTTGTATGGTTCTTCCTCAGCAAGAGAACCAGCAGTAATATTCTGATCAGACTGAACACCATTTCCCAAGAACCTCACTGCACCAAGATATGCATACAAACACCCAATCTCAGAGATATATGGGAATACCATTGAACTCAACAAAAAACATGAATAGAAAAGTTTCTTTTTCTGGTGGGGTTCTGGCGCACGAGCGAACGTGTGTGTGAGGGGGGTGGGATGATACATTAGCAAATCAACACAAAAAAAATACTTACATCGTAACAAAATTAAATGGTATAATACTCATGATACATGTGTCCAACTAATTATCTTAGCATGCATGAAACACATTCTTACATTTTTGGCTAAACATATCAGACAGTGAGCTTGAGAATAGACTGCTTTCACGTGCACCTGCATTGGTGACAATCTTGTTCCCAATTAAACCATATGAGCTAGATGCTGGTTGCCTATGCACATCAGACCATGATCTCGGGTGATAATTCAACGATTCCTTTGAATCCTTCAGCGCATCTACCATGCCAGCTTGTGCACCAAAGTGTAGGTTTTCTAAAACTTCCCCCGATAAACTAGTCTGTGGCATTGGCAAGCCTATTTTTGCATTTCTTTCAAGGGTTGATGAAGTATGCAAAATGCCTCCAGGTGAAGCTGCCATTTCACTCTTCCCTGAAAATTTGAACATAGAACTTGCTTTATCCAACAAATGAATTAGATGTTCATTAAATGGACTGCTTATTTATGGAACACAAGTAAACAGACACGAATATGGGTACACGCATATATTACATTATTACTGCATCCAATATCATCATGATTAAAAACAGCAAAATCATCATAACATCTACAGAGAAAAGAGTATGTAAGTTTGCTGAGCACAGCAACTAAATTCATAAAATCACCATTAATTACACAAGCTATATCACAATGAAAATGACAGAGAAAAACCAAAAAGAAATCTATTAATACCACCCCCTACAAAATGAAATAAACGATACTAGTAAACTCCATCCATAGTTATTTATTCTAAATGCGATAAAACATTTATACAATCCTGGGCAACGACAGTAAAAGTTCAAAAATGGAAAGTACAGAGTCTGTTCGATTAAAACTAGAGAGGTATCCGATAAGGTCCACAAAATATGGAAAATGTGTCTAATAAATTAACAAATCAAAAATCAAATTGACAACACTTGTTATTCTCTAAACTCAAATGTGAAACAGTGATCAAGGTCTGAGTGTTAACTATCTGTTTTTGGTTGTAGATATATATATATATATATATATATATATATATATATATATTGTGTGTTT
>Ga0315915_1000336_pt1 | contig 44999 bp, 18 predicted proteins | sample MpolbnodulesMG_FD_207738 | JGI IMG/M metagenome (GOLD analysis project Ga0315915, IMG submission 207738) | Medicago polymorpha root nodule microbial communities from Los Angeles, California, United States - branched nodules | ecosystem: Host-associated > Plants > Roots > Nodule | place: USA... | reverse complement strand
AAGATACAATATTAGAAGAATGTGGTGAACTGTGTATTGCAAAAGAGATAGAAACACCACATGAAGAACAATTTCCTCAAGAACGGTCAGATTCTGAAGAGGCCGAAACTGTTGATAATCAAGAGGTGATGATGGTGGCAGAGAGAAAGGAACGACTACCAAGCAAGGAAAAATCAATTGAACAAAAGAGGGAAAAAGCGAGCAAGGTGGAGATTGATCGAGTCATAGACGAAATATGTGCCTTACTCAACAAACCAAGATTAGGGAGGATTTGGACTCCACATCAACTATACTTCAAATTCATGGAATTCCTCCCGAAGCGCAAGAGTACCAAAGATGATGTGTTGTCCGTCTCATTTCGTCCACCCTAACGAAAAAGGCATCGAGCTAACGACGTTAAACAAGCGCTTGTTGGGAGGCAACCCAACCCGGTTTAAGTTTTTTATGCTTTGTTTTTGCATATTAGAAATATAGATTACACTGCACCCACAAAGAGCAAAGCAGAAGTCATATTTCATTTTCTAAAACTGTCATAACTCGCTAGGCGAGCACATACTCGCCATGGCGAGTGTGACAGGTCCTTTGACCTGAGTTGACCACCAAACTGCTCGCAATGGTGAGCATATGCTCGCGAGGCGAGTTGCATCAGGTCAATCACATTTTGATTTTTAGGTAGTATAGACTTCTTTTGCATTGTTTGATTAAATGCTAAGTCATTGGTAACCCTTTTTGCACTGTGGTACGCCACAAGCTCCCGCTAACTTATGGTTTTCCCAAAACAAATTCATATCAGGTGCATGGTTATGATACACATGGATTGAATTGTGCAAAGCCAAGGTACAAGTTTCTTGCTTTTCTAGGTGAATACTGGAATTTGAGGTATGTACTTTGCATAAATTTTGTTTCATACAGTTCTCCGCAATAACATGTTTGTTTGTGAACCACTTAGATCCAACCTAAATGTGAGGATACTTCATTGTGCTTAACTTATATGCAGGAGACCGACATTCATTGTTTAACTCGGTCGATTTATGTTAAATCTAATATTTGTTTTGAAATTTGTGAAAGCATAGAAAGGATCAAGGCGATTTTTGAAATCGAGTACAAACACTTGACCACATAAAGCCTACCCTGTGAGCGAGCGAGTATTTGTTAGCCCATCTGAGCCAAATGAATCATAGTCCTCAATGATGAACTGTCAAATTCATAAGCACATTGCTTGATGAAATTGCCCAAGTTTTCGAAATCCAGTTCATTGTTGAAGCACTACAGGACTCCGATATGTTTTTAATTGTTGAACCCTAAACCTTCATGTCAAATATAGAAAACATTACAAAAGTTCCGAAATCATAGTCAATTGCTCTAATACTCCTCATTTTTGCTGTTAAAACCTACTGAAAATAACTGAAAAACATACTAAGAATAAATATATTTTTTTTACCAGCTTTTTTTAATATATGAAAAAAATGACAATGGATGCTTATAAAAAGAGAGGAGGGAGTAGTTGTTGTAGAATATAAATATGCGTTCAAGAATGATTAATGAATATAAAAAAGAATGACAACTTGTTAATCATCGACTAACTACACTTAACCGCGATTTTCAAGTATCTATTTGAACACAAAAATCATGTTTAATAAATAGTACGTATATTTAAACATTTGAAAAACATGTGTATTTTTTGATGCAATTTGGATGATTAATGATACATGAATACAATGCACATATAAAAAATTATGATTAATGACTTTCAAAATCATATATTTAATTATGTTGCAGCTTCATATTATCTTTTGGACATCAAACGTTGTAAATCGGAGACATGAGTATTTCGGTCACTTTAAATTTGTAATATTATTCGTAGGCATTTTGCCGATGTATGCTATCCACTTGGGTGTTATGCGTTTGTTCACAGATTCATCATTTATTTTTTAGCGATATTGAATGATGTATAATTTTTTTTATACATTTCACTTTTTAAAAATTCAAACCATAAATGTATCAAATCGCGCCAATTATCCTACTGATTAATATTAACGCTCTCTCCTTATTAAAAAAATCAAATCATGCTATTATCTTGTAGTGAATTTTGTAGCACAGTAACCAGAATATTCTTTTTTTCCAGCCAAGATCTGAAGAAGACGAAACCACGAAAAACTGAAACATGAAACCTTGACACGATTTTCTTGTCCTTTTTACAAAGGCAAATTAGATATCCACCTAGTAAACATGGGAAAACATTGCTCAGGAGTGTACTCGGAAGCTGTATGTCCTGAACCCTGCAAAATTAATTACATGAAAATTGCACAATCTCATCAAAGACACTTACATGTTTTAACCAAATAGTATTTTTTTCTTAAAAGAACAAAAGTGCATTTGTGATTTAATTAATAATTTATTACCTTCACAGTTGCAAATGTCATGCGATTGGAGTAAGTCCTTGTGTATCTGCATGGCAAGTTATTGATTAAGATTAGGATGCATGTTAGGATCATGTGAGTTTGATGCACCCTCAAATACTTGGTTATAAAGAAATATTTAAAAAATTGGACCGGAGGTCGAACTGGTGAACGTCGATGTTATGGTTCAATTTGTTCAATAGATTCAACCATGATTAAATCGGATGACAAATAAATATAAAATTAAAAGTATTTAAAAAAAAAAACAACGGACCAAACTGTGCGGTTACGTTCAACCTAGTTCGATTGTGATTCACTCCAATTAAATGGGACTATGATACAACTGGAATCTAGCCAACTGGCGGATTGGTTGGTGTTCGGTTCAACCAGTTGAACTCACCAGTTCAATCCAATTTTTAAAACATTGATATGACGTTTCAACCTTACCCTCCCACTTGGTCTTTTACAAACCATGGCCTCCAATCATCTACAATGGAGTAGTTTAGATCCCTTATCCAAGCTTGAGTAGAGATGAAAGGAACAACTGCATCATGATCCCCACTGAAAAAAAACACATCAATTGCCATAAAAAATCAATTAGTCTTCAGGGCATCCAGAAAGCAATAAGAAAAACAAATTTCTCTTCTCAAAATTGGACAATTTACTTTAGAGTGTAAAACAAGTAATCTCAACAGTGATGGAAAAAAAATCGTCACCTGTATATCAAAGCGCGGTATCCTTTTTTACTTAGATTTGCATGAAACTCAACGGTGCTAAAGATCTCCTTCTCAAAATCAGTACTGTAACAACGATACCATTTCCCTACGGTTCCCTATATGATATTGATATCCAGTAGTTGTTGAGACCTCTTTGATACATTAAACTCAAATTCAAAACTATTTGTAATGTAACATAGAAAATCACTAGACATTATGAGTTCATAGATTTATCATATCAAACCTCTCGAATATGCAGTGGCGAACACTCTCATTGTTGGCCCATTTATCGGAGAGGTAAAATCGATATATCTACAACAATAATGAAAATGAATAACATTGAATTTGAAACATTATAGACAAAAATTGTGTCCGAATCTACATAAGCGATGAAAGAACTTACATGGCAGCTTAATTCTGGAACTGTGAGATGAGAACTAAGAGATGCGTTCATCTCCTGTGTCAAAGATCTCCTCAGCCGACGCATATCATCTTCACAAAGGCTATCCAAAATGTTGTTCATATTAATTCCTGAGAGTAACTGAAGATAAGAAATAAAAGTTTAACAATATGTCAAACAAGACCGTTGAAGCTGAATAACAATAGATAACTAGAATAAACAAGCATTTCCGCTTTTTCACGATAAAATTTAAAGAGAAAATTCTACACCAAAACTTAGTATCCTCTTTGTAATAGATTGACTTGCCTCATTAAAGGACCGGAGATCTCTTGAACACAACTCATTTCTGGAATCTACATCAATATACTCTCCTTTACAATTTCTCTGCAGTGACTGTTGTCAATAGATATGATACATTAAGTTTAAAGTATCTTCACAAATATCTACGTTGTGAGATATGATTCCATGCATTTACACCGACAATATATATATACAAATTAAATTGGTAATAATATTACCGCATAGAGTTCATCAGAAATGAGTCCCATTCCATAAGCATATGGGATTTGATAATTTTGGTCTCTGAAGTTTGTGATGGGGTTCCCTAGCACATACCCCTGAAAATATTAAAACTTGATTAAGCTTCATAATGCATATAAAGATTTGATTAAATTTGTGATGGGGTTTCATAATTCCCTCTTCAAATTTATTTTTCGTCGGTAGTAGAAGCAACAAATTGAGAATATGGTTAGAAACCTGGAGATTTATCAATGGTTCGAGACCTTTTTCATTTCCTGTTAATCAAAGAAATGGAAAAATATCAGTCGTTTTTTTCTTCTTCTTCTTCACCGTACGGTACTTAGGAGATGTGGACCCTAGTAATCCGGACAATTCCTTTAATATGCTAAACTTTTTTCTTTGCTTATTGTCAAAGGAGAATGCAAATAATCAATTTATTAGAGTGAGAAGGACTAATTAAAATGATTAAGAAATTGTTTGGCCACGATCAATATAATTATAAAGATATTTACCATTACTTAATGACTAACCCATCTTAAAAATTGTGCTTTTAACGATTTCTAACCATTTGAAATTCCTTGAAGAATGGGTGGGACAGGAATGCCAGAGTATGAATCAGCTCCAATGTAGAATTCATTTGAAAGAAATTCAGGGTGATCAATCAGCCACTATAAAAATTCAGATAATTGTTTAAGCTGATAAATAAAGGTCAAAATAGCATTTGTTTTGAGTCATAGTTAGGAGATGATTCTCCTAAAGTAATTATTAGACAAAGAAATAAAAAAGTGTGACAATGAATATGGCAACGGTAACATGATCGGCTTTAATTTCATAAAAGAAGATCATAGTCGGCCTCCATCATGAAAATAATTAAGTCTGAAGATGTGGAAGAAACTCTATCTAGCACGTCAGTGCCAGTATTCACCTTGTTAGATTAAAGAACATACCTTCCTAAGAAATTGATGAGTATGGTGAACTAGTTTCCAGTCGCTCCGGTGATCCGTGACATTTTTTGCATATGAGAAACCAGTTCCAAGTGGCAAGTCTACAAAAATAATGCTGCATAGCTGACCAAAATATCATTAACATTACTACCGGCAAATCACCTTCCGATAATGAAATCAGGAAAAGAAACATATAATAAGAACGGATATTGATCTCAACAAAAACTATATAAATATTACAACCACAGGACATGAATGATATAAACATAGTTCTTATTAGTACAAATTTTGGATTAACTTAAGTAAATGAAATCATTGTTGAAATGCTATCAACACCTTTGTCCATGACTGTGGCCTTGAGACCAAACTAGGCATACTCCCATCGTACTCCTTGATTTCAAATGCAACTGGACCTATTAACATCCAATTGAATATTTGCTTCACAACATGTTAAAATTTCAATCGTGATCTTGACACAATATTTTTAAAAACTATCTATACAAATATTGGCTATGAAAGAAACACTTGCTAATGCAATTTATAGATTGAGTGCAGAGATGACCAAATTATTAGCAGAAACAAATGTGAACCCTATGTACAACATGTATGATCCTAAAGAAAAAGAGTATGATAGATGTGAAACAATCTTGGATAGAATATGATACAATCTTAAAATTTAAATTAGATCTAATTCAACTTATAAAGTCATAGATGTACATAGTCAGATTGCATTATCAACAAACTGTCATAACAAGATTAAAAAAATAATAAATTTGTAATTTGAAAATTACCTATTTGATAGGCAAGGGCAGAAAAAGAAGAGCAACCAGGACCACCAGATAACCAAAGCATAAGAGGGTCTTTTTGAAGATCATTTTCTGATTTTACAAAATAATAGAATACTTGCATGTCATCATCTGTTTCTCCTAACCCCACGTAGCTATCAAGTATATGAACACACAACTACATAACTTGCTACAGTGCACCCCCATTAACAGGAGGTGAAAAATGAAATAAAATATGGAATGATTAAGATTACTGACCCTGTTTCAAGTTGAAAAGGAAGAGGACCTTGAAAACCAGGAAGCTGTTCAACCTTTGAACCAGAAGCTTCAAGAGGAGTTAACATATGCAAACTAAAAAGTCCAAATGCTAGTAGAATCTGACAACAACGGTATAGTGAACTATGAATAGGAGGAAGAAACTTGTTCATCTTTGCAAGATTCAACTACTTTCTGACACTTTTAATGTTCATTTTTTATAAGAACGTGGGTTCTATAAAATACATGAAGTACAATGATTGAGATGAACTGCTAACATACAATTGTGAAATCTCTCGAGCTTGAACAAACAAGTGGGAGGTCATAAATAGGGGTGGAAATGTGATAGGCCGGGTCGGGCTTTGTAAGGTTTAAGTCTGGCCTACTTCAAAAATTATGATAATTATTTTTGACTATTACTTTTCCCATCCTCTTAAGTTCTCGTGCGCCTTGCAAAATTACAAAAATGCCCTCCAGATTATACAATCCGGACAACTAATTTTCCAGACTTTTCCGGATTGCTATATAATCCAGAAATCACTTTTACTAGTTTTACACACTTTGGTTACAGTTTGCTTTATTTTTATATTATTTAGATGCTTAAATAATACGAACACTTTGCTAAATTCATAAAAACAATCTCATTTTATTAATATAAACCGAAAAGAAAAATACGAACAGAAATAATACTCAAAACAATCTCATTTTATTTATATAATTATTCATACAATTACAATAGGGTAAAACTAAATCTACAAAAGAAAAAAAACCACAAGAAAACCAACCTCCCTGGGTAAAACTAAATCTAGCTTTACTCCAAGAAAGTTATCTTGATGGTATGTTTCTGGGGGGGAGGCTAGGGTAAGGTATGTTTCTGGGGCGAAAGATATCTTGATGGTCAACCTTGCATCCAGACAGATCAACCTGACACCCAAACAAACCGTGCTTCTTTGCAACACGTTGCCTTCCCCATTGACCGATCATATAATCCATGAGTTTCCAAAGTACCCTTTTTTTCTTGAAAGGCCAACGATGGAAACACATTGTGAAGAAGGAAGGGGAGGAGAAACTGTGATGGTGTGAAGAAATGTGAAAGTTTGGATGCAATTTATAGGAAAAATATTTGCCTAGCCATTTATTTTGGTCAAAAAAACGTATTCAAAGGAGTTTTACCAGCCATTAATACTGGTAAAAACCCTTGAAAATGTGTTTCTTGCGGTGCAGACCACCGTCCAAAATAAACTGACACAGTTCAGATTTCATAATCCAGACAACTCTCATGGTTTCCAGATTGTGTAATCCAAATTTTTACGATACTAGGCCAAGTTGAAGGATGTTGCGCACCTTCTCTGGGGTGAGGGACATTCCGGATTATGTAATCCGGAACATGATTTTTTTCATGTGGTCTACATTGGACCGACAGTTTCTATGGTCCAGGACGCCCATGGACCTATATAAATAAGTGTCCCTGTTTTCATAACTAGTAAACCAAACCAAAAAAAAAAAAACCATGGAAAATTTGTATTTAATTCGAACACCTAGTTGGTTACAGTTTACTACAACGGGGGAAAACCACCCCATCTGTTCAGGATTCGCACTGATGCCACCCTCTCTGGGTTGAAGGATCAACTGAATGAAATCAACCTCGAACTTAACCACAGAGACACACGGAAGGTGGATAGTGTTGAGTATCGACGTCTGTCGGCCGACTCATCCGGGAGTCTGCGGTTCAGCCGGATGAAGCTCATGAACGACGACGACGTGAGAACCATGTTCTCCATTTTTTGTCAGTATAGTACTAGAGGGCCGATCGAGTTGGACGCTTCGTTGGTCAAATCTGTTGAAGAAATTCGAAAAAGTTTGATCCGGCCCAAGAACTACGAAGAGATCAGGGCACTACTAGAAGCACCAGACGAAGAAATTAGTTTAGATGATGCGTGATCTACTATGTTTTATTTTATTACGTGTATTATGTTGTTTTTATTACGTGTTTTATGTTGTTTTTTATTACGTGTTTTATGTCGTTGAACTAAATTGTTATATGTTGTTGAACTAAGTTGTTTTGTTATGTTTTAAATAATATATGTATTATCTAAATTTTCATTATGTGTTGCTTTACGCCAAAGATGTGCATTTAAACGCTAAAATAACCAAAGATATGCATTCCAGATTATGTAATCTGAATTTACATAGGGCGTAAGTGTAGTTCGGATTACATAATCTGAAATCCTTCAGCATAGGATTCTTTTATATGGACCACATTGCACCAAGAGTTTATGTGGTCCAAAACATCCAAGGACCACTATAAATAAGTGCTCCCCGGTTTTCAGCTTCAATTCCAGCAAAACACACAAACACACCAAAGAAAACCATACAAATTTTTGTCATTAATATGAGGATCTTACTCACGTGGTCGCAAATAGATAGCTCTCTATTTGACCGCGTGATGAAGATCTTCAGCATGCTGTCAAAAATACAAAAAAACACACCAAAGAAACCATGAAAATTTTTGTCATTGTGTTGAGGATCTTTCACATGCTGTTTTAAGTAGATAGCTATATGTTTAACAGCATGATGAAGATCTTCAACATGCTTTCAAAAATATATATAGATTATTACTCTACATTTGAATACCAGGAGGTTTGCTATGAGCTAGATCTTAGTGCCTTGATGATAGAAATATCTCAATTGGGAAGGCAACATGATCTAACTCAAAACAATCCTCTTGAAAAACCTTGTCTTCCATCGTTATGTTGCAGATCTGAATCCGAAAAGGTTTTTATGAGCTCGATCCAGTTGGCCTTTCGATAGAAATATGTCAGTTGGCAGGCCAGCTGGATCGAGTTCAAAAGCACCTCTTTCCAACACTATCCTAGAATATTTTGTTGTTTACGTTGTTTTATGCTGCTTACTTGTTTTTTTATGCATTTATTACTTATTTTCCAAGAAATCTATCTAAGAAACCATCCAAATAGGCATTCTGGTGTTGTCCGGATTATAAAATCCGGAATGTTTTTGTCATTTTCGGATTATATAATCCATACAACTTCAGTTATTTTTTGACGGTGCGTTTCACAAAATGTTTGGCCTGTTAGTGGAGTTTTAATACGTTTTTTGGACGGTTTTGAATGACAAACACGTTTTTCTTGACATCCAAATGACCTAGGACTTGTTTTATGCTATAAATAGGCTTGCATGTTCAACATATTCCTTCAGTCTTCACTTCATCTCTTTTCTTTCATTTTCTTCAAAAATTTTAAGTTTTGTAGGAGTGTTTGTGGTGTCATGGTCATTGTTGACCGTTCATATAACCCCTGCAATTGCTTTGCAGCTTATGCGGGGGTTATATAATGGTCAACAGAGACCTTTGACATCAAAGAAAACACCAAAATTCAGATTTCAAAAGTGGGAGGAAGCAACTTGTTCATCTTTGCAAGACTCAGCTACTTTCTGACACTTTTAATGTTCTTGTTCACACACAAGTGGGAGGTTATAATGATAAAAAAAATTTGTTAACTCTTCGGCTTTTATAGTAAAAGGGTTTTATGAATCAAGAGTTCAGTCAAAAAAATAAATAAAGTTTAATAAAAAATTGTTTCATATAAAAATTGATTTTAAAATTAGATGAAATTGGCCTTACTTATGTTAAGTTATTTTGCCAATTTATTATGTGGCATCTCTTTAAAAATAAATTTCTAAATACTTTGAAATTTTGTTGGATAATAGTACCCCGTAAATAAATTAATTTGATATTTAAAATTATTATAAAATAAATTAAAGTAAAAGCATGATATTAAAAAAAACAATGGATGCTTATAAGAAGAGAGGAGGGAGTAGTTGTTATAGAATTTAAATATGCATTCAAGAATGATTCATGAATATAAAAAAGAATGACAACTTGTTAATCATTGACTAAACAAACTTAACGGTTATTTTCAAGTATCTATTTAAACACAAAATCATGTTTAATAAATAGTATTTATATTTAAACATTTGAAATCGTGTGTATTTTTTAATGCAATTTGGATGATTAATGATATATGAATACAAGGAACTTCTAAAAAATTATGATTAATGACTTTCAAAATCATTAGATATCAACGTTGCAAATTCGAAAGATATGACTATTTCAACCACTTTAATTTTATCGTATTATTTATAGGTATTTTTCCGATGTATACTATCAATTAGATGTTGTGAGTTTATTCGCATATTTCTCCATTACGTTTTAGCGATATTTAAACAAATTAATGCATTTCACTTTTTAAAGATTCAAACCATAAATGTAACAAATGGCGCCAATTATTGTACTAACTAATTTTAACGTTCTCTCCTTATTAAAAAATCAAATCATGCTTATTGTTATCAATCCTATTATCTCGCAGGGAACTTTGTAGCACAGTAAGCAGAATATTATTATTCTTTTCCAGCCAAGATGTGAAGAAGACGAAATCAGGAAAGAACTGAAACATTCATGAATCCTTGACACGATTTTCTCGCCCTTTTCACAAAGGCAAATTAGATATCCACCTAGTGAACATGGGAAAACATTGCTCTGGAGTATACTCAGGAGCTGTATGTCCTGAACCCTGCAAAATTAATTACATGGAAATTGATATAAAGAACTAGCACAATCGCATCAAAGACACTTAAATGTTTTCACCAAATTGAGTGTTTTATCTTAAAAGAACAAAAGAACACTTGTGATTTAATTAATAATTTATTACCTTCACAGTTGCAAATGTCATGCGATTCGAGTAAGTCCTTGTGTATCTGCATAAAAGGAAATTACTGATTAAGATTAGGATACATGTTAAGATCCTACGCACCTTCAGGAACTTGATTATGAAGCAATATTTAAAAAATTGGACCGGAGGTCGAACTGGTGAAACCTCGATGTTATGGTTCAATTTGTTCAATAGGATGACAAATAAATAAAAAAAGTAAAAGTATTAAAAAAATGCAAACAAATAAAAAGCAATGGACCAACTGTGAGGTTACGTTCAACCTGGTTCGATTGTAGTTCACTCCAATTCAATGGGACTACGATACAACTGGAATCTAGCCAACTGGCGGATTGGTTGGTCTTCGGTTCAACCAGTTCAACTCACCAGTTCAATCCAATTTTTAGAACATTGATATGACGTTTCAAGCTTACCCTCCCACTTGGTCTTTTACAAACCATGGCCTCCAATCATCTACAATGGAGTAGTTTAAATCCCTTATCCATGCTTGAGTAGATATGAAAGGAACAACTAAATCAAGATCCCCACTGCAAAAAACACATTAACTGCCATTAAAAATCAGCTAGTCTAAATGGCATCCAGAAAGCAATAAGAAAAACGAATTTCATTCCTCAAAAGTGGACAATTTACTTTAGAGTGTAAAACAAGTAATCTCAACAGTGATGAAAAAATAACTTCACCTGTATATCAAAGAGCGGTATCCTTTTTTGCTTAGATATGCATGAAACTCTACGCTACTAAAGATCTCCTCCTCAAAATCAGTACTATAACATCGTTCCCATTTCCCTATGGTTCCCTGCAGAGATCAGTACTATGATTTTCAGATTGGAGAGGTCAGTTTGTTTTTGTTTAATTCCAAATATACATTTGTTTATTTAGATTATTATTATTTTTGCTTAAAGACTTGTATCTAACTGCTAAGTCTAGATAGGAATGTGATTATTTTTGTTTTTATTAGGCTGCTATAATGAATAAAACTTATGCTTTCAACTCTTTATTGGAGAAGCATGCTTTAGCCTAGATTGAGTTTGCTGGTAAGTTTATGTTGTCCAATTTTAAGGACATATGTTGATAATTCCAATTCTTCAATATGGACTAGCTCATTCTTCTATTCTTTTGAGTTGTCATAGATACATCAACATTATGTTCTTTAAGACGTAAGGCCAGTTTCTTTTATTTTTCAATCATGTGTTAGTTTTGAATGTTGGTGATTCCTACTATGGATTATCATATGGACTGAGATAGTGTTTTCTAGATTATCCTGCAATGATGCTTCTTGTTATTTAATCTCGTTGACAATAGATTTTGTACAGGGAACAAAATTTGTATGTACTCATAAGTAACTCTTGTCATGCTATTATATATTGTCCCACAGGTATGCACTTCTATGTGAGTTTGATCTTCAAAAAGAGGGTCATGGTGCTGCTATTGAATTATCATAAGGGTTGTTTCCTAAACTTTTTTATACGAAGCTCCAACTATGGTAAAATTCTATGTTTTAGTGTTATACTCAAGAAATCAGTGACTATCATAGATAATAAGCCTTAATGGCAGGTTTTCTGTATTTGGAATGATGAATGAGGTTTGTTGGAGTTGTTTAATTCAATTTAGCGAGTGTCAGTTTTATGCAACACATGAATAATTGTTTATCTTGAATCAACATGTCACTCCAAAGTGTAGATGTCTTTTGAGGTGATAAGTAACAACTGTTAAGTCACTGGTTGTGGAACTTTAAGTGATGGTTTTTAGTAAAATGTTTATCGTTTATTTGATCACTAGTATATATGTAGACTAGAGAACTAATCTTATGGTGCAATTCACACTTCGTAGATTCAAAGTTGCAATAAATATATTCACCAACCTAAAGACTGTAACCGTTTTTTCCGGTGATTCTACTTCCATTTGGCGAGGCTCCGGAAAGGGTTTTCCACCGTTTTTGCTTGATTTCTCTATGTCTGAAGGTTGTTTTCTCCGATTCTCTTGGGTTTTGCCTCAGATTTCACTATTCTTCTATCTGTATCAGCTTTTTCCGGTGATATAGATTCCTTACGGCGAGGCTCCGTTGTTTTGCTCGAACTTTTTCCGGCGAAGTCCGTCCTCTCCGGCGAGCTGTTAGGGTTTTTTGGTTTTGAGTCTGGTGGTTCAAATGGTTTGCCCGTGGTCGTTGCTCTCCCCATCGGGGACGGTGGTGCCAGAGAATTCTGGGAAAACGTTTGCCCAAGTCGTTGCTGCATCTTGCGACATCCAATTGAATCAGCTTCCTCCCAAAGTTTTCATTGGTGATACAGTTAGCATCAAAATTTCGCAGAAAGAGTATGAAGCAGGGCTCGAGGAATGCAAGAGTAACCTCCATGGAAGATTGACCCTGCAAAAGGGAGACCCACCTCTGACAACGAAGACTCTGAAGCACAAACTGGATGGATTATGGCCCAATCTGAAGAATTGGTCAGTGATTCCTTTAGGTAAGGGGTACTTTGAATTCAAATTTCATTCTATTGAGGATATGAGGAAGATTTGGGCAATGAGAGTTATCAATTTGAAACCTGGAATTTTGCGATTCTTCTGTTGGTCCAAGGATTTCAATCCTCAATCTCAGGTTCAAGTTCATGCTCAGTTATGGGTAAGATTGATGCATTTTCCTCAAGAGTACTAGAGGAAAACAACACTATTTGAGATTGCTTCTGGCATTGGCACACCCCTCATAATTGATGAAGCAACACAGTCTAGGCTCTTTGGCCACTATGCTCGTATACTGGTTGATGTTGATATGTCTGGCAGATTGTTTGATTCAGTGTTGGTTGAAAGGGAAGGCCATGCATTCCCTGTGGCCATTGAGTATGAGAAGCAGCCTTCTTTTTGTCATCATTTTAAGGTGCTAGGTCACTCTATACTTCAATGCAAGAGGCTAAATATTGAGAAAAGTCATATTGTCATAGAGGTTCAGCAGAAAAAACCTCACTTACAGAAAAACAAACATAGCCAGCATCACGCGGATAGCTTGAGTAACTTGCAGAATGTGACAGGAAGTTTGATCCCTCAACCAAGGGAGTTGGTTGTGGAGGAATGTGCTGATAGAGTGATCACTGAACCCCAAAGTAGTTTGAATGAGGGTGTGGCAACTTTCAAGGAAGCCTCATTAGCTGATGATATTGAAGGGGAGGTGTCTCAAAATTTACAAACTATGGTATTCAATAGTGCTGATTTAGTGGATAGTGGAGATGATATCACCTTAACTAACTCCTTTTCAAGGCTTGAGGATGATGAAATTGAAGTGGGGGTGGATATCAATCAAGGAGAGACCTTGGTTAGTAGCACAGTCCTCAATGTTTCAAAAACTACAGAGACAGGTTTGCCAAACATAGAGGCTACAAAAGTGTCTGCTAACTCTGGAGAAAATTGCACATGCCTTACCTCAGTGGCTGTTGAGAAGGATTGGCCCCATTGTCTTTTTATTGTTGAGAAGGATCCTAGTATGTTAAAACCAGTCCATGATATCTTTGCTCCAATAGCCATGCCTGTAACAACCTATGCTGCAACATTTACCACTGACCTGAGGCCCTTTGCTCCCCTTCCGGTCTCTAGCTCAATACCCATAGAGGCTAGTAAGAGGAGTGTACAAATCCTTAAGGAGCTTTGGGGTGACTTAGAAGAGGATGAGCCTGACACAAACACTTTAACTGTGCAGGAATACAATACCAACAAACATGTGGAAACTCCAACAAAGGTTAACATGAAATTGCAGAAGAAAAAAAAAGAAGCAAAGTGATCTTGTCACTCCTGCTGATACAAATTCAGGAGGCATAATCACCCATTCTAAAAAGTGTATCTCCAAAGAGAAAAAGTTCATGTTTTAGAATCTTAGAGGTTTAGGTGAATGTAATAATTATTTTGGTGAACTCTCTAACATTTGTTGCTTCGTGATAGCTCAGGAACCTTGTCTTAGGTTTCTATCTTGTGTAAATGGGTTTAGGGCAGGCCCTCTCCTGCTCTTTTATTGTTTTTTCTTGCCTTTATCAAACAAAAAAAAGATCACTAGTATATTTGTAGTGAGTAAATTCATATTTATTTTTTTTATAAAATGACTTTTTAAGTCGGTTAAAAATGTAACAGATGTCATTGTTTTAGCGTCCATAACTAGTGAATGCTAAGTAGCGTTTGCATTTATATACACTTTTAATATGCATTAACTTCAATTTTAGCGTCCACTTTTGAAGATGCTATTTTAGGGTCAGTAGGAAACAAGTGTTTAGCACCTAAGCTTTTATTGTCATCAATTTTTTGGACTCTATACTGACTCTAAAAGGCTATTAGCATCCACAATTTGTCTTTTAGCATCCATTTTCCTGCTGAATCTAAAACACAATTTTCTTGTAGTGTCCAATAGTTGTTTATGAGACTTCTTTGATGCATTCAACTCAAATGTAAAGTATTTGTAATGTAACATAGAAAACCACTTGACATAATAAGTTTATAGGTTTATTATATCAAACCTCTCGAATATGCAATGCCTTGCGAACACTCTCATCGCCAATCCATTTAGTCACGAGGTAGTAACCATAAATCTACAACAATAATGAAAAAGAATAACATCAAATTTGAAACATTATGGATAAAAATTGTGTCTGAATCTAGATAAGTGATGAAAAAATTACTTTGCAACTTAATTCAGGGACTGTGAGACGAGAACTACGAGATTCGTTCAGCTCCTGAGTCAAAGATCTCCTCCACAGATGCTCATTATCTTCACAATAGCTATCCAAAATGTTGAACTCATTAATTGCTGAGAGACACTAAAGATAAGAAATAGCAGTTTAACCGAAAGGGTTATCATGATCATAACTAGCAACCAGACACTTCTACTTTACCTCGTATCTTATTTCAATTCATTTATATTTTCTTTTTTTGTGTCTTATGTGACTATATGTATGATTAACTAGTTAATGTTGAAAATTTTCATCTTCCTAACTCCAAAGGATAAATGCATGAATTTATATAAAAATAAATAATAGAAACTTCAAAATTTTATGTGATTATTTAAATATTTCAGTTGTTTGATTGTATAGAAAATAACATAGTTGTAGATTAAGTAGTTTAAATGAACGTAAAACTTGAGAGAGAAAGGGTTACACCAAAATTTGATATCTGATTGTAAGGAGAAAAGTGTTTTTCATTATTCAAGTTGCCAAATACAAGTAATAGTCACCTATTTATAGTAAAGGTAACAAAACAACTAAGCTAGCTTACACTACAAGCAATTGTGCAAAGACTAACCCTAATATCACTAAACATGATTAAACTTGCATATTATCAAACTACTTAACCCTAACAATCCCTCCCCTAAACTAAGCAATCTCTGAAACAGTTTATACAAGGAGTTAGTTTGGTTCTTTCAAGCTATCCATAATGCCAAGCTTAGATCTCAGTTTACAAAATGCTTCCAACTTCAGTGGCTTTGTCATAATGTCAGCTAGTTGATCTTGTGAGTTGCAATGCTTCAACTCCATGATTCCATCTTTAGTTAAGTCTCTTAAGAAATGAAACCTGACATCTATGTATTTGCATCTACCATGCATGACTGGATTCTTAGATAGCTTTATTGATGAGCTGTTATCACAGTATATTGTTGTTACTTCTTTCTGATCTTCATTCAAATGGTGTAGGATTCTTCTTAGCCAAATTCCCTAACATGAACATGAAGCTGCTGCAACATATTCTGCTTCAGTAGTGGAGAGAGGAACTATAGGTTGCTTTTTAGATGACCAAGCTATTGCACTCTCACCAATCATGAACACATAGCCCGAAGTGCTTTTCCTGTCATCATTGTCACTTGCATAATCTGAATCTGACCAACCAGTCAATTTTACCTCTTCTCCCCTTTTATACAATATTCCATAGCTAGCAGTTCCTTTCAAGTATCTTAGAATTCTTTTGATAACTTCCAGGTGCATTTTAGTAGGTCTCTCCATGTATCTAGCAACCAGACATACTGAATATGCTAGATCGGGTCTAGTGGCAAGCAGATACATTAAGCAGTCAACCATTTGTTTGAATTTGCTTGCATCATTTGCTTTAGCATTCTCATCTTTCACCAGTTTACTTCCAGTCACTATAGGATTACACACCATATTGCAATTCTCCATACCAAACCTCTCTAAGATTTCAGTATAGTACTTGCATTGGCTAATAAAGATTCCTTCATCACACTACTTTACTTCTACTCCAAAAAAATATCTCATTTTTCCCAAATCAGTCATAGCAAAATTCTTTTGAATTGAATGTTTAAATGATTCAAACATCTCAATGTCATCTCCAGTGTAGACTAGATCATCTACATACAAGCTAACTATAAGTATTCTTCCATCAGAGTTATATTTCACAAATAAAGTATGTTCATGTGAACATTTCTCAAAATTTTCTTGAGCAAAGTAAGATTCTATTTTGTTGTACCATGCTCTAGGTGCCTGTCTTAATCCATACAAAGCCTTCTTCAGTTTATACACCTTTCTTGTATCTTCTTTTTTGTAACCTAAAGGTTGCTCCACATACACATCTTCAATTAACTCACCATGCAGAAAAGCACTCTTAACATCAAGCTGATACACTTTCCAGCCTTTGCAAGCTGCAACTGCTACAAGAGTTCTGATGGTATCCCATCTTGCTACTGGTGCAAACACTTCATTATAGTCAACTCCAAGCTTCTGAGCATATTCCTTAGCAACCAATCTGGCTTTGTGCTTCTCAATTTCCCCTTTTACATTCAACTTAGTTTTGTAAATCCATTTAAGTCCTATCTTCTTGTAACCTACTGGTAAATTAGTAAGTTCCGAAGTGTTGTTACTTTCTATTGAGTCAATTTCTTGTTTCATAGCTTCTCTCCACACCTTCATCTTTGATGCTTCATCAAATGTACCAGGATCAGATGAAGTACTAAACAAAGTTAATCCATTCTGCAGTTCATCTTCTTCAGCTTCTCTACCAATCACATCATCTTTCAAGTAACTTGGTGGATTTCTTGTTCAAGGGGAAAGCTCAACTTCATCAGGTGACTCAACATCTATCTCTTCTTCATGATCAGAGGCATCAATCTCATGATCTGAAGTGTCATTCCCATTTGTATCATCAATACCAGACATTTCAGGTTCATTTTGATTTACTGGCTCATCAGTTGTGAATTCTATCACATCATCATCTATCAAGGTTGAACTTGATTGAGTTTTTTCATTCCCATTCCAGTCCCATCCTTGTGTTTCTTCAAATTCAACATCCCTGCTAATTACCACTTTCTTATTTTTAGGGTCATATAGCTTATAAGCTTTTGATTCTAACCAAGTAGAATACATCTGGTACTTTTGTCATCTAACTTGTTCCTTTGAATGTCTGGTATATGAGTATAGGAAATGCATCCAAAAACTCTAAAGTGGTGTACTGTAGGTTTCACACCACTCCATGCTTCCTCTGGAGTCATATCTTTGACTGACAATGTAGGGCTTTTATTTAACACATGAGTGGCCCATACAACTGCTTCTGGCCAGAAGACCTTTGGAACCTCTCTAGTTGCAAGCATACTTCTTACCATATTCATCAAAGTTCTATTTTTTCTCTCTGAAACACCATTTTGCTAAGGTGTGTAAGCAGTGGTAAATTGTCTTCTGATTCCATTTGAGCTGCAAAACTCATTGAATTCTGTAGAAGTATACTCTCCACCCCTGTCTGATCTTAAGCATTTGATCAAACTGTTGGAACAAAATGTGTTTAACATTACCCTTTAGAGTTTTGATGATAACAAGGTATTAAAAATTGTCAATTGAATATGCTAATATTTGTTCAAGTGTACAGGACCATAGACAAAATTTTTGTATCTTATAAGGTTCTGAAGGAACAAAGGAGAGTAATGAAATCAACAAAAAGGAAGCTTGAAGCATCTAAAGAAAAGAGGTTCTGAAGACAAGTGCTCCTGAAGTGATGATGTCATCATCAGAAGCACTTCACCAGAAGCAACATCACCAGAAGCAGTTTTCGTCATAGTATCTGAAGATCATCAGAAGCTGAGAGAATTAAAGCTTCAAAGACTGTTCAAATGATTTAATCATGCCTAAGAATTGCAAAAGACCAGAGGAGAGAAGCAATGGCTAATTCAAAAGAATTTGAAGGCATTGGATGTTTGTTCTTTAAAGAGCGTTGACAAAGGACAATTGTACAAACTGTACAACCACTACCTCCACTACTCTGATTTGTCTCTGCAATAAGACAAGAATAATAACTATGCCTGCAACAATGTTCCTCCAGACTTGGAATGGATTTGAAATTAATCCTTCATAGGACAATAACCATATCAGGCAAAAGATCATTGGTGATTGATCAAAGCTTCAAACGACTCTTTTTGATGTGCTGGCAATTTCACAACGTATCTTTCACACCCCTATATAAAGGAGTGAAGACATGCTGTTTGTTAATGCAGAATGCAGAGACTCACCAACAATTTACAAGAGCCAAAACTCTGCTGAAATTGTTCTGCATCAATAGTTCACTTAGAATTTCTTATCAAAGTTCATATCTTAGAAATTCTAGAATCTTAAGAGTCGGTATCTGATTTGTATTGTGAACACCACTGATTGTATATCAAGTGTTCAACCTCAAACATTTTTCTTTGTAATTTTGTTTGATTAGAAGTCTCTTCCTTGTGTGCTTGAGCAAAAGAAGTCTCTTGCAATTGTGCTTGAGCAAAGGAAGTCTCTTGATTTAGTTCAGGAGCATAGGAAATCTCTTGTAGTTGTGCTTGAGTAATTTGAAGTCTCTTGCTAGTTGTAGCAGTGAGCAATTGTAATCAGATATTACACTTTAGTGAACTCTCCTTGGAAGTGCAAGGGGGACATGACTACTTCTGGTTTGTGGAAGGAACCTGTATAATTGCTTTGTGTCTTTCTTCTCTCTCCCTCTGTTTTATCCGCTGCATTTAGAATTTGAACATCGCTTCAGAAGCTGAACTCTATCTGCTTCTGATCAATGACTTCAGTAGGAGAAAACAAAGAAAAAGCTAACACAATTCAACCCCCCCTTCTTGTGTTTTTCTCACCTTCACAAACATCCAGATTCCTTTTCAACTAAGACTTTGAACAATTTGAATGTTTCAAATGCCCTTGATATCTCTTTTAATATATATATATATATATATATATATATATATATATATATATATCCATGTTTTTCTACTGAAGTCATCAGTGAAAGTTATGAAGTATCTACTACCAGAGTTGGAACTACGTGTGATAGGGCCACAAAGATCAGAATGAATCAAATCAAGCTTTTCTAAAGCTCTCCATTGTGCTTTCTTAGGAATAGTTTCCTATGTTGCTTCCCCAACAAGCAATGTTTGCATTTTGCTTCAATCTCCTGCAATACAGGTAAATCCCTCACCATTTCCTTCTTAATCATAATTTTCAAACCCTTCCAACTAAGATGTCCATATCTTTGATGCCATATCTTAGCATCTTCACACTTTTCAATTTTTAAACATTCAAGAACAATGACTAGTGCAGAGATGATGAACATTCTATTGGTGCTCATCTGTGTTGACATTATCAGACCCCTCTCCTCATGATATACTTTGCAAGTATCTTTCTTAAAAACAATTGTTAGATTCTTCTGCGGAAGTTGTCCAATACTAAGCAAATTGTTTCTAAGTCCAGGAAGATAATACACATTTGTTATGACTTGAATCATGCCACCAATAAGAAATTTCAAGTTTCCTCTTCCCATTACAGGCATTCTAGAATCATCACCTAACTTCACTGATTCTCTAAACTCACTATCAAATTCAAATAGCCAATCCTTTGTTCCTATCATATGATTTGAACAGCCAGAATCAAGAAACCATACCTCATCTTTGGCATTTCTGTTCAAGCAAGATTGAGCCATAAGAAGTAATTCACCATCTTCAAACTCAGCAAAGTTAGCATTTTCTTCCCATAGAGAACACTCATTATGATAGTGTCCCAGCTTGTGACACTTGAAACACTCAACACTTCCTTTGTTGATTCTTCCTCTACCCCTTCCTCTAGCACCTGAACGTCCTCTTCCTCTACCATACCCCACAGAACCTCTTCCACCATTGGAAAACTTCAAAGCTTGTTCAGCATCAAAGTCTTGATTTTGAGATTTCATGCGTTGTTCTTGAACAAGTAAACTACTCTGAAGCTCATCAATTGATAGTGTAGTGACATCGTTTGATTCTTCAATGGAACACACCACATAATTGAACTTACTTGTTAAAGATCTCAGAATCTTTTCAACGACCAGCGTTTGATCCATCTTCTCAGCATTTGTTGTCATCTTATTTGCAATAGAGAGAGTTCTTGTGAAGTAATCATCTATAGTTTCACCTTCTTTCATTGCAAGAATCTCAAATTCCTTGCGTAAAGCTTGCAATTGAGCACGTTTCACCTTGGTAGAACCTTGATACTTTCTACGCATGGCATCCAAAATATCCTTAGCTGAATCATTAACCAGAATGGTTTCCATGATTGTTCTATCAATGGATTGAAAAAGATAGTTTTTAACCTTAAGATCAAGAAGTTTACTATCCTTTGCAGCTTTTTCTTGTTCTGGTGTTGGATTCTCAAGAGCAATTGTAACCCCAGTTTCCACTAAATCCCAAAACTCTTTGGAACGAGAAGATTTTCCATAAGCATGGACCAATGATCATAGAATCCATCAAACTCTGGAATAGAAGGTTGTGCGAAATTTGCAGAATCCGCCATGGATGAAAGCTTAGAAAGGAGGAAGATGAAGAAAGAGGAATATGCATAACAAACTGTAACAAACTTTTCCTGCCAAAAAGTTGCGCTTTGTGATTTGTTCTACAAGCCCTTAACCCAAGCTCTAGATACCAATTGCAAAGAGAAAAGTGTTTTTCATTATTCAAGTTGCCAAAAACAAGTAATAGTCACCTATTTATAGTAAAGGTAACAAAACAACTAAGCTAGCTTGCACTACAAGCAACTGTGCAAAGACTAACCCTAATATCACTAAACATGATTAAACTTGCATATTATCAAACTACTTAACCCTGACACTGATTTACATATAGTTATAGATAGATTTGAAAAATATAGAAATTTGCTTGGGTAGAAAGGGAAAAATAGTAAGTGAAATAGTTTCAATGAAGGATAAAATTGAAAGAGAAAATTCTACGTCAAAACCAAATCCTCTTTAGGTATACTTTAGATAAAATTGGAATGTTTTACTTGCCTCATCAAAGGACTGAAGATCTCTTAAACACAACTCATTTCTGGAATCTACATCAATATACTCTCCTTTACAATTTCTCTGCAGTGACTGCAAAGATATAATGGTAGACCATCAAGCATAATAGCATCACTCTTTAAATTCAAGTTCAAACACATCATCATTGTAATCAACAGGAAAATACAATGTTCATAAGCTTTAACAACAACAACAATATATAATACCGCATAGAGTTCATCAGAGATGAGTCCCATTCCATGAGCATACTGGATTTGATAGTTATCTTCTTCGAATGTTGTCAAGGGGTTCCCTAGCAGATATCCCTGAAAATGTTAAAACTTGTTTAGGCTTCATAATGCATATATCAAGATCTATGGTATTTTAGAAATTCCTATTTAAATTAATTTTTCGTCGGTAGTAGAAGCAACAAATAGAGATTGTGGTTGGAAACCTGGAGATTTATCAATGGTTGGAGACCTTTTTCATTTCCTGTTAATCAAAGAAATGGAAAAATATCAATAGTTTTTTTTCTTCTTCTTAACCGTCCGGTTCATAGGGGACGGGGATCCTGGTAATCCAGACAGTCCCTTTAGTATGCTAAACGTTTTGCACTGCTTATTGTCAAAAGAGAATGTGAATAATCAATTTATTCGAACGAGGATGATAAATCAAAATGATTAAGAAAATTTCTGGCCTCATGATCATTATAATCATAAAGAAATTTACCATTAGTTAATGACTAATCCATCTTAAAAATTTTACTTTTTAGGATTTCTAACCATTTGAAATTTCTTGAAGAACGGCTGGGACAGGAATGCCTGAGTATGAATCAGCTCCAATGTAGAATTCATTTGAAAGAAATTCAGGGTGATCAGTCAGCCACTGTACAAATACAGATAATTGTCAAAATATCATTCGCTTTGAGTCATAGTTAGGATATGATTCTCCTAAAGTAAATATTATACAAACAGAAATAGAAAATTGTGACAATGAATATGGCAACAGTAACATGATCGGCTATTCTCAAAAGAAGATCTGTCGGCCTCCATCACGAAAATAATTAAATATGAAAATGTGAAAGAAACTCTATCTTGCACGTCAGTGCCCGTCTTCACCTGGTTAGCATAATGAACATACCTTCCTAAGAAATTGATGAGTATGGTGAACTAGTTTCCAGTCACTCCGGTGATCCGTGACATTTTTTGCATATGAGAAACCAGTTCCAAGTGGCAAATCTACAAAAATAATGCTGCATAGCTGACCAAAACATCATTAACATTATTACCAGAAATCACCTTCCAATAACAAAATCATGCAGAAAAAAAACATATATAAAAAAGTATGAATAATTATACTTGTACAGTCATCTCAACAAAAACTATATGAATATTACCACCACATGACATGACTGATATATATAAATCGTAGTTCTTATTAGTACAAATTTTGAATTAACTTAAGTAAACGAAATCAGTGTTGAACTATTAATGTGCTATAAACACCTTTGTCCATGACTCTGGCCTTGAGACCAAACTGGGCATGCTCCCATCGTACTCCTTGATTTCAAATGCAATTGGACCTATTAACATCCAATTGAAGATTTGCTTCATAACATGTTAAAATTTCAATAGTGATCTTGGCACAATATTTTAAAAAACTATCTATAGGAATATTGGCTATGAAAGAAACACTTGCTAATGCAATTTATAGACCGAGTGCACAGATGGCCAAATTATCAGCAGAAACAAATGTGAATCCTATGTACAACATGTAAGTATCTAAAGAAAAAGAGTATGATAGATGGAAACAATTGAATGACTTAAGAGTTTAAGCAATTCTATACAAATGATAAGATAGTCCACGTAGGTAGCTCGGTTGATGAACTAAGAGACGTTAAAGGGGGTCTCGGGTTCAATCCCCAGAGACTAACATTTTTCCCTCCCCTCTAACAATATACTAACAACTTGTTGCCTTAAATTTCATAGTTTTTTTTTAAACTCGGTTTCTGGCCCAAGAGCCGACTAATCCGAGGTCCAATCCCACCGTCTAGCTGTGGGGGCCCCATTTAAAGTCAGAATGTAACTCTGCATGGACTTAGTCCACCGAAATTGGCACCAGGGAAAATTGAACCTGAGACCTTGAGAGGAACACACTCCAAAATCACAAGCTAACCACTAGACCAACCCAAATGGGTTTAAATTTCATAGTATGAATTGTTTTGTAAAAAATATCCCTAACTATTTATTGTCAAGCGAAAAAAGGTTAAATGACATCATAAATAGATAAACATAGTATAGGTAAAAGACAAATAACTATGAAAAGTAGCAGTTTATTAGTTTTCTTGGTATGAAAAGCAACTGAGATAATAACAAATTTTACTAACTTACAAACTAAACCTCTTTAATAGTAAGAGAATTAGCATATCATACTAAGGGCCCGTTTGGATTAACTTATTTTAGAGTTTATATAAAACAGCTTATACAAATAAATAAGTTTTTAAGGTAGTTTATGAAAAACCCGTTTATAAGATACAATTTTCGTTAGTGAGAGTTTATAAATTAAAATAAAAGCTTATTTATTTACATAAGCTATTTTTCATAAGCTCAAAATAAGCTCAAACCAAACGGGGCCTAAGTGCTTCTTTGGATTACAATGTTTTGTATTTCTTAGAACTTGGGTTGAGTCTAACTCAAATCCTACAAAATCAGTTTATTGAGTGAAAAAATATCTCTCACTTGTAAATTCATTACCACAATGTGTCTCATCTGACCACTCGCCTTCGATGATGATGGAGGAGGGTGGACCAACAAATCTTGGATAGAATATAATACAATCTTAAAATTTAAATTGTATCTAATTCAACTTATAAGACCATTTACAATGGCAAAAAAACTCAACACCCACTTTTTCAATTCTCAACACTCCACATCATTTTCTCTCTCTTCCACCTACACTCATTCAACTTTTACCATCTCCAATGGTTTTTCATTCAACACTCTACCCCATCATTTTTTATTTCGTATTCTTATTTAATTTTATATTTTTGTTTTTATGATTACATAAAATTACAATTATCGATTATAATTAAATTAAAATAATAATCACTTAACAATTTTTTTTTTGTTTTTTGTAAAATGGGTAATTAGAAGAATTCTGGGTGTTGAAATGATTATTATTGGGATCCATTTCACTAAAAAGAAGATTAAAACTTCAAAAGAAAAGCTAATAGAAAGATAATAATCTATACTATATATAAAGAAAACTACCCATTTCAGCACACTTTTGGGTTGAACTTTTCTTTTCAAAAATATCCTTAATTTTTAATTTTAATTTTAAATACAAATAATATATGTAACAAATAGATAAAAATAAATTTTAATTTAAGGAGAAAACTTACGCACAATTTCTTATGAACTGTTCTTACTGTTAGCCAATTATAAAATAACACATGGATTACTAATCCATGTCATTAATCGTCTTCGTTAACCCTCTTTTACCTCCGTTAATCATAGATCAAACTTACAAAAAACTAGCACAAAACAAAAACTCATGTTACTTTTTCATCAACCAATTTTATGTTATACATCTGTGTTGTTCCCCTCAATACAACCGACAAAGATTGCCATGTATTTTCATATCCCTTCCACAAAAAACAGTATTTCCATATTATTTTATTACTTCCACAAAAAACAGGTGTATTTTCATATTATTTTATTATTTTATTAAGTTACTCTTCCTTAACCTTTGATCAATTGTAACAAATGTGAGCAAAAAATAATGGTAAAGATTGGACTTTAAATCCTTTAAAAAAAATTAGTAACAAACGTGACCAAAAAATAATGTTATATATTGGACTTTAAATCCTCTAAAAAAAATATTAGTAACAAAAGTGAGCAAAAAAAATTGTTAAAGATTGGACTTTAAATCATCTAAAAAAAAAGATTAGTAACAAACGTGAGGAAAAAATCATGTTAAAGATTGAACTTTAAATCCTCTAAAAAAAAATTAGTAACAAACGTAAGCAAATAATAATAATGTTAAATATTGGACTTTAAATACTCTAAAAAAATATTAGTAACAAAGGTAAGTAAAAAATAATGTTAAATATCCTTATTTATTAATTTTATTAGGTCTGCAGTAACTTAACCTAATAATTTCTCTCTAAAACGCTGCATTAGGTTATGAGCAATTTAACCTAACGAATTCCATCTAAAATGCAGCGCACCAATTTAACCTAACAAATTCTCTCTAAAATGCATCAATCCATAATATTTCTCCTCTCACTGATAAGCTTTTCATTCCTATCATGTTGTGTCATCGTTTGTATATATCTATATATCTATTGTTTCTATAGACTTTTTTTTTGACAAGTTATTGTACACTTATTTAATACGTTTACAAACAGAATACCCTAATTTCCATGCAAACTCGGCTACCCTAATTTTCATGCAAACTCGGCTACCCTAATTTCTATATGGAGTCTCAATACTTAAAAAATGTTTATTTTATTCAATGTGAATTAATAATGTTACTAAATCCAATTAAGTTCTAGTTTTATTAGGTTTACAGCAACTTAACCTAATAATTTCTCTTTAAAATGTTGCATTAGGTTAGCAGCAATTTAACCTTACAAATTTCATCTAAAATGCAGCGTACGAATTTAACCTAACCAATTCCCTCTAAAATGCAACAATCCCTAATATTTCTCCTCACTGATGAGCATTTCATTCTTATCATGTTGTGTCATTGTTTGTATATATCTATTGTTTCTGTAGATTTTTTTTATTTATTAATTTTATTAGGTCTGCAGCAACTTAACCTAATAATTTCCCTTTAAAATGTTGCATGTTAGCAACAATTTAACCTAACAAATTCCATCTAAAATGCAGCGCACCAATTTGACCTAACAAATTTCCTCTAAAATGCAGCAATCTCTAATATTTCTCTTCACTGATGAGTTTTTCATTCATATCATGTTGTGTCATCGTTTGTTATATCTATTGTTTTTGTAGACTTTTTATTTATTTATTAGTTTTATTAGGTCTGCAACAACTTAACCTAATAATTTCCTCTAAAATGCAGCGCACCAATTTAACCTACCAAATTTCCTCTAAAATGCAGCAATCCCTAATATTTCTCCTCACTGATGAGCTTTTCATTCCTATCATGTTGTGTCATCGTTTGTATATATCTATTGTTTTTGTAGACTTTTTTTTTTGAAAAGTTGTTGTACACTTATTTAATACGTTTACAAACAGAATACCTTAATTTCCATGCAAACTCGGCTACCTTAATTTTCATGCAAACTCGGCTATATATAGCAAACCCTAAACCGTGTTTCTCTCCAAAAAAAAAACCTGCCCCGTTCTTTGGAAGATACTAATGTGACGTCTAACGTCGTTTATGAGGAAGAATTTCGCAATGTGTGATGAAACTACATGCCAATGTACTAAAATTTTCATATTTCTTTTACCGAATTATTGATAGGATTACCGAATTTTCTTTTATAATATTTTCAGAATTTATATATTTTATGAAGTGTTTTATTTTGTCTACTATGGATTATCACATGTTCTTTTTTCACCGTTGCCAATTATATATTGCATTTTATTATTCGTATGTCAATCCCTTAACAAAAACTTGTGCGACGCACGGGTCAACAATCTAGTTGGACTTTAAATCTTCTGAAAAAAAGATTAGTAACAAACATGAGCAAAACATAATGTTAAAGATTGAACTTTAAATCCTCTACAAAAAAGAATAGTAATAAACCTGAGCAAAAAATAATGTTAAATATTGGACTTTAAATCCTCTAAAAAAAGATTAGGACTCAAAATATTTTAGAAAAAGATTTGTTAGTACTATATTAAATTATTAATAAGTAGGGTTCTCAAAGTTAATAGTTCGTTCCCGCATTGTTTAGTTTTTCTCAACCTCTCTCAGTCCTCTGCATTAGAATTAACCTGTAAGTTTTTTTCTTTTTTTTTCATGTTACAACTAATCAAAGTCAATTAATTTTATGGATTATATTTGACTTTGTTGGTTTATAAGTGATTATGAGTCAAATTATTTATGATTAATTTTAAGGATTATTTGACTTTCCTGGTTTATAATTGCTTATACAAACTATGATGGCGTGAATTTTTTTTTATATAAAGTGAACCGTGGTTTTTTTAAATTATTATTAAATAAAGGAAAAGTAAGCAATAACATCCCCTGCCGTTAAGCTCCTTCCACTACCGTTTAAAGGAATAAAAGCATCGCTTTTTTCTTTGTGATTCCAAACGTTCTACACGTATACAATTGATAAATTGCTCTCATGACCTCATCCAATATCCAACAAAATACAATAAAATCAAAGTGTTAAAACCATTTAAACAATTCAAAATTGTAAAACTTTAATCACACTCATGTTACCAACAACTAAAAACAAAAACACTAGAAAGCTTCAAACCACCATCTTTTGTTTTTGGCTATTTTCAAACCACCATCTGAGAGGTCATTAAAAGAGAGGACCGCTAAAAAGTATGGATACGAACACCGACACCAGATACAACACGGATACTGACACATCAATAATGTTAATAATTTGAGAAAATCACATGATTTATGGTAATTATATTTGTGGATGCGGATGCAACACATGTTCAGACACATCTAATATGAGGAGTGTATGTGATCATAGGCGAGGAGTAATATCATAATTCGTAATCACAATATAGAAGAAGAAAAATCAAATAGAAATGGAAATAGAACTGATGGATTAAAGATAAATAAATAGGGTAGAAAGAAACAAATGGCTACACTACCATATGAATAGGAATTCCTAAACTCAATTGCTCAAGGAAGTATCCCACCACATATTTTAAAGGTAAAAAAAAGGTGCACCTTTGATGTTGTTGCGAAACATAGACCCTAGATATGGCCTGTGTAAAGGGACACGATTGTTATGTCGTGGTTTATTTAAGAATATGTTGGATGTGGAAATCCTAAAAAGAAGCAATGATGGAAAAAGAGCATTCTTGCCAGGATTAAATTAAAAACAAATGCGAGTTCAGGACTTCCCTTTGTGCTTAGTAGAAAATAGTTTCCCGTCAGACTAAGTTTTGCTATTACCATAAATAAGTCACAAGAGCAAACCATTCTCAATGTCGGAATCTATCTTCCACGGCATGTTTTTAGCCATGGTCAATTATGTGTAGCTCTATTAAGAGGAGTTTCTCAAAATTCAACAAAAGTTCTCATTAAAGAAGGAAAAATAGAAGGAGAAGATGAAGACTTTACGAAAAATGTAGTTTTTAAAGATATTCTTTTATCGCAATCATATTAATGTTTCTTTTACATAACATGTCATTTTTACATTTATGTTATGATGTTACTAATTACTATTAGAATAAGCAATAAATGTTCATTATTTTATCTTAATTTTATATGCAGGCAAACTAAAATATTTTGAGTTCAAATATAATTTTGTTATATGCCTTGACAATATTTTTTTTTCATAAATCAATCATTTCCATTAATATTTAAAAATTTAAAAATTTTAATCAAAATTATACAAACAAACATAATAAAATAATCACATGCGTTAGCGCAGTAGTCGTGTCCGTCTTTCCGCTAGTATTAAGATAGTGAAAAACTTAATTTTTTTTTCCTTTGCCCAAATCAAATGAACAAAGTCTCTATTTATAGACAAAAAAAAAATTGCAATAAAATAATTGAGTTTAAATTATTAAGATGAGATAAATCCAGACAATCACGATGTGCCACGTGTCAAACATTATCCATCACATATTCTCTCTCCACCCGTTTTGACCAATAAAAACGCGACATGTGGCATTCCGTGTCTGGCAGTTTTCAAGGCTTCAACATGTTGAATGGTTTCATCTCCTCTTTCCTCCACCTCATCTCTCAACCAACTTCAACACTCCATTGCAAGGTCGAAATTCAACACCACCATTGTATGTGGTCTAAAGTCATAGATGTATCCCCCCCGATATAAACTCATTTTACAATAGTAAAGACACACGTGTGTAATATACATAGTCAGATTGTATTATCAACAAACTGTTATAACAAGATTAAAAAATTAATAAATTTGTAATTTGAAAATTACCTATTTGATAGGCAAGGGCAGAAAAAGAAGAACAACCAGGACCACCAGATAACCAAAGCATAAGAGGGTCGTTTTGAGGATTATTTTCTGATTTGACAAAATAATAGAACACTTGCATGTCATCATCTGTTTCTCCTAACCCCACGTACCTATCAAGTATATGAACACACAACTACATTACTTCCTACACTGCACCCCACAGGAGGTGAAAATGAAATAAAATATGGAATGATTAAGATTACTGACCCTGTTTCAAGTTCAAAAGGTAGTGGCCCTTGAAAACCAGGAAGTTGTTCAACCTTTGAGCCATAAGCTTCAAGAGGAGTTAACATATTCAAACCAAGAAATCCAAGAGCTAGTAGAATCTGAAAAGAACAGTATAGTGAACTACGAGTAGGAGGAAGCAACTTGTTCATCTTTTCAAGCTTCAATTATTTTTCTGACTCTTAAAATGTTCTTGTTGATGATTAGTTGTTGAGAAGAACCTTGATTGAGTTGAAACTTGACACTTAAAATGGGTTCTATAAAATGTGGAATGATTATGTTGAAAGTTTTTTGGTTAAGCAACCTTCTGATTAGAGCTCACATATTTTAAATATGGAGAAGTAAGGTGTCTAGGATTCAAACTCTAATCTTTATATATAATATACAATATTCCTATCAACTGAGATATAATCACGGGGATTTGAACGTGGAGTTGTTTAGTGTTGTAGTAAGCAAGATCTAATATCATAAGGAGAAGGAAAAAGCATCTTTTAATTTTAATAATTTTTATTATTAAATTAAAAACTAGGCACATGATGCACCCGTAAATTAAAAAATAGAAAAGTGAATTATTAGAAGTTGGAGTCTCATCTCAAGCTTAAATTAAAAAATAGTGAGTTGTTGAGAAGAACGTAAGCTGAACGTGGCATTGATTAATGGGGAAGATATGATATAAGCACCGATTAATTTAAGGTATAAATCCATTTTTAGATTGTGTGATGTTTGGTCTCACTTTTTCTTTTTAGTTATTTTGTCTCTTTATATTTTATCTTTTTTATGTAGCTTTTCTTTAAGATTTTTGAAAAAAAAAAGTAAAAAATTGTTAAGAATTAATCCGTAACTACCTTATAACAAGTTGGTCAGAGTTTGTAACAAATACTTGTTAGTTAGTTTGATAGCTTGTGCTATAAGCAAGTGTGATATATACCTATAAAAGACTTGTAATGTGTACATTCACAACTTAATAAGATTCATATTACTAGCAAATTCGCTACATTCTCTTCTCTCTCTCAATTCAACAGTTTTGTTTGTTATTCTTCATCCTTCTTAAAATAGCTTATTGAGAAAAGCACTTATGCTGCGTTTTAAGATCATAGTTTGATCTAATAATTAGTATCAGAGCCTGGTTAAATTTAAGGGAAACACAAGTGAAATGTGAGGGGAAATCATTATGGAAAATACTGAGTGAGGTGTGTGAGTCTTGATTTGTCGATAAGGAAGATGATATATTTATATAAATGTTTAAATCTTTTGTTATATAGTTCAATAAGAAAAGTTTCTGATATTTATTATCCTCTTAATATTGTTCAAATCATGTGAAAAGGTTCAAATGCATGATGTTGTATGCGTTGTGGATTTGACAAATTTGAATGGTTATTAAATATTATGCTGATTGTTATCTATCTATCATTATCTTGCAGTGAATTTTGTAACTAAGTAAGCAGAACCTTCGTTTTTTTCTAGCCAAGATGTGAAGAAGATAGAATCAGGAAACAACTGAAACATGAAACCTTGACATTATTTTCTTGTTCATTTTACATTTCTGTTTGTTTAATCATTGACAAATGAACATCTCATATATTTATGCAATCTTAGCTTCTGATTTACAAAGGCAAATTAGATATCCACCTAATGAACATGGGAAAACATTGCTCTGGAGTATACTCAGGAGCTGTATGTCCCGAACCCTGCAAAATTAATTACACGAAAATCCATCTTAAGATGTTGTATTATCTCATCAAAGACACTTGCATATTCTCACCAAATTGAGTGTTTTTTTCTGAAATGAACAAAAGAACAATTATGATTTAATTAATAATTTCTTACCTTCACAGTTGCAAATGTCATGCGATTCGCGTAAGTCCTTGTGTATCTGGATGAAAGGAAAATTATTAATTAAGATTAGGATAGATGTTAAGATCTGATGCAGCTTCAGAAACTTGGTTATGAAGCAACATTTAAAAAATTGGACCGTAGGTCGAACGGGTGAAACCTCAATGTTATGGTTCAATAATTCAATTGGTTCAACCATGATTGAACCGGATGAACCAACCACGCGGTTACACTGGTTCAATCTGGTTCGGTTATGATTCATTCCAGCTCAATGGGACTAATAAATCTGGAATCAATTCGGTTCAACTACCAATTCAATCTAATTTTTAAAACATTGATATGATGTTTCATTCTTACCCTCCCACTTGGCCATTTACAAACCATGGCCTCCAATCATCTACAATGGAGTAATTTAGATCCCTTATCCATGCTTGAGTAGACTGGAAAGGAACAACTGCATCATGATCCCCACTGCAAAAAACATATCAATTGCCATAAAAAATCAGCTAGTCTTAAGGGCATCCAGAAAGCTATAACGAAAACGAATTTGACTGCTTGAAAGTGGACAATTTACTTTAGAGGGTAAAACAAGTAATCTCAACTGCAATGTTACCGGCACATGTATAATAAATCATGAATGTATTCATAGCTATCAAATCGAGAATCAAACCGTAAATCGAAAAACCTACTTTCGAATCATGAATCAAATCTTAATATAAATTTTAATATAGATTACCAATACAAATCTGACATTTTCAAGTAAAAACAAGCGACATAGAAAAATTATAACCCAATATATAATTTACTAACCCAATGTATAATTTCAACATTTAAGCTGAATCAAATGACAAAACAAAAGTGTTTGGCTATATAAAGTTGACAAAAGAAAAATTGGTTGGCTACACAAAGATCAGGTAGTGATTCATAAGAAAGAATCGCAATTCATCATATTGAATCGGGATTCATCCTAATATATCGGGACTCAATATGAGATTCATATTTAAAATAGATATAAACTAGAGGTTCGTATTGGCTGAATTTAATTTTGTATCGAATTGAGATACTACTCACATGTATCCTAAGATATCGATGCTCATGAATGTATATTGATATATTGATTTTATTATTTACAATTGAGATTACTTCGCATTCTAAAACAAATTGCTCACTTTAGAGAAATTAAATTTAAGAATAACACTACATATATAGTAACAACACCGGTTTAAAAGAAATAAACTCTAGATTATAAAGAGAAAATTTTCACCTGTATATCAAAGAGCGATATCCTTTTTTGCTTAGATTGGCATGAAACTCAACGCTACCAAATATCTCATGCTCGAAATCAGTAGTGTAACATCGTTCCCATTTCCCTATGCTTCCCTGCAGGGCTCAAAGCTATGTACATCAATATGATATTGATATCCAATAGTTTATGAGATTTCTTTGATGCATTCACTCAAATACAAAAGTATTTGTAATGTAACATAGAAAATCACTCGATGTAATTAGTTTATAGGTTTATTATATCAAACCTCTCGAATATGCAGTGCCTTGCGAACATTCTCATCGTTAGCCCATTTAGTGGCGAGGTAAAAACCATAAATCTACAACAATAATGAAAATGAGGAACATCAGATTTGAAACATTTTATGAATAAACATTGTGTGCGAATCTTGACAAGTTATGTAAAAAATTACTTGGCAGCTTAAGTCGGGCACTTTGAGATGAGAACTAGAAGATTTCTTCAACTCTTCGGTCAATGATCTCCTCCAGAGACGCGAATCATCTTCACAATAGCTATCCAAAATGTTGAACGTATTAATTCCTGAAAGGCACTGAAGATAAGAAATAATAGTTTAACAATATGAAAAACAAATTTAGTTGAGCTCAATAACAAGAGAGAACTGGCCAATCTGGCTATGTGTATGATTAATTGGAATGCAAACAAGCATTTCCGCTTTTTCCCGTCTCTCATTTCTCTTCCGTCTTATGTGGCTATGTGTATGATTAACTGGCCAATGTTTAAAATGTTCCCCTTTTAACTCTAAGAGCCAAGGGGTAAACTTCGGAATTTATAATTTGCATAATAGACAATGAAAGTTGCAAAGTTTTATGCGGTTTTTAGAAAATTCCAGTTATTTGATTGTTTCAAAAAGAACAGATTGTAGATTAAATAGATTAAATGAAGGATAAAATTGAAAGAGAAAATGTTACACCAAAACATAGTATCCTCTTTATAATAGGTATACTTTAGATAAAATTGGAATGTTTTACTTGCCTCATCAAAGGATTGGAGATCTCTTAAACACAACTCATTTCTGGAATCTACATCAATATACTCTCCTTTACAGTTTCTCTGCAGTGACTGTTGCCAATAGATAACACATCAATGTAGAGTTCATCAGAGATATGATACCATTAAGCCTAAAATATCTTCACAAATATCTACGTTGTGAGATATGAATCCATGCATTTACACCAACAATACATACAAATTAAATTGGTAATAATATTACCGCATAGAGTTCATCAGAGATGAGTCCCATTCCATGAGCATATGGGATTTGATAATTATTTTCTTTGTATGTTGTAATAGGGTTCCCTAGCAGATATCCCTGAAAATGTTAAAACTTGTTTAGGCTTCATAATCCATATATCAAGATCTATGGTATTTCAGGAATCCCTATTTAGATTAATTTTTCGTCGGTAGTAGAAGCAACAAATAAAAATTATGGTTGGAAACCTGGAGATTTATCAATGGTTGGAGACCTTTTTCATTTCCTGTTAATCAAAGAAATGGAAAAATATCAGTCGGTTTTTTCTTCTTCTTAACCGTCCGGTTCTTGCAGGATGGGGACCCTGGTAATCCGGACAGTCCCTCTAATATGCTGAACTTTTTTTCTTTGCTTATTGTCAAAGGGGAATGCAAATAAACAATTTATTAGGCTTTTTAAGAATTCTAACCATTTGAAATTTCTTGAAGAATGGCTGGGACAGGAATGCCAGAGTATGAATCAGCTCCAATGTAGAATTCATTTGAATGAAATTCAGGGTGATCGACCAGCCACTATAAAATACAGATAATTTGTTTCAGTTGATAAGAAAATGATCGAAACAGCATTTGTTTTGATTCATAGTTAGGAGATGATTCTCCTAAAGTAAATACTAAACAAAGAGAAATAGAAAAGTGTGACAATGAATATGACAACGGTAACATGATCGGTTTTTCATAAAAGAAGATCATAGTCTGCCTCCATCATGAAAAAAAAAAAGTCTGAAGATGTGGAAGAAACTCTATCTAGCACGTTAGTGCTCGTCTTCACCTAGTTAGTATAATGAACATACCTTCCTAAGAAATTGATGAGTATGGTGAACTAATTTCCAGTCGCTTCGATGAGCACTGACATTTTTTGCATATGAGAAACCAGTTCCAAGTGGCAAATCTACAAAAATAATGTTGCATAGCTGACCAAAAGATCATTAACATTACTACCAGTAAATCACCTTCGAATAACAATCATGAAAAGAAACATATAAAAAGGAATGAGTATTTTGATTTGTAGAGCTATCTCAACACAAATTATATACATATTATTACCACATGACAAATAAATATAGTAGTTCTTATCAGAAACTTTGGATTAAATAAAATCAGTATTGCATAATTGAGGTGCTCTAAACACCTTTGTCCATGACTGTGGCCTTGATACCAAACTAGGCACGCTCCCATTGTACTCCTTGATTTCGAACGCAAATGGGCCTATTAACATTCAATTGATGAAAAAATTACTCTATGAATGTTGTTGAGTGGATCAATTTCAGCACAATAAATTCTACTGATCAGCTAAACCAAAGCAAGAAAATAAGCAAAGCATAGTTGTCAAATTGGAGATTCCTATCGTGAATCAGAAGCACTTGCAAAATAGGTTCTTAATTAAGTTATTTATCCAAACATGATCTTAGTTAAATGTTTAAAGTGCGACCTGAATGACCCGATAGTGATGCAAGTGGCCCAATGAATCTTGGATAGACTTGATATTATCATAGAATTTGGGTTTGGCCTAACTCATTCATACAAAAACGGCTTGTAAAGTGAGGAATTCCTCCCATTGATAAACTCATTTTTATACCTTATCTCATTCAATATGGAACTCTTAACGGTAAAAGGGCAACCCGATGCACTAAAGCTCCCGTATACGCAGGGTCTGGGAAGGGGTCCCACCATTGGGTGTATGTACGTAGTCTTACCCTATTTTTTACCCAAGAGGTTGTTTCAGGACTTGAACCTGTAACCTTTTAGTCACATGACAACAACTTTACAGTTGCGCTAAAGTTACTCTCTACATGGAACTCTTAACAGTATTCATACAAAATTACAATCAAAATGCTAGAGAGAGAACTATGTGACTTGCAAAACAATAATGTGGTAAGCATATATATCCAGCTATGCATTATCAATAAACTGTCAAAACAAGATTCACAAAAAATATTAAACAATCATTTGAAAATTACCTATTTGATAGACAAGGCCAGAAAAAGAAGAGCAACCAGGACCACCAGTTAACCAAAGCATAAGAGGGTCTTTCTGAGGATCATTTTCTGACTTGACAAAGTAATAAAACACTTGCATGTCATCATTTGATTCTCCTAACCCCACGTACCTATCAAATTTATGACACACAACTACATTACTTGGCACACCACACAGTACACAGCCATTTCTATTTCTTGTTTGTTTGTGCATTTATAATTGGGGGGAATGGGGACCATTAGTTTACTAGAATTCTAATTAAAAAAAAAACATAAAATATTATTTGGATGAATCCTTTCTAAGAAGATCTTGAGAATGCCCAAAAAAATGTTCAAAATTTATAACCAAATGGCTGGAGTTAAGGAGATAATGAGCTTCACTTAATGTCAAAACAACCAGATAAAAGTCTGCGTGTTGCGCGGATATCTTGAATATTTAATTTGCGAATAGTTTTTATAAAATAGAAAAACAAATTAATTACACATACATAGAGTATAGTTATTCATAACCTATGAAATTGAAGAGGAGGATAAGAAATATAGGTTGTCATTGATTTAAAAGTATCCAAGTAAATATTTATAACTAAGTATAAGTACATAGGGTATAGTTATTCAACTCATTTGACGCCATATAAAAACATAACATATTATAACTATTGATTTAACTCAGAAAAAGGAATCACTAACAAATAAAAAAGTGTATATACTGGACAACTATATAGTTAAGCTTTACCAATTAAATTTCATATCTTAAAATAGAAAAAAGAAGGATTAGGATTGCTCTCACCCTGTTTCAAGTTCAAAAGGAAGAGGACCTTGAAAACCAGGAAGTTGTTCAACCTTTGAGCCATAACCTTCAATATGAGTTAACATCTGCAAACTTAAAATTCCAAGAGCTAATAGTATCAGATGAGAACAATAGTATAGTGAAGTATGAGAAGGAGGAGCCATCATTTCAAGCTTCAATTATTTTCCTCTGAATCCTATATGTTTTTGTTGATGTTGAATTGTTGAGAAGAACTATGTGCTTGGTGTTGATGAGTTGTTGAAAAGAACTTTTGGTTCCATTCCATACTAAAATATTAAACGTGCAATTATCATATTGAACGTGTCATTGTTTAATGTTGTAGTGGACCCGTGGAAGATATGATAACATGAGAAGAAGGAGAAACACTGATTAATTTAAGGTATAAATCCTTTTTTATATTGTGTGATGTTGGTCTCACCTTTTCTTTTTAGTTATTTTGTCCCTTTCTATTTTATCTTTTTCAAGTAGTTTTTCTTTAAAATTTTAGAACCAAAAAAAGTAAAAATCAAGTGTGCGTATGAAGCCTGGACACTTAAAAAATGAGACGTTTTCGTATCCAAATTCAATCTTTTCCTTTCCTTCATTATCCCGTTCTCCATCACTCTCTTGATCTTTATTTATTTTTTCTCTCTCTTGATTTCTCTCTAAAATTTAGAGAGATAGATACAAGTTATGGAAAAAGGGGGAAGGAGAGGATCCAAATCTTTTGTATCAGATTTAGGAATTTTTTTATGAGGGAGCCATTTGTTTAATGTATAGATATTGTCTGTCACAATAAATGTCAGACTATTACTTTTTCATCATATTGCATTCTAACGCGTCCTAATTTTTCCTCCTAAAAAACACACTTTGTTCGGATTATATAATCCGAAAAGTTAAGATTATAAAATCCGAACAGCATAGAAATTGTTGGAAGACAAATCCCCTTATAGATGTTTGTGTAGTCTTTGTTAAAACTACGTTTCAAATTATACAATCCGAAAAACATTAAACCAATTAGGAATATATAATCCGAAAAGTGTCAAACACCCTATAAAAGTGAAATTGAGGTGTAAAAAAAGGCATATTTTAGATTATATAATCCTAAATAATAATCTGAAATGTCATAAAACATTTAGGATTATATAATCCAAAATGTATCAAAATAGAAATAGACACTGTTTTTTCTCTTTTTTTCTCTGATACATACAGATTATATAATCCTTTGAAATAAACATGCATTCGTGATTAAATTAAAAAAATGTTGTAATCGAAACGATAAGAAAAAAAACAAATATTCAAACATAAAATTAAAACAAAAATTATCCATAGGTTAGAAACAAAATATTCAAACATCAAATATATTCAAAATACTACAACACCATCAAACTAAGCCCCAGGACCCCTGCTACCCATACCACGCCTACAACAATAAACCAGCCTTCCATGAACTTCTGCAAAAATTGATTCCAAACTATTCCATTCATCAGTCCCTCACTCCACCACACCACTGGCCATGATGGATAAAACATGGTCTCTTAATTATATGGCCGAACCTTCCGGTTAGCTCTAGGTACCCATGTTCTCCATCATGCTGAACAACAACCTCATCAAGATCCTTCTGCTCGGCTGGCCTTTAAATATGAACAGCCTCGTCCAAAAGTATGCAATGTTGATGTGAAATGGAATAAAACCATATGATGTAACCTTGTGCAGGCTCAACATCAGTAATAAAAGCAAGCCCCAAGTCCTAATATGTCAACATATGACCAAGATAGTGCACATAGAGGTAACTGATCTCCGATAAGGTCATTTGTGGGATGCACTGTCACATGGATGTCTTGTGACAAAATGGACAAAACAAAACTGACCCGCTCAAACAGACATATCTAACGGTGTTCAACATATAGGGACATGTAAACACCTCTCCATATCCATCTGATCTAGATGCATTCTGTAAGGATCAGGTGCAGCCAGACCCCTCAACGGTAGAAATATCATGGCACATGGATGGTGATGGTCCTGATACCCACCTCGTACATCCTTGACACCCATACTTTTGAAGTGCTTAAATACCCAAGCCTTCAACAATGTCAACAACATATAAGTATACTAACAATCAACATACCGGTGAATAAATACGAAGTCCATTCTTATTTATTTATTTATACCTGCAACAAAGATACCCATCCTTCCAGATGTTTGGTCAGGGAGGAATTGTTAAGCTCTGTGTACAGGTGTGCAAGGGCAGTAACTCCCCATGCTTAATCAAAGACAAACTCCGAGTCTTTGAAGTACTTCAAGTACATGACATCCACATAGGTGGCGCTCTTGTCAGTGAAGAGCGTGACATCAACCAACTAGAGAAAATATATACAAAGAGACTAACCCCGCTTATGCTGCGTGTTACCTCTCGAAGATGCTCCTAGAAAACATCCTTCAACTAGTTAAAACGTGCATAGACACCATTTGACTTTTCCACCTGATCCCAGGCCTTGACCACATCAGCCTCTAACAACTACACCATCATATATATCAACTACATAAGCCTTGGAAACTGGACAATCATGGTCCAAGAGCATGCATTTGATGGGGAGATGCAGCAAACATGATACATCATTAAGGGTCACTGTCACCTTCCCCAACGGAAGATGGAAGCTAGATGTCTCCTTGTGCCAACAGAGGCAGAAAGTAACATGTGGTCAATAACACTGTAGTTGGTATCCTGTAACTATTAAAGACCGACAACTCTTATGGAATCATTGAACTATCGTGCTACCATCTGAGTGGTGTTTTCATCATCATGTAACGCCCCAATATTCTTCAAGTTGTTTATACATTTTAAACTGTCACGCCACCACAAAAATTTAAAAGAAAAAAATTAACATCAGCTTCACAAAAATCAGAATAATACATGGAAAAATTAACAACAATTTACAATAATTAAAACAACATAGAAATTCAATTTTCATTAAATAAAAAGTGTAGCCTCTTACCACTCCATCATCAGACATCTTGGCCATGTGAACATCATACATGGACAGCACAAACAAGTCATGTCTGCCACCGGGATAGTCCTCTAGCTACTTTGGGTTTGGCTCCACATCCACATGCTGCTCAACATCATCCTCCACCTCCACCTGCTCTCCCTTATCATATGGGGCTCATACAATGGCCCAAGAGTGTTCTCCTGAGATGTTCCCTCGCCATGAGCACAGTGTGCCCTCCCCCTACCCCTACCACCACGCATGGGTACTACCCTCTCCGTTGCCAACCTCCACACACGCTCTCGCCTAACATACACATGCATCACTTCTCTTTGACCCTTGATGTGTTTCATACCTATAACATTCATAATCAAGTATACACACAATTAACAAAAACCCAGGAAACTAGCCTAAAAAAAATCCCACCTGTATAGTTCAGATCATAAAATTCGAATGCCAACAATACTGTAAGGATTTTGTAATATAAACAACTTTAGTGCTACAAAAAAATCGAACCCAAACAGTTGCATGCAGAGGGAATGAGACCTAACATTTAGGTTGATATTTGATAAAGCTTAAAATGTGATGATTTTAAGCAAAACACCCTCCAAGTATCACCCAATGTGTGGATTTCAGATTTTGGGATACGAAGAGAGAAGTTTTGGGGTAAATGTGAAACTGTAGAAATGAGAAAGTTACTGTTTTTGTTTAATATGTAGGTAGGTTTTGGATTTTATAATCCTAACTCTATTCAGATTATAAAATCTGAAGGGCGGTATTGAATACAAAAATAGGGTGCACGAGAACCTCGTAGGATGGGAAAAATAATAGTTTATATTAGGTTTGTAAACAAGTGATTGGTCGTATTTTGTTAAGACAAGTGTTCTAGCAAGATGTTGGACAAGATGTCTCGACATGTTTATACGATATCGTAGCGTGCCTTGTTTCACATTCTTGGAAGATTTGTTTTAAACGTGAGATCACTGAAGATTTTATTGAAGATATGATTCATGTGGATTGCTGTCCAAGAAACGTGTGATTCTAGAAGCTGCAGAGGTCGGTTTATGAATTATCGTGTTTCCTAAAATGGATGTCAAGACATTTAAAGAAATAATATATTTGCTCCTAGAAAATTGTGAAGACCATAGATTCGTTTTGGTCTACTGATTGTTTAGCCTGTGAAGAAAAGCCCATTATGTATTCAGGCTATATTAAGTAAGACTCAAGACCTAAAGAACTACTGAAGCCATCATTTAGCAAAGAGTCATTTATAGATTTAGTTTGTCCATTGTTGTTTTTGAGCCACTCATGTTTCTCTTTATAGCTTGAGTTGGACTTGTAATTGAGTTGTAAATTGTGAATCACTTGTAAGCTTTTAAGCGAAAGTGAATTCTGTTTCTCGGAGTGTGTTCCCATTTTTATTGTATTTGTCCTTATCACGAGTAGAGTGATTAAGGGGAAGTGAGAGGGGGGTCTCTTATCTGGGAGTGTCTTGGAAAGAAATTGCATGGGTAACGATTAGGTGCAGAGCTAGTAAACTGAAGATAGTTTATGCAGGCTTCAAACTTAAACTACTATAATGGATTTCCTTCCTGGATTAGAGCCCCCAGATATAACTGACGTTGCACTGAACTGAGTTAACAAATTTCTTGTGCCTTTTACCTTCACCATTTAACTTTAGTTTGTTATTTGTTATTTGTGTTGGTACGATGTCTTGACATTGTTATCGACATTCCTCGTGTCTTGACATCGTGCTCAACATCTTTTACTGCGTGCCAGAATTTCAATTGGCATCAGAGAAAGCACCCTGTTTTGTTTTTGGGTGAGCTCCAGGGTTAAACAAATTCTAGTCATATGGAAGGAGGGTCTATTAGTAGACCACCAATTTGGGATGGTAGCAACTATGATTATTGGAAGGCTCGAATGGTGTCTTTTCTCAAATCCATGGATAGCAAAACACGGAAAGCTATCATTAAAGGTTGGGAACACCTTGTTGTTATGGACAAAGATAGAAAGGCCACAACTACCTGAAGGCCATAAGAAGAATGGTCTAAAGATGAAGATGGACTTGATCTTGGATACTCTAGTGCTTTGAACGCTTTGTTAAATGGTTTTGACAAGAATATGTTCAGGTTAATAAACACATGTACTGTGGCCAAAGATGCTTGGGAAATCCTCAGAACAACTCATGAAGGCACTTCTAAAGAGGCTATATCAAGACTCCAGCTTCTCACTACTAAATTTGAGAATCTCAGGATGAAAGATTATTTTTTTTTGAAAACTCGGTATCCGATCCAAGAACCGGCTAATTCGAGGGGACCAATCCCATCGCCCACTTGCGGGGGCCCCTTTTAAAGCCAGAGAAAGCTCTGAATGAACTTAGCCCACCGAAATTGGAACTAGAGGGAATCAAACCTGAGACCTTTGGAGGAGCAAACTCCAAGATCCCAAGCCAACCACTAGGCCAACCCCAAATAGGTTTCATGATGGTTTAGGAGAAAAGATGTCAGAAGAGAGGTTGGTTAGAAATATCCTCAAATCTTTGCCCAAGAGATTTGACATGAATATCACGACCATTGAGGAAGCCCAAGACATTAGTAACATGAAGGTGGATGAACCAATTGGGTCACTTCAAACCTTTGAATTAACTATCAATGGTAGATCTAAAAAGAAGAAGAAAAACATAGCTTTCGTTTCCAACACTGATGACAAAGATATTCAATGTGAAATGGAGACTGATGAAAGTATTTCAGATACAATTGTGTGTATTGGTAGAGAATTAAACAAAGTGTTGGAGATGATGGACAGAAAGTCAATGCCAAATCTTAAGGACATGTAGTCTGAGAACTTTATGAACATTGATTTTTCACACAAAAACAAAACTGAAGAAAGACCAAACAAAGGCAATGAAGATTAATGTTATGAATGTGAGGGTTATGGTCATGATAAAGATGAGTATTCCACGTTTTTAAAAAAAATCAAAAAGGGGGAATGTCACCCACCTCTTCTAATGAAGATTCTGAAAGAGAACGCGAAGATGGGACAGGAAAACGGGTGATGTTTTTTTTATAGGAAAGTGTGATTCTAATAATGATTCAAGTGATGAAGACATATCTGATGGAGAGATAGGTGATACTTACAAACTGTTGTACACCAATTGGGTAGAAGCTTGCAATTTAGGAGAGGAACAGAAGAAAACCATCATGATTTTTGTCTGAAAAAAGAGAAACTTATTTCAATCATCACTGACCTACAAGAGGAAAACACCTTGTTAAATTCCAAATTAGAAAGCATGACCAAATCTGTTCGGATGTTGAATAATGGTTCTAATCTGATAGATGAAATACTGCAAGTTGGGAAATATGAAAGAAATATGCTTTGACTATGACACTGTGAACAAAGAAATCAAAATTCCCACAAAGAAGTTTGTGTCTCCTTAAAAGAAGATTGAGTTTGTAATGTTGGATCACATGCCTCAACATCCTGTCCAACATCGGAACCCCCAAAAAATAAACAAAAAGAAATCACCTTGGAGATGTCACTATTGTGGTAGACATGGTCACATAAGGTCGTACTATTATAGATTGTATGGATATCCTCACCCTCATGTTCAACCAAAGGTCAGTGGTAAGATTGTTCAAGCTAGGAAAGAATGGAAACCCAAAACTCCTACTGCAGGAAAGAGGAAAACTCCAAATGTAAGTTCTTCTGTGACTTCCTCTATGTCGATTGGTGTTCCACCTGTTTTGACTGAGTCTGAAAACCTTGCTGAGTTTGTACATGGCGTCAATAATCCTCATCCCATGTCAAATATGTATGTTAAACCCCTAAAAAACCCTAATGTCGAACCAAATGTTGATAATATTATTGATGAAAGTGTTCTTGTGACTCCTTCTAGAACTATTGTTTTTGACCCTTTGTCTGCACCATCTAAAAATAATGTTGTTGGCCCTCTTAAGGAAACCCTGACTCAACCTGATGTTACGCCGAATGTTACAACATCCTTGGTTCAACCTGATCAAATAGAGTCTAAGTCAACCTCTGATAATGAAAAATCCCAAAGTAAGATGGTAACTGATCATGATGAGGAGGAGAAGGTTTCTAATCATGAGGATATTAATTATGTGTCTGTTGGTGATGAGAAGGATGGATCGGAAGGTGATGACCAAAGTGTGTAGATTTTTCTTCTAACGTGATCAACAAGTTTCTGGGCGGGAGTGAGGAAGCTTGTGCTGAGGTGGAGGTGCCTATTCTGAGGAGTGAGGAGTGAGGAAGCTTATTCTGATGTGTCTGGTAAGTGCCTATGATCTAATTATACTATTCTTTGTTTTCGTCTATTGAATGCATGGTTTTTTTTGGTCAGAATTTATGGCTAAAAAGGGATATAAAGGTATTCATGGTAGTTATAATGGTTGCATCATATTTATGCCTATTAAGGGGGAGTAATTTGTTAGGGATAGTATGATGCATTTTTG
>Ga0315915_1000335_pt1 | contig 45103 bp, 17 predicted proteins | sample MpolbnodulesMG_FD_207738 | JGI IMG/M metagenome (GOLD analysis project Ga0315915, IMG submission 207738) | Medicago polymorpha root nodule microbial communities from Los Angeles, California, United States - branched nodules | ecosystem: Host-associated > Plants > Roots > Nodule | place: USA... | reverse complement strand
AAATAATAAAATACATGTTAAAATTATAAAATAATAAATGTTATTTTTAAAATGGAGGACATGTGGCTGTTTTTTATTGGTTTGGGTAAATTGCCCACCAATTTCTAAAGGCAATTTAGAAAAAACCTTTATTCTTTGATTGTGATATTTTTTTTTGTAATCTTTAGAGACGTCTTAAAGTGGCTAGGTGTGTCTAGCGCATTTCCTATCGATCCTCGGGTTCATATGATTCAATTTTGTAGTAGTTACTTGTTCAATGAAAAGATTTGATGTTGTTTTTATGTGATTTAGTTGGCTTGTTGTTAGACTATTTACAAGAAAGAAATAAGATGTTGTTCGATTGTAAGGAGATGACACTTGTGTTTTTTCTTGATAATGATTAAAATAGAGTGATAACGTACTACATTACTCGTCAACAATTAAATTGACACCAATCAAAATCATTCATTCGTCTTCTACTATTATGTTACAGATATAACAAGAACGATCAAACAAACATGAATCATTTTGATAAATATCAATTCAATGCGGTAACTCTATTCATCTTTTATTATTTTATTATTATTGAGGAATAAATAAGACTTTGTAGTGTGAACACTCAACTGAACACATAGAATTGATCAATAACGCGTTTGACTTGACAATAAGGCCATGACAACTACGTAATAACTACACAACTATAAAATAACACAAGTTCACACATCTCTCAAACCTCACCAAACACAAAAGAGATCCACAAACTCTAAAATCAAATTTTAGAGTTCATTCAACAACCAAAAAATGACTAGTCTCAGAATCATCACTTTTGTGTCATTGATGGTGTTGTTGATGATCAACACTACAGAGGCACAATCAACAGACATCCCTTCATGTGCTACAAACCTAATCCCATGTGCTGATTACCTTAATTCAACCAAACCACCTAGTTCTTGCTGTGATCCAATCAAAAAAACAGTTGAAACTGAACTCACATGTCTTTGTAACCTGTTCTATGCTCCTGGTTTACTTGCAACCTTTAACATCAATACTACTCAGGCTCTTGCTTTGAGTCGTAACTGTGGTGTTACCACTGATCTCACCACTTGCAAACACAGTATGTAACTAAACTCTATATTTCATTTTTTGACTTATTGGTAACTTCTTTGTATGATTGTGTCGGATTTTTTTATTGGTGTTGTGTGTCAAATAATTGAAACAGTTTTCTAGATCTAGTGAGAAAAGGGGAACCAGAAATTAAGAATTGAATCGATTTGTTTCATTTATGTACCATTGCTTAGTTGTATTTGGATTTCTCCTAGAAAAAAAAAGTTATATTCAGATTTTTTTTTTTAAATGATATTTTGAAACACAAATATTTGACAATAAATTTGGATAATACAGTTTAGATATGTGTTTAATTATGTTTAGTGAATACGGTTGTTACTTTAGGACCCATATTTATAAAGTAAATTTTGTATTTAGTTTTTTGACCAAGTATATTTAATTTCTTAATAAATATGTTCTAAGAACTTCTATTATGATTGGGGTTTCACCTATTTAATACAAGCTAAATATTAGACACTTCATTGTTAAATAAAATTTTGGATGTCTAATTGCTTAAGAGTGTGGTGGTTATGGAAATCGGCCCCACTGCATTATCATCGTTGATACACTTTTTTTCCCATTAATTTGCTCCATCTGATTTAAGGCTAAGATGTTACAGAAAAACATTGCCATCAGTCTCATAAAAAACATCAAATGTTTGGTGGAGTAATACACGTGAAAGCATTAATTTTTATTCATCATACACATTTATTAACCTTTACCTTTTTTGTTTGAATAATTTCAGATGGGTCAGCTCCAGCTCCAACTTCCGGCGGGTCCCCACCGGGTAAGAAGCTTCTTCACACCCTCCTCAACTTGATTTTCCCTTCTTTCGTTGAAGCTGACATTACAAATGCATTCACACTTGCATCAATCATGAATGAATTATTTAACGTGAATAGCATCTTGTTAATTTGACTTTTCAATTCAATCGATAAAAGAATCAAAATCAACTTTTAATTTTGTCTTTGAGCTATTATTAATCTATCAATTAGTCTTTCGGTTGCTTTAAAATTTAAGAGAGATCATAAGAGATTCTGGGCCTCTTTGTTTTAGATTTTTTGACAAAAAATCTATTTTTTATTTAAAAAAATCACTTTCTTATTTTTGTAGTATTTGTTTTAGATTTTTAAAAAATCTATTTTGCTAAAAAAATCATATTTAGCCTCAAAAAGAAAAGCTATTTCAAGTAACTTTTCCAAAATCTTTTTTTTTTTAAAGATAAGAAACTCAGGTGTAAGAGTTTCAAATCTTAAAAAAAATGATTTTTATGATAGTAAACAAACATAAATAGCTTTAGATTTTTAAAAAAATCTCTAAATAAAAATCTCTAGATTCTTTCAAATCAAAATATATATTTTTTTAAAGCTAAAACAAACGCACCCTAAAAAGTTATTTCAAGTAGCTTTTTCAAAATCTATTTTTTTCTAAACATAAGGAATTCATATGTAAGAGCTTCAAATCTTAAAATAAAATGATTTTTATGATAGTAAACAAACATAAATAGCTTTAGATTTTTTTTTAAAAATCTCTAAATAAAAATCTCTAGATTCTTTCAATTCAAAATCTATTTTTTTAAAGCTGAAACAAACACACTCTCTATAATAATGAGCCTTGTTATCAAAAGAGATTATATAATGAGGTAATAATAACGGGTCTTGTTAACAAAGGTCTTTTTTTTTGTTACATTAACAAAGGTCTCTGGATACTCTTTAAACATTTTAAATTAAAAAGTTTTAAAGAAAATCAAATATTATATTTTACAATGCATTCAATACATATGCTGTATAAAACTATTTATACTGCTTAAAAAGTGATCTGGTAACACTCGTTAATGTTTTCCACAATTTTGAGACCAACATGATGAATTGAAATTAGTGTAAGAACTACTAATAGAGATCAAATTTGAGAGGGAATAGTAGTTGAGGGACAAAATAGATGATTTATTAAAAAAAATCTGAAAATTTGTTGTGTGAAAATATCATAAAAGAAACAATTCGAGTAATGTTTTTGCCTTGAGAAAATAGAATACTCTTTCTTTTTTGTGCAATATAAAATAGAATACTCTAAGATTAATGACCAAAAATGGAAGTAGGTTAAAAAAACTATAAACTTTAGATGATGGGCTAAGATATCTCTAATGATGATGTCTTTACCATTTTCGACGTACATATATGAACCGTTGCCATACAGAAGAAGATATTTACCCCTTAGAATTAGGAAAATACCTAAAAAAAATCCCAAATTTTAAAACAATAAAATTTCAATAGAGTGAACAATTATATTGGACTTAACTTATCATTGATAGCTTTTGAATTTCATAAACAATATTTCATACCGGCGTTATCATTATCATTGGTTTTTGAAGGAATCATTATCATTGTTTTCTATTCACATAACTTTTGATTTTTCAGTTTTGACTTATTAACTTATGAAGTTTTATTTTCAAAAAAAAACTTATGAAGGATTTCAAAAACTTCAAATTTGCATTTGCTTGTGTGATAATGATTTCGTGAATATTTTATATTTTTACTTGGACCCCAACCAACCTGGTTTAATCAGAAAATCCGAATGTTGGGCACACACCTTTCGGAAGTTTGCATGTGTATCGCAATATTCATACCTACAATACATTAAATATAATTGATATGCATTGAACCAACGCCAATATTGTTAGATTAGATAACATGGTCCAAAATATATCAATTATGTGTGTGAGTTTTAAGTAATATTTGTAACTTATGCACCCAATTCCATTCTATTTTTTTTTATTGAACCAACAACAATACATGTATAATCGATTTCCTAGTGAAGTACATCTAATCATGTATCATAAATCGTTGAAGCTACCAATTGTCAATTATTGTTGCAATTTCTAACCTCACAAACTTGCAATTCACCATGCAGCTACAACAGGTCGTGATAAAGGAGCTGCAGGCAGAGTCTCATTCACTGGATTCTCTTTTATACTCTTATTGGCATCCATGATGTTCAATTAGAAAAGTGGCTCTTTTTTTTTTTGGTACATGAAAAGTGGCTCTTATTACCCTTCTTAAACCTCTACTGTATTTATTTAATTTATCTATGTAATTTCATACATTGATTGGCTACTGATCTATTTGAGAGTGCGTTTACTTTTTCTTCTTCGATTATTTTTAGTGAACTCTGATTCAATTTCGGTAAAAAAAAATCTTATTTAGTGAAAGTGCGTTATTTTTGTGTTGATAAATCTATTTGTGGTGCTTTTGATAGCACCGTTTGTAATAGAGATGATGTGGATTCGCGTTCTTATTGGTGTTATTATTAATTTATTATTTTTTTTGCACAAGCTAAAAATTATTAATTTATTATTACCACAAACTATTCTTGAATTTTCTTTTAGGACTAATAGATAGACTACTGAAACGGTGTGAATTTGTTTAAATTATTTCAAAATGAGTTGCCAAACGCATACAAAATTGAAAACGTTGTAATAATAAGTGCTTTTAATTAGAGGAATGGCAGGGTGCTTGATGAAAACAAAAAACCAATATACTATATAATTTATAGGTTTAATTACAGTTTTGGCCTTCTAAATGATCTTATAGCTTTGTATTGGATGCAACTATATATGCATGGTGTAAAAATTGAATCAACCATCAAATGCACCTAAATATCCATATGACACCAATTAAGTTGATTTTTTTCTTTTCATGTTTGCATCCAAACCCAACCATACTAACCAAATTCGATCTCTATTGATTCTAATATCGGTTTGACAAAATTAAGATTAATCATATGAAATTTGAACGAAACCATTATGTTTTATTATTATTTCATTTATTTTACACTTACATTAGTTTTTTTACACTAATTTTTTGGTATATTAAGGTATCATCCGCACACAACTCAGGAGACTAATCATCTCGAGGTAATTGAGATGCATTTAAGATTTGTTTTTAAAGAGAATGAGAGAGTTTTGGAGGGATGAGATTAGAGGGAAAAAATAGAGAAATCGTTCAAATTTTTTGACAGGGTGGTTTTATAGAGAATGATAATTAATACATATAATAATGTATTTTTAACTCTGAAAGTATTATTTTTTTTAAGAAGAAACTTTGAAACTATTATAACAACATAGATTGGATTTGAAAAACTTGCATGACCTCCCAAAACCCTCCAAACTCCACCTTCAATACAATTTGTTAGTTCTTTTAAATTAGGAGATTTTGTATTAGGAAAAAAAAAATTAAACTCCCCAAAACCCTCCACCCTCATAGCCCCCATTATTTTCACTTTTTCCTTCCTTTTTTGCAACCCCTCCCCACCCCTCCCTCAAAACTCATAAATAGAGCCTTAACGAATTGGCCTCACTCAACAAAAGTTTTTCCATACATACCAACCACCGAAGGTTGAATCTTGAACCAAATATTTTTTTGGTCAAATACCTCTTTTAGTCCTTATAGTTTAATAGAATTCTCAAGTTAGTCCTTTAAGTTTCAAATAGGTCCTTTTAGTTGATAAACTATTTTACCGCTACTCTTGCTGTCAGTCTCCGTTTAACTGATGCTGATGTGGACATTAAGTTGCTGACTTGGATCAAAATTATAGGTTTCAAAGGCTCCAGGTAGTCAGAACATTGTGTTTAATGGTCACAAATGATCATTTATAGGGCTAGAAATGCAGCTATTAACAACGAGAACGGTTTTTCTAGCCCTATAAACGATCATTTGAGATCATTAAACATAGCGTTTTGACACCCTGGAGACTTAAAGCGCAGCGTTTTGATCCAAGTCAACAACTTAACAATAAATCGGCATCAATTAAACAGAGACTAACAACAGGGGTAACAGTGAAATAATTTATCAGCTAAAAAACATATTTAAAACTTTTGAAAGTTAAAGAACTAACTTGATAATTTTGTCAAACTAAAAGGACCAAAAATATTATTTGACTTTTTTTAACAATTATACGTTACTTTTAACTAATTAAGAGAGATGTATAACGTTATGAAAATAATTAAATTATGTATGGCCTATAAATATTTTAGAAAAGATAGTAAAAGATAAAAGAATTATTTCTTTTATCTTTTGATTAGAAAGGGAGAACCCTAAAGTATTTCTTTAATACACGTGATCACATTACGTACTATGTTTTAAAATGAGTGTTTTTAAGGTTTTTGCACACATATTAAGAAATGCAAAAAAAATTGTCAAAAGACATAACCATTTTACTAAACTGCCCATAATAACTATTGGTGTATTTCCCATAAAAGTAGAATATAGGACTTTGAAAGAAGTGTACACAACATTAATAAGATGGCATAATTGTAAATGTTTACAAACATGACATTCATTTTGAAATAAATTATTTTTACTAAAAATACATTAAACGTAGGGAGTAATAAATTATGTGAAATGCTACTTATATAGAATTGCAATTTTGCGAAAAAGAATTGCTACTTTCTGCGAAAAAATTTGTCCCAACATCGTCACGATCCTTTTTGATTACTTATCTCACCTTCACCTCTTTATTTTGCAACCCCCAAGTATTCCATCAAGTCCTAAATCTAACGGTTTAACACAATTCGTGAAGCATTCTTTCTTGATAAATTCTTTCCCTTGAAATAGCATAGCTCTTTGCGAAAACATAGCGAACCTATTAAAATTTTCCAACTTAACCTCCCCTCGATGTTGAAAGTTTGACCAAAATATTTACAAAACAACGCATATGCATTTTGTGAATGAAAAATGCTAAACATCCATATCTCAAAATTTATTCGACTTAATTGAAATACTAGGAAATATAGATGCCACTTGCCATTAAAATTAGAATTTAAAATCAAATAAACTTGTCAGCGAAAAAGGTTAACTGGTGAGTAATGAGTCTTTATCACTCCAACTTTGCTATTTTTCCTCAAAAAAAAATCAATTCTATTTTAAGTTCTAATGAAAAGATTTATAATAGGAGAATCTTAATTACCTTGTAAGCACTATCAAATTCTTTTAATGTATTACTATATCAATTAGTAGAACTTATGAAATAAACCCAAATATAGAAAACAACAACCACAGCCAGTGATCATAACTCGTGTTTATTCCACACTCAAGAGAATTTGCATAAACAACACAATACTCCAACCAAACTTGGAAAACACAAAGCATTAAAACGTAAATTTTTCATTAATTACTACTACTATTAACCAAACTGGGCTGCAGCTGCAATAGACATGAGAAAGCACGCAGTGAAAAGGAAGCAGAAACCAAAGAGAAATGTAACAACCCACAGCATCATGATAAAGCGGAACACAATGTTACTCTGATGGATGCCAAGAGAGGTGACAAGTTGTTGGAGGAGACCATAGGCGAAGGTACTTGACATGAAACATATGAATGAATACTAGAGGGATGAGATAAAACCATGGTTAAGGAAGAGAAAAAAAAGACGAACAATTTATGCATTCTTCTCATAAAGACAATCATATATGAGAGGAAAAAAGTCAAATAATATTTGTTCTAGAAACTCAAAAGTTTTAATTGCAGCGATTTTGTTGAAAGATGTGGTTTATCTTCATATTAACATTGCTTGAGAAGTTCTTCATATTGAGTTGTTGCAAGAGCACCTTTAAGAAATCAACAAGTTTCCTTGATTTGTAAAATCATCATCTTTAATAAGAGATCATTCTCCACTTCATTGATTATGTTATAAAACGTATGTTTGACTTTGTTCTGGTATTTGTATTTACTGACAAAAACAAAATACCACGATACATATAATTAACAAAATACATTAGTATGCTCGTTTGAACTAAGATATGATACCGATTCAAGCGGTTTATCATTTTCTTTTCATCAGGAGAGAATGATTTTTTTTTTAATTCAGGACCGATTCGATTAGACTTTTTTTTTAGAATTTAATTCCGGACCGATTCAAGTAGATTTTATTTTAGAGAGAATGATCTAATAATTCAGAGTTATGTAAAATACGAAAAATAAGAGAAAAAGAAAAGTGTGGATCTATCTAGAAGAAACCTGCAAGCAAGACAAAAAAAAAAACAGGGAAAGAAAAACACCTACCCCCAAAAATGCATCTTCTGAGTTCATGTATAAACAAACACAAATAAGTTCCAGTAAAATGGCATTTCTAAGGTCAATAGCAACAACAGCAACTGCTATTTCAACCTTAGCTTTTTCTTCTTCTTTCTCTCACTCTCACCAATCTCCAAACACTGCCTTATCTTCCACCCCCAAATCCAATAAGCCCTTAAGCCTCGTCAAAACATTCGCTACCTCTCCTTCACCTCTCTTAATGGACCAAAACTCTCAGGTGCCTTGATTATTCGTTATTCCTCTCTAATTTCACTCTTAATTACTTAATTAATGTCTCTAATCGTTTTTTATTTTATTTTCTTTCTTTCAGACACAAACCGATCATGATTTGTTGCCTGAGTTACTGGTTAGTTTTAATTAATTCTAATTTCAAATTTTTTGTTTAGGTTGTTTAGCTATGCTAGATTAAATTCTTAGCTAATATATAATTTTTTATGTTGTAGACGGAGTATATGGTGGATATGAAATGTGAAGGTTGTGTTAACGCGGTTAAGAATAAGCTTCAAACCATTCATGGTACGTGTTTTTTGTTTTAGTTTAACTGCTTATACCTGCTTATGTGGTACTTTAGTTATTCGGTGAACCTAAGAAGTGATATTTTTTTTTTCTTCTTATAATAGGGACCGGAGGGAGTATTATTTAAGCTATTAGACATTGTTTGGTTAAACAATTTAATTTGCAGCTTATACCTTATAGCATAAGCGAATATCTTATAACCTTGTTATGAATAAGCTATTTCTATTACACTGGATAAAATAAAGTTAAAATTGTTTATGTAAAAGCTGTAAGTTGTTTTATAAGCTATCTTGGAGAACTTGTGAAAATAAGCTGAAACAGCTTATGAACATGTCATAAGTTCTCTCAAACAGTCTCACATATGTGTATCTGTGTATGATAGTAGATAAGTTCAAATAAACCGATCCAAATAGACCCTAACTTCTACTTTCAACGTGCTTGGGATCATTAAAAACATTGAACTGAATTTTATTTATTTGATTTGATTTGATCCACAAATCATACTCATTCATTAAAAGTGAAATATGATTTTGAGAAGATTTCCTCATTTAACAAATGATTTTAATTTTTATATGATATTAGTTCCTGTTTATAACTGGCCAAACACATTAAGATCATTTTTAAGGTCCCTGAGATTTTCATATTTGTGCTTTTTTCATTGTTTCCCATCTTTTATAGGAATCAAGAATGTGGAGGTGGATTTGAGCAATCAGGTTGTTAGGATTCTTGGTTCAACACCGGTAAAAACCATGAGTGAAGCTTTAGAGCAGACTGGTAAAAAAGCTCGATTAATTGGACAAGGAGTGCCAGAAGGTTCACCATTCTTTTTTCTTTTTTTGCTTTATCTTGATTTCTGGTTACAAATTCTATGATAGTAATCTTAATTTATGGATGAATTTTGAGTATGACCATTCATTGTCTTGTTTGGCTTGCTCATGAGATTGCAATTTCTGCCAAATTGAAGGTTAGGACTGTAGTTTAAGGCTGGCCTCAGATATTTTAATTCTTAAATTTTATTTTTTGCATGACAATTGGAGTATAATATTGACAAGTGTGAGTATATTAGTCTGTTCACTGTGACCACGGTCTCACTGATGCATATCTTGTATAAAAAAAATTACTTTTAAACTGAGTTTGTATTTCACACGCTCCTTTAAACAGCATCTCTGCACGATATTTATTTTCCCAGCATCATTTTATGCATGTCACATGGAAATTCTTTTAGTGATCCACACTATCAGTCAGACATGTTTTCTTTTAGTTCAGAAGATTGAGCAATTTTCTTCAGCGCCTAATGAAGGTTTATACTTTATATTATTATGAAGGAATATCAAATAGATCACATTGCACCTCTCATTAACATTGGAAGTGTTCCTGGTGCTACATTATCATCAAACCTGGTTTCCTTTTTCATTTGTCTTAGCTTATTGTTTTGATTCCATTGTCTAACAAACACAATATACCCATCAGAGGCTATGACCCTTAGGTTCAACAGTTTTTGAATAATTTTCCACGGATCTAATATTTTTAATGTTTGCTATACCCTGTACTGTTATAGAGACTTAATGACATTATTTCTTTTGGTAAACGAATGACAGTTTGGTGATTGGAAATCATCTTATCTGGGATACTGTTGTGTTTCTATTATTTATTTCTAGCCTGCACCATCCTTATTCTTTGTTAGTCTCTATTTATTTCGTGGTACATCAGTTTCTTTTTACTGAAGCAGTTGAAGACCTAATGTAGAATTTTTTTTATACTTGTGATCAATTGCTAGTAATAATAGAGTAGACATAAGGAAAACTAGATTGCTATTGCTATTTTCTTCAAGCCCTTGAACATTTGATAGTATTAATTTTCTTGGAATCTAATTGTTCTTCAATGAATGTGACCTATTGGGTGTTTTTATTATACAATGAAAGAAATTGCTTGGTTTTTCACAGCTGGCAGCATAGTTTGTCAGAAAAATAGAGTTACAAATTAATGTGGTATTCAACTCATGAACTTAACGATGATTTGTCCATTCGCCTATCCTAATCTCAACATGTTTCCCCCTCTGTTGTTATAGGAACTTGTTTATATGCATGCTCTCGTTATTGACCTAATATGACATGAGCTTATTTTTGCTTTGACTGCAGTAGATTCTAGATGATCTATCAATTTTCGTTCTCCTCTAAATATCTGTTTAGTTGCATGATGTGTCTTGATTTTGTTGCATTTATTTATTGTTGTAACACTCGTCAAACAACTCAAATTCAATTAATTGTTTTCATGGTTTCAGGCGTCTTATACTCCTATCAGTACTGATTTCACCGGATCTTTCTATTGCTTTACAGACTTCTTAATATCGGCAGCTGTCTCTGAATTCAAAGGTCCTGAAATTTTTGGTGTTGTTCGCATGGCTCAAGTAAATATGGAACTAGCTAGAATTGAAGCAAACTTCAGTGGGCTCTCACCAGGGAAACATTCTTGGTCTATTAATGAGTTTGGTGATTTGACTAGAGGTGCAGCAAGCACCGGTAAAATGTTCAACCCATTAAACGAGGAAAACACTAAAGAGGTTTGCTTTTTCTATACCATCTGGACGACTTCTGTTTTGCCGTAAAAAGTTGCTTTTAAGGATTGATGTCTGCTATAAATGTTATTTATAAACACTAAAATGGATAGGAGATTTATAAAATTGCAGAAAGTGAAACTTTTAAATCATGAAGGATATTTTGAAAATTTCATATGATGTATTAACGTTTTAAACTTCTGATTTTGTTGAGTTGGGTGTATTTGGTTTTAGTTTTAATGGTTGAAATTGATATTTTGGCATTTATTAGTTTATTAACCTTCTCTAATTAAGGGTGATAAAGTTTGTGATACAAAATCAATTCAAAATCAATTTTCTAAAATGAGTTTAAAATCAGGGAGTTAGTTCATAAGTTATCGTTAACAATGTCAAACACAACTTATGGAGGTTGCTTGATTGGATCTTCAGCCACTTGGTGACCTGGGAACACTAGATGTGAACGATAAGGGTGAGGCCTTCTACACTGGGGTCAAAGAAAAGCTGAGAGTGGCTGATCTTATTGGACGAGCTGTTGTTGTATATGCAACTGAAGATAAATCAGAACATGGTATAGCTGCTGCAGTGGTTGCTAGAAGTGCAGCAGTGGGTGAGAACTACAAAAAGCTTTGTACATGTGATGGCACCACCATATGGGAGGCAAGTGACGCAGATTTTGTTCCTAGCAAGTTCTGATGAATTAATTTACGGAAAACAGAACATTGTAATTTATTTGTCTTACTGTGGCTCTCCAGCATTTCAAATCTGGAGAAGCTCTTGTATTTGTATACCATTTTGAAAACAATGTGTCTGTCTGTCATACTTGTTACATAAATTATAGTTATTTTTTGGACTGCATGCTATTTAAGATAGCATATTCAGCTCCCTCCATTTCTTTACTATTGCTGATGTTTTAGAATTTAGTTGATTCAAAATTATTTGGTAGCAAGGATACGTATTTGTTTCGATGTGTTGCAACAAGATTCTCTGTGAATGAGAAATTGATCTTTGGTATTTCTCAATTACTTAGGAATAGTCTAGACCACATTCCCTGGCTTAACATTTCTTGTGCTCCAGCAGTTAAAAGTTGTGATCAATTCCAAGAACATATAAAATATTGGACATTAGTTTTACACCAAAGGAAATTTTAATTGCAATTGTTCCAATGCCATCTTCAATTCCAACTTTGGAAATGGCAGTTTTGTTGAGCTCTTTTAAAAGATCTTGATTTTTATAAGTCATGGTTTGTGCAATCACCGTAAATAAGTTATGCTTTTGAGAATTTGTTGGTTGTAAAAGATGGCATTGAAATAGTTATTCCTCCTCCTCTTAATCATCAACAATGATAACGTTATCTTGCTGTTTATGAGACTCGCATACCTAGAGACCCAAATGTTGAAAGAACCGTGAGCCATCAGCTATGAAAGCCATCTTTTGGTTAACAAATTAAACATTAAAACATATAAAGTGAAAGGCAATAATAGTGACCTGTCATATTCACCCTATTGTTAAGGAATAACGCAACATTAACAAGACCTTCTTTGATATGTGGTCTTAGAATTTGGGTTTTTCAAATAAGTTCACACGCTCAACACTATTGATGTGTGGATCATGCAGTGGATGATCTAGTCCACATGTTCTTTACTATTTTAAGATTTGAATTATTTTAAATACATCTCTCGCATTCAGCAATATTTTACTTGATGCGTGGATGATATATGGTGAGTGAGCATTGCAGTTTTTCCCAATGAGTTATAGAAACCATAAGAAGGAGCAAGACATAATAATAAAAAATGAAAATTACATACAACAAATCATCCAAAGCAAAATCTCTATCCAATAATCTCTCCTGTTTTTAGTCATTTTGTAAAAAGTCTTTGCTCTGCGTAGCATTACAATTAGGTTGCCAAAGAAGGCAATAATTCTTCTTTCTTGGCCATTTCTAACAGTGCAACAGCCACCAGAACCTTGCAATCTGCTGTTGTGCGCCAAAGGCTCTTGTATGGTACCACACGCACCTTAATCAGCTCCCCATGTTCACGAAGGCCAGTCTCTTTACCTTGGAGATGTGTGATGATCTCTTTATCAACACGCTTTCTGCAGAGAAAGATACTGATCTCTTCGTCACATCCTCCCTAATAACACCGAAAAAGAAAAAGAATAAGAAAAGCAATATGCACCAATTTTGACAGCTAAATGTATAATATGAGACTAGCTGTGAGATAATTTCAACAATTTAAAAGTGTAGCTGTTAAATATTTTAGTAATCAATTCATTTGATTTAGACCTTGCTTAAATCTAGAATGTAAATTTCAATAAATTCATGGGTCAATGAAGATTTATATGCAATTCTTCATGGTTTACCAATTAGTACTCAGATCAGCCTAAAACGACCAGAAGTTTAACTGCATGCTCATTGATTGTTAAATGTAAACCAACAATATCATATACTAAACTATACTCATATTTACTGTGCAGAAGTATTGCAATGCATAAGACATGATCTTATTAGTTTTTTTATTTAAAAAAAAACACACGCACAACTATAAGCAGAGCATAGATCATGAAATTCGCAAAAACAAAGAATGCAACAAGGTTCTCATGCAAAAAGCTCAATATATATACAGGAGAGGGAAAAACTGTGCTTCCAGTTGAAGAGTCCAGGAAAGAAGTGAGGTCAATCATGTCTTCTACATTTAGCTTGATGCCTGTCTCTTCTTCAACCTGTCAGAGTCACAACTTCACAAAGTCATGAATAGTATTGTGAATGTTGTTATTTCAACAAGGCAAATAAATATGTTTGTCTTGCAACTAAAAGGCCATTAGTGATGCAAATGAAATATGCACTTTCATACTGCTAGAAAGAGTAAGATAGAAACAGACCTCCCGAACTGCTGTGCCTACAATATCACCCTTGTCATCGTCCAACATTCCAGCAGGCAATTCCAGAATAATTCTTCCCACAGGAACTCTTGCCTTATAAATAAGAATATTCAGCATAAGAATAGGCATGAAATGAAATTCCATATATAATTGGTTTGTTGAACATGAAGAAAATATTATGGCTGTACAATAGCATGTAAATACAGTGCATATTATAATATTAGTCCTTTGTATTTATTGTATATCAGTGTGCATGCGGTACACATGGATTCATTTACTTATTGTTTTTTTCTTTCTCAACATAATATCTAATGAGAGGCAACTCTGATCCATGAAACTCGGTGGACTAACCACCCACCGGTGAAATTTTATCACTTGATCCTGTTTCTTACCTCAGCCTTTATTTCCCCAACCCTATTTGGCTGCTGCAACTACCAGCCACCTATGATGACTTCTTGATATAGTTTGAAGAATGTCATCCATCGAGGCTGACTATCACATAAGCTGACTATCACCATTCAACCATCACAGAGCATATTTTATTTACTTGGTTGTATACCTCGAAAAATATCATTAAAGGCAGTGATCATCATAGTAGTGCTCAGCTGGGATACCCACCTCTGAGTATTGTATGTATATTCATTACTTCATTAGGGTAACGTTAACTGCCAGAAAAGCAATAAACAAAATGATGATACCAAGTCAAGAACAAAATCCTAATATAGAGACATGACAACGGCTTGTTGTGAGCTGATATGCCTAACATAGTTACTGTAGGAGCTTTGATTTAAGAAGGTTGTGCAGATCACACTAATTAAGAGAGGACTAAGCAAAGTGAGATAGATTACCAATTCATTATAGAGATCATTTCATCTAAAAACATAATCACTGGTCTTATTATTTTAAATGATCAATTACCAGATGATTTCACCATATATATATATATATATATAACAAACTTGGTGTATATGATCTATATGTTTTAGTTTGACAGGGAAGTATTAGAAATAATGTACATTTTTTTATAGCAGAAATAATGTACATATGTTGATAGGGTAGTTATAATAATACAGTAACGTTAACATTAATCTCATTTATTGTGATACATTCGCAAACACAATAAAGCGCTGCTATGAAGAACACACAGATTCAGTCACATGCGTACTCATCTTTATCTTTCTCAACAAGCATTGAAAGAACATTGCAAGAATCCAACATATACCTGTTCAGTAAGAACAGCATAAGTCTCACCCTCTGATTCCAAAAGTATCAGCATAGCCACAGCTGGTCCTCTTGCAAATACAATACCTGGAACCTGATCATGATTTACTTTACTATAAAAAGAAAGAAATCAGCATTAGGCGTACTAAACGTAGATAAATAAACTAATAAATATATGGTATAAGAAAGACCCAATGTCTATCACATCCTGGGTTCCGAGGATTTTGGATACATATATAATAGACATCTCAAATCCCTCATGACTTCTAAACAGAAAAATATGAGTGGGCATGTGATGCCCTTTCAGCGTATGGAAATCACATGTCCAGCACATGTGATGCTCTTCGTATGACATGTAAAATTTCTAAGTGCAACAGGAAGCACCAGACATTCCTGATTGTACTAAACATGGGAATCCTAAATATTCATGCATTGACTTATATCCAGGACGCTTTGAAAGGTAAGATAAATATGAATCAAATTTTTCCTGAGGAATTCACTCTTTATATTGTAGCACAGCAATAACCAAATAACTAAGCAGGGTTATACTAAAGCACAACGGGAAAGAACAAGAACCAATTCCACCAATCAACACCTTTATTTAAATAACTGTTTTTTTAGATTGCCAAATGTTAGTGGTTAATTTGTTAGGGAGAGGGGAAAATGTTAGTAGCAGGGATTGAACTCGGAACCTCCTAGATAAAACTACTTTGGTGCCCCAACACATACCACTTGGCCACTCCTTTGGGAAACTTTTATTCAAACAATAACAACAATAACCTTAGTCATTGTTCGAATAATGTTGGGAGAGTCGGATAGGCCAATGTGTACGCAGACACGGTTCTTAGCTCAGTGATGTAATTAAGACATGAAAATCCCTCAACAGACTAATAATGAAAACATGTTATGCATATCATAGGAAACCTTGTTCCCTGTTTCTTTGTCAATAATCTCAGCTTTGAACTTGAGAAATCCAATGCGCTTTCCAAACATGTCTACTCCCTGTTTATACCAAAAAAAATCCACCAAATTTTGTTATTATGATTGTAGGATACAGACCAGGAATATCAATTGAATATCCTTTTGATTGAATAGCCACATCAACGGTTCTCGAAGCCTAAATTATCAGAAAGAGTATGCTTGTTGATAGTTTGAAAGAAAATAACTATCTTGACAACATCAAATAAGTTTCACTTGACAGTAAGGATCATTAGACGCCATAATATTGTATCATGACACATGGCTTCATATATGATACTAAGATATACTAAACTACACCCCTCTATAATTTGCAATAGTTTTGGATATCAAATTATTTTCTTAAAGATAGAGATTATATTATTCTACATCATATATTATAACTGAATAACCTAATGAATCACCTGAATTAGAACTTGTCTCAAAGTCACTGTACCACTGGCTAAAATCCCATTCTCTGTTTGCAAATTATGCAACCACTGCTTGAATAAAGATGAATCAATAGCACTCCTACAAAAGGGGAAAAAATACTTTATGAAAATGTACATGACCACATTCAACGAGTATGGTTCAATTAAAATAATAAAGTTTACTTTAAAATATATGAATTGAAAAATAAGAATGACCAGAAATCAGAAGAGGAGACACCAGGAGCAGCGAGAAGGTGAACGGGTTCGGATTGTTTACTCGGAAGCGTGATGGAGTGAGTCAATGATGGTGACTCGCTCGACGACATTTTGCAGAAGAAAGTGTTGTTCTTCTTATTAGAAATCAAATTGGGAGTATGAAGTGGCTTTAGGTTTTTCAATACAGCAGATATAATGCGAATTGTCACTGCCATCGAAGAAACTTAAGCTTCTGCGTTAGCAACTATACAAGGAGAAGAATCACTTCGTTTCTTTCGTTACACGTGTTCATGGCTTCTATTACAATTTTTTTTTTACACTCAAATTTATAAAAAACTAATAAAATTTCTAAATATTATTTATTTTTAAAATCGAAGAATTTTTTTTGACTTGTACAACGACATGTTATACTTAAATAAAAGTTTATAGATTTGACGACTTCAATAATAAAAAAATTAACAAGACTCAAATTTATAGCACGAAAAGTGTTTCTTCTTGCCCATGTGAAAGCTATAAAAAAAAAAAGTTAAAATATATGTAGAACTTTCTCTTGTTCTATAACCTAAAGAAAAATCATCTATATAAAAAGACACTTAAATGACTCAAAACATAATTCTCTGAATCTTCTAACAACCTGATCCCTAAAATATAATTTGTTCGTCTCATCATGAGCGCAAAATAATTAAAACATAAATGCAAATATATGTTATCAATGCTAAAAAAAGCAAAATAATTAAAACATAAATGAGAGAAATTTGTAGAGTGAAAACGTGAAATCTCTCTCTAATTCCGTCACTTATTTTCCTCCCTACTTTTGTTTTTTCTAGGAGTGAATGTTTAAGTAGATTCAAGATGTCAGAAAATAAAATAGTGAAAGATATTCTAACATAAACTTTTTGGTTAATTTAAAGCTTATCTTATTTAAAGCTTAGGAAAAAGGTTAAGTGGAGTTTCACATGAGAAAGATGAATCCTTTCCCACCACGGAAAAGTTCTTTTTTACCATTAGATTAAAAGAGAAGTGTAGATTTTACAATGGTCTGCCAATACTTTATATTTTCCCCTCATCATCTTCAACCTCATGGGAATGCAAATCACCACCGCCAAGAGACTACAATCCATCTTCATCAAATTATTCGTGATTTTGGGGTTACCTTAGTTCTTTGCAAGTTAACATGTATCAATATTTCCGTGAGTTATGTCATATGGGAAACCAAAGATTACTTTTTTTGTTGGAGCACTTGCTGTTAATTGTTTACCGTTTCAATCAATTTTGGTTCCATGCGAAAATGAAAGAGCTCCTTGGTCTTCTTCTGATTTCTATAATGCTGTTACGGTGGAGTGTTCTTTGATTTTAATTTTCTGTGTTTTTTAAGAACAACTTGATGAAGATGGATTGTTGGTGAATTGCAGATGATGAGGGGAAAATATATAGTGTGGGCAGACTATGGTAAAATCTATGCTCCTCTTTAATCCAATGGTATAACAAAGATCATTTATACTCCTGTCCTCATGTATACAAAAACAAAGATCTCTATGCTTATATATTATTTACACCAAGAAACAAAATAAAAAGGAAAGCTATAAAAGTAAGTAAAAAAAAATTATATTAATTCCAAGCCAGTGATAAAACAACATGGATATGATGTATGACAATTACAATAGAGAAACTGAGTCCCTATCCTAACATAGAAACAAAAGCACAACACAAAATCAAAATTCATAGCACCATGCATAAAATCATATAGTCATGTACGAAATAATCATAAATTTGATTTAATAGTGGTATACAGTTATATGAAGAAAAAAATGTAAAAAAATCACCGAAAATACATACCTTTTAATTCTTGTGGTTCCAAGATTTTTGTGTGGCGTGTGTAACAATAGTAGTACTGCAAATTTTCAAACACCTGAAACAAAACTTCGAACAAACAGTATGTAGCTACATGAGTAGTACTGCAAATTTTCAAAAACCTGAAACAAAACTTCGAACAAACAGTATGTAGCTACATGAGGAATATCGTGGGTTGGTTCTAACTATCGATCATGCCAACAAAAGAAAATATAATAGTCGAATTCAAACACTTATTATCTAACCATCAACCAAGATTGATTGAATTTTGTTTTATTAATATTAATAAGTTGTCAAATATTGTATAATTTTTTAGTAAAAGTTTACACATAAATATTGTTAATTTTATAAAGCAGGAGTGTTCAATTTTTTTACATTTTTTTTATCAATACTAAAAATTATATAACCATATTTTAAAATAGGGTTAAATATGTTTTTTTGTCTCAATAAATATAAAAACTTTTCGTTTTAGTCCTCTAATTTTTTTTTCGATTTTTAGTCCCCTAAAAAATTTTCATCGTCATTTTTGATACCTCTTTTCAAATAAACTCATATGTAGAATTCATATTTATTAATATAATAAAAAAAACATTATTTTATTGATGCTTTAAGTTCTGAGAACATGGTTCAGAAGTCGAAATTATTTTACCAAATTTATTTAACCAAATAATACTTAATGTTTTGGTTTTTTGCAGAGTTAGAAATATGTACGCGGGGGTTCCAATAGAATGTTTTGGTTGGGCCTTGGTGATTTTCGTTTTAAAATAGGCTCATTGTCTATTATTGTGCCAATAGCCCTTAAAATAAAATATCATTAAACCTTATCATGTGGGGTCAAATTTTTTGTAAAATTTTAAAAACAAAAAGTCATCAATAAGTTGCAAGTGCACAATCTCAACCATTCAATATTTTTATTAATATGTCAATGGTTCACATTCACCTTTCCCATGGTGGGAAAAGATTAAACATTTTCATGGTAAATGCCACCTAAAACAGCCATCGTAAAGATGACTAATACATATCACTTGAATTTTTTTTGCATAGGTTGGAATTCGTAGGGCGTACCCATTAATAATTAATTAGAACATCCATAATAATGATTATTAATGTGCACCTCTTCAAAAAAAAAAATCTTTGACGTTAAAACAAATATATACTGTTGGATGGGAGAATGAATGGTTGTACATTCAATATGCATGCTTGCATACGTTGGAATTCTTAAGTGTACCCATTAGAACATCCATCCATAGTAAAGATTATTAATGTGTACCTCTTCAAAATTTTTAGTGTTGTTTTTCCTTTCATTCTTCCGTTTTTTCAATAGTGGAGGAAACTATTCAATTTGATTTTTAATTACTTCTTTAATTCTTCAAAAATAATAGGAAAGTCAAGTTTGTTAACAATGTGAGAAGCTTTTGCTCAAAAAAAAAAACAATGAGAGAAGCTTTTCTAGTTATGCCACATAGGCACAATCCAAGCCTTAGAATGAAGCAAAGTTTCAAATTCAAAGATATAGATAGATTTGGTTTAAAAGATATGTTTTTAGTCCATGCAGTTTCGCCTCATTTTGATATTGGTCTTGCAGTTACTTTTGTTTAGCATTGGTCTTTGCAATTTACAAAACTTTTGCTATTGGTCCTTCTGTTAAGTTAATGTTAAAAAAAAAAGTTTTGTAAACTACAAGGCCTACATAAACTGGTTTAAGATTAAATTACAGTAGAATCAAGTGTTCTCCATCGAAGGGAGAAATCTTGCTTGGAGAAGTATGGTTTTGGAAGAGGAAGGAAGGAAGAGGTGTTTTCTGGATTTTGGAAGAAGAAAGAATGAACATGCGTTAGCTTTCTGAATGAATTTGAAAATTAAATTTTATTTAAAGGTAATTTTGTCATTTTGGAGTGTAATTAGAAAAATTCCTTCTATTATCAGGCTTTCAATTATTAAAAGGAAAATGCTAACAAGTGTGTTATTAAAATTAGATTTTTTGAACAAAATTAAGATCGTAGCTCTTTAAAGAGTTATATGTAAAAGTCCTTAAAAACACAAAAAATGATTTTCAGAAGTTAACTATCAAACGGTAAAAAGCTACCTCTCCAAAAATAATCAATGAGAAGTTATATTTGTCATGCCTCTCGCCTCCCCTAAAAATTCAAAAATACTCCTTAACTTTCAGATTTTAGAATTCGAAATATATATGACTAAATAAATATGAAATTGTACTTTCTCGCAAGAGAGGTTGAAAATATGTAAAGATTATTTTGATTCTAAGATTTGGATGTGTAAAAAGTCCTGGAAAAAAATATATTTATTACGAGAGAGAGATTCGAAAATGTAAAGGAGACATTTAGATTCTATAATTCCTACGTGTAATTTTTTTTTTCTTTTCGAATTCTTGTAAAAATTCTAGAAAAAAACAGTTAACTATGGCTAAAGGTGATTGTGACAAAATATTATCTTCTAGAATCGGAAAATTGAGGGACGAGAGAGAAGGGAGGAAAAGAAAATAACAAAATTAATTTAGAGTATACTTTTCAACTTTGAATGATTTGTTCGGTTTAAATTAATGTGCATTTTCAAAAGCACCTTTAAGATTTTTAGTAACGAGGATTTAGGTTTTAGTGTAAAGTATCACCAAAATATAAGAAAATTGATCGTTTCACATCTATTTTTGTTCATTAACACCTCAAAATTACTTAAAGATTTAAATGGCAATTAACTACTGTTGATCCACAACGACAGTTAATCGCCGTTTGGTAAGTCTCTCAACTGCACTTAACTACTATTGAGTTCTGATTTATTCCAAAACATCAACAACAATTTTGTCATTCTTTCAAAATAAAAACAAAAACGAATTTTTCACTCCAATCTCAATGAAAATTAATTTCTTCAACTTCAAGCAAATCAAGTTCAACTTCAATTCAACATCAACTACAAGCAAGTGTTCATGATCATTTTACATTGGTCTTTATGTTTTAAATGTTAGACTTTTTTGTTTAAAGTTGTGAAATGCTAGTTTTTTAGGGTTTATGAAATTGTAAATTTTTTGGTAGTTAATGATCTAATACTTAAAATTATACTATTGATGTTGATTAGAGTAAGTTTGAGTGCAATATGTTAGTTTGGAGATTAAAATAATACAATGAACTCATAATACATATGTTGAACTCCAAGTGTTTAATGAATTGTTGATTGATTTTTCAATTGTTTTTTGTTGTGTAGATATGTCTTACACCAAACAAGCGCCGACTTGGTAAGGAGACGATGACAAACAGTACACACCATGAGAGAATGGCATAAAACCCTCTTAAAAGGGGGCATGGACGTAGGAGTGGCACAGAGAGAATGTCCTAGACGGGTGCGTCTCAGATAGTGGAATTCGATCCAAAGAAATAGGTTTAGAAAATCCATCAATTGATTTAGTGCAGCAGAGGTGGTTGTAGGGATGTCAGTTTCAAAGATCCACTTTCATTAAGGACCCACGTTACGTTAGAGGGGGAAAATAGGGATTAGAATATTCTGGTCCTTAATTAACCATTAATATTGTTTTATCATTCTGATTATAAATTAACTATAACTATTATTCAGAACATCCTGATTCTTGATAAATTGCTTAAATATTTTATTGTATTTTATTCAGAATTTTCTGAGTCTTGATAAAACAACCGTCCAATATCCAAGACATTATAGTTTTATTTGTCTAACCTCTATTAATAATTTTTATGTATATAAATATTGTAAGTTGCAAGACGACTATTTCTTCCACTTCAACACAAGTGATACCCGATTCATAGAAAAAAAATACCAACAATTTCATGCGGTTCTACTCTAATAAGTTTTGTTATACATAACCTCTGTGTAGTACACAATCACACACTCTACCAATATATATACACTCAAAATTTCAAACTACTATTATATTACCTAAAAAATTAAAATCAACGTGGAATATGCATTAGTCTTGCCGTCTCTACATCGATAGTACACTACAGTTAATTCAATTAAATAATTACAGTATTTTATTTATTCTCTTTTGAGTTGATAGTAAGCAACCAAATGGCAGAATACTGACTATATTAAATTGTTACTTGAGTCCTCCGTTTCTCGTTCACACAGACACTTTGACTCCCTGGGATCATACAAAATCACGATTTTGGTGGATCGTGAGATTGGCCTAAAATTTCTGAGCAGTAGTCAAAGGTCTGGCATGATAAAAAATTCACACGTTCAAACCCAATGGAGAGGTTTTTTCTTTCTAAAATTTTGAATCACGATCTTTGTGTTTTTTTTTTTGAAGGATTGATTAAACATCTTTGTTGACCTCCTTCATCACCGAAAAAATAATACTGCACTTAGTTGTTGCACTTCTCCAATTCCAAGACTCAAATCTTCATTGAAAAATGATTCAAACTATGTAAGAAAAAGAAAAACTTAATTAATGTAAGATAATTTGACAACTGTTGTATGATAAAAGTAAAACTAATCTTTATTATTGTAAGAAATGTAATTGTATTTTCAGTAAAGAAGTTATACTGTTTAAATTTATCTAATTTAAGAATATACGTATATTTTAAAAAGGTTTAAAATAAATATTATCTAATTTAAGAATATACGTATATTTTAAAAAGGTTTAAAAATTAATTGCACAAATCTTTTTTACACAATTACTATTTAATCACATCTCACCATGTGACATCATGCTAAATTTTGCTTGCATGACTTTTTTTCCACAAGAGTTTTACTCGGTTGTTGTAAAGCCCCGATACATCAAAATGGATTACGTATCGTATCTCCTGCGTATCCTGCACCGATACCTGCCTGATACTTCCCGACACGTATCAGAAGAGTATCCGAATATTAAATTTTATTAACGTATTCCAGACGTATCGTATCTTGATTTTTGAAATTTTCCCGTATCAACGTATCGGTGCAATATCTTATCAGTATCGTATCTCGTATCCGGGCTTCACAGCTCGGTTGATATGGTCTTTAGCTATTTTAAAAAATATAAATACACAATGATGTCAAAATTTATAGATGACTAAACTAAAATAAGTACAAAATATGTAATAAAAAAATAAAAATGTACAAAATCAAGTGAACAAAAAGTTCAAAGGATCCTACCAATGATAAAAAAAAAAGCATATTATTTTCAGTCTCTATTATAAGAAAAAAACATACTTTTAAAGTTTATTCAATATATGATGTATATGATATACTATATATTAAACAAACGATTTTTTTAATGAACCTAAAAAGTTAAATAACATGTGTCAAAAAAAGAAGTTAAATGACATCTGAAGCGAACCTTCAACCTTATATTTATCTACACTCATGTATTTCCTCCAATTACTATTATATATCGACTAAAGTTAAATGAGAATATGAAAAAAGTGTTGTCACAAATGTTGTTTATAAATAATTATTCAAATATCATGATAAGAAATAAAATAGGGTTGATCGGTAAATTAAAATAAAAAAGAGAAATGCTAACGATTAATATTAGGATGTTTGTTAAGAAAATTAAATAAAAAAATCTTAAAAATATGCATTAAACGCATTAAAAAATTCAGGTTTAAATGTGTGTTTAACCCCTGCACTTTTACTCAATTTTGGATTTGGTCCCTGCACTTTTTTTCGTTTGACATTGGTCCCTACACTTTATAAAACTTTTGGCATTAGTCCTTTTGTTAAGTATCTGTTAAAAAAAAAAACCAAAACTAACGGTGTGCCACGTGGCACACTAAAAGACAAAAAAAATCAACTTTTTAATTATTATTTTATTCTTTATTTTTTAACTTAAAAATATCATTAGTCCCTGCACTTTCAACATTTTTTGATATTAGTCCTTACACTTTGGTATTGGTCCCTGATTTTTATTTTATTTTTAAAAAAATCAATGAAATTATTATGTTTTATTATTGTTTTGTTCATTATTTTTATTGAGAATAATCATAAAAAAATAATATCAGAAAAACCTTTTTAAAAAAATAAGAAATTTAATAAAATTTAACTTGAAAAATAACAATTGTATAACATTATATTTTGCTTACCAGTCACGATTTTACCTGTAATAAGTAAGTTTAATAAATATAGATGTTGTTAACACAATTTGTGCTCCAATAATATATTTTACTTACAAAAATAGAATTTCTATGACATGAACCAACATAAACAAATGAGAGAGGTGTGTAAGACATTGAAAACCATCATATAATTTGTTGAATCTCTATAACATGGATCAAATACGTAATAGTGCGAATGTTAAGTCATTGTCCAAAAGCAATGCACTGTATAGCTCGAGTACTATGTCACATGAGCAAGGATCGTTGCATCGCCATTTAAGATTTGAAATATGATTTATGATAGAAGATTATAATATAATTTAATTTAGTTAGCCAACGATAAAAGTTGATCATTTTTTATATAAAAAAATCATTAGAATGGTCCATGTAACAACCCGATTTTCACTAGATTGAATTTTAATTGTTTTTATGTGTGTTTAATTATGCTCGTATGTGATTAATTACCTATGTGAGTATTTTAATGGGTTTTCGTGTTAGAAGGGTATTTTGGTCTTTTGCGAGTAAGCTTAAATTAGTAATTTCATGGTGAGAGTTATTCTTAGTGTTGCAAGTGAGAACCATTATTTTTACTAAGTTACTATTCGGTGGTGATAATTAGTTTTAGACCGGTAATCATTTGATAACTTTTAACCGTGAGTGAATAGAAATTTTGGGAGTTAGTTTATAAGGGTTTTGGAGCCCATTAGACTTTATGGGTTAAGCCCAATAGTGTGGACACTATTTAAGCCTTAGTCTTTAAGAGAATTGAGGTTCACAATCATTTTACAAAATTTTGAGAAGAGGTAGAGAGAGAAAGGGCAAGAGAAAGGGGCAAGAGGAAGAGAAGAGGGTTGTAGAGAAAAGCTTGAAGAACCAAGAGGAGCTAGGGATTCTAGGAGCTTAATTGAAGCTTTTGCTATGATTATTGCTTATTGAGGTAAGGGGGTTATATTCATTCATAATCTCTTAATTTAACTTCTTCTCTAATTCTATGCATAAGTGCTTATTGGAATAAGTGATTATTTTGAACTTAGTTGTTGAAATTCGTGGTCTTGTTATAATGATATGTTTGAGTATATGAATTTGATGATAATTGAATTGTTGTTGATGAAATTGCATGTTCATGATATGTATAAATGAGTATATTGTGAATTGTGTTTAATTTGATGAATTGTGCTATGTTGTTGTTGAATTATCATTGAATTCATGATTATGGATTGTGGTTGTTGTTAATTGTTGTTGTTAATGTCATTTCATGGCTTGGGTATGAATTAAGTTGAGCTGTTGTTGTTGGATTGTGTTGAATTGGAAGAAATGATTTGTTGTTGTTGTCGAAAATTTGTTGTTTTTTGAAAACTGTTTCTAAAACAATTTATATGTCATTCAAATGTTGTGAAACGAATGTGTTCGACGTGTTAGAGCCTCGAGTTGTGCCTTGGATCATTTTTGACGAATGGGGGACTTAACCATTCGAGTTTTGGGCGAAAATGGCGAAAACCCGTGGCTGAAACATGCGAAAACGCACGTTTTGCAGCGCTGCACCTGAAGTAGGGCGCTAGGCGCCCACTCACAGAGAGCCAGCGCTGGGGGCTGCACTCCCGGCGCCAGGCTCCCTGAACAGGGCAACGTGCTTGTTGATCTGTGTTCGGGTGCTTGGGGGTAGTCGTGTAGGGGTCTATTGCGACCGTTTGAAGGTGTACTTTTGTTGTTTTCACCCACTTTACTACTGGAACATAATTGGCTTGGTTGAAACTTAGATTTTCTAAATGGTTTGAAACTTGTAATTGTGTCGTTTCGGTTTTTCGGAAATTGTCGGAAAATGAAATTTTATGAACAAAAAGGATTGCAAGCTTGGTTTATAGCTCATATGGACTTAGACAAGGCATGCAAAGTTGGTACAATGTCTTAATCATATCAAACTTGATTTTCGGGTGGGATTGTGGAATATATGAACTTTGGGTTTGTCCATACGAACTTAGGCTAATCTTTGAACTAATGCTAATAGTTTGTAAGTGGCTTACGTTCATGCTTATATGATTGATTGAGATTGATTTGTATGTTTTCAAACTTGGATAAGTTACTTCGGTTTGAAAAATGTCAATGTTGGCCGTTTTTGCAACTTGATACGGACTTTGTTGAAAATGGTCTTTAAAGCCGATTACTTTGTGAATCTTTTGTGAATAACTTTGTATGATTACATAAAGATGTATGAATGATTGCTAGGTGTTGAAAATGATATTTATCTTAATATGATGTATTTTCTTCTTTACATGGGTTGTGAGAAGTTGTATGTTAGTGTTGAACTATGTGAAGAAGTTGATGTTAGTGAATGCATATATGTTGATTGATTGAGATGTTGTTGGTGAATACATATATGTTAATTGAATTGTGAATGTTGTTGGTGAATACATATATGTTGATTGATTGAGATGTTGTTGGTGAATACATATGTGTTAATTGAATTGTGAATGTTGTTGGTGATTGCATACATGTCAAGTGATGGTGAATTGTTAGTGAATACATATATGCTAAATGATTGGTGATGATGTGGTGAATTGTTTGTGTGAACATATGCATTGTGTCGATTCATATGTTCATGCATACATGATTGATGGTGACGGATGTTTATATCCAAAATGTAAGACGGGTGTGAAATCTTACATACGATATTTTTGTTGCATCGAAGGTGACGACCTTGAGGTGATTTGGTACCGCATGCATCTAGAAGAGTCTAGAACATTGCATGCATTTGAATGGTTTATGAGTCGTGTCATAATTGAATATGTGACTTGATGAATTGGTGCATTGGTGAAATTTGGTGAATGTTGTTATTATGTGGATTGGTGTATATGTACATTGGTGGATTTTGTTGATGATTGTGAATATTTGGACTAGGCTTTAATTGCGCGTCTTACTTGCTTGTGCTTATACACTTGGTGAATATATTTGATGATAATTATTTTGGTAATAGTAATGAGGTGAGAATTGTATATGTATATATGTATGATTTGGTGATTCCTTTGATAATGATGATTGTTTGCTTATAACTTTGAAATGATGAATTGCACTTGTTGAGTTAAGTATGCTAAATGAAGAATAAGGTGAGTAATCCTTTCATTGATTGATGTTGATAAATGATGAGCTTATGTTGATAACTTGATTGAGATTGAATATGCTTGCCATGCTATGTTAGTATTGTGATAGCTTGTTGTGTATGGAATGGGGGATAATAATCATGTGATGGTGGTATTTTAGGAGGGATGAGTATGTATATGTGTTATGCATGAAATCCTTGAATGTTTATGTTTTTTTATGGTGATTATGATTGATGTGAAGCTAACCCCCAGTGGTATGTGGTGGACCGCCTACCTATTTGTATGAATGGGTAGACAGCGTGCAGAAGTAGTTGTTGTTTGCTTGGTGAGTGCTTGGATAGCGGGAGCTATCTCCGTTATCGTTTCCTTTGGAGTCTTAGAGTAGGCTATGATCTAGGATGTCTGTCTTTATGATTATTCTAGATTATTTATGATGTATTTATATTGTTGAGATTTTGCCCATATGTCGAGACTTGGAGATTTTTATGATCTATTTCTTGAATAAATGCTTTATTCGCGTGTTTTATCGCTTCAATAGAAATAGGACGTTAGAATCCACATTGGAATTACTACAGATTTTACTCTAAAAAAAGTTTATTTATTATATAAAAAGTAGTAGAGATAAGTAAAATATTTATTCCCCTTTAAAAAAACAAGCTAAGATATTTATTATCAAATAAAAGGTATAAGTAAGATATTTTTCTCTTTAAAAAGATTTTTTTAAAAAAATCTTTTATTAAGCTTTAATCAATTTTTTTAAAAAAGTTTTTTTTTGATTTTTTTTTATGATTATTTCAATAAAAATAATGAACAAAACAATAATAAAACATAATAATTTCATTAAATGTTTTTTTTAAAAAAATTCAGGGACCAATACCAACGTGCATGGACCAATATAAAAAAATGTTGAAAACGCAGGGACTAATGATATTTTTAAGTTAAAAAGTTGGATTTTTTTGTCTTTTAGTGTGTCACGTGGCGTGTCATGATTGGTCCACGTGGCACATCGTTAGTTTTGGTATATTATTTTTTAATAGAAGGGCTAATGTCAAAAGTTTCATAAAGTGCAGGATCAATGTCAAACGAAAAAAAATGCAGGGACCAAAGCCAAAATTAAATAAAAGTACAGGACTAAACACATATTTAAACTAAAATTTTAAAAATAATTTTCCCAATATAAAATTAAAAAATTATTTTGATTTTTAAATCTTTAACCTAGCTAGTAGCTAGCAAAACCCAATAAAAAAGAATGAAAAATGAGAGACACAAAGGTGAAGAGGAAAGATAGCATCCAATCCAAGCATTAATAAGGTATCCCACTCATGACTCATAGCCGACACTCAACCTTAACCTAACCATGTGCAAATACCTGCACTCTCTATTCTAACCTATCTTTTCAGGGCCCACCAATTCCCACAGTAGAAGAATAACCCCTGCTTTTATATTCTCCCACTTGTTCCCATTCTCATCCAACCCCCACAAACCTCCCTTAACCCCAAATCTCAATCCTGACCATCCAATCATCATCACTATCACCACCCAAAAAATAATATTAATTAATAACACCTCCTTCATCTTTTTCAGTCTCACCCTCAGATCTGATCAAACCAAAACTATATGTTATAACAACAATTTCTTTCATTATTTTTACTAACCTTAACCTTTTCTTGCAATGGTGGAAGCACAAACATGGACAACAAGAAGAATGAGCAACCCAAGATTACACACATTAGACACAAACGACCAATTACAATTAGACATACCACAAACACCACCAAGTGACCAAAGAAACAATGGATCCAACATCAACAACAACAACCTAGTAACAACTTCACTTATAATAGCATCATGGTATTTTTCAAACATAGGTGTTCTTCTTTTAAACAAATATCTTTTAAGCTTCTACGGTTACCGTTACCCTATTTTTCTTACAATGCTTCATATGCTATCTTGCGCCGCTTATTCCTACGCCGCCATTAACGTTGTTCAGTTTGTTCCTTATCAACAAATCCATTCCAAGAAACAGTTTCTCAAAATCTTTGCGCTCAGCGCAATTTTCTGCTTCTCAGTTGTTTGTGGAAATACCTCATTGAGATATTTACCTGTTTCTTTTAACCAAGCTATTGGTGCAACCACGCCGTTTTTCACCGCGATTTTCGCGTTTTTGATTACTTGTAAAAAAGAAACTGCTGAGGTTTATCTTGCTTTGTTACCAGTGGTGTTAGGGATTGTTGTTTCAACAAATAGTGAACCTTTGTTTCATTTGTTTGGGTTTTTGGTTTGTGTTGGTTCAACTGCAGGGAGAGCTTTGAAGAGTGTTGTGCAAGGAATTATATTGACTAGTGAAGCTGAGAAGCTTCATTCTATGAATTTGTTGCTTTATATGGCTCCATTGGCCGCGATGATTTTGTTGCCAGTTACTTTGTATATTGAAGGCAATGTGTTTGCGATAACGATTGAGAAAGCAAAGAGTGATCCGTTTATTGTGTTTTTGTTGATTGGGAATGCTACTGTTGCTTATTTGGTGAATTTGACTAATTTTCTTGTGACTAAGCATACTAGTGCTTTGACTCTTCAAGTTTTGGGGAATGCTAAAGCTGCTGTTGCTGCTGTTGTTTCAGTTTTGATATTCAGAAATCCGGTTACTGTGATGGGGATGACTGGTTTTGGGATTACAATCATGGGTGTTGTGCTTTATAGTGAAGCTAAGAAGAGATCTAAAGGTGCATCTCATTGACGATGGATTGGTGATTGGTGAATGTGATTATGGATTCAATTTTTTTTTGGATTTTCATAAAGGCGTAAACGGGTATTTCTTACTTGCTTCTTATTATTGTTAATTGTTTGGGAAGTTTTGATTTTGATTCAATTGTGTTTCTGTGGAATTGGATCTGATCGGATCAAGTTACAGCAATTGGACTGTATAGGAAGAAGCAGAGAGGGAAAGGGTTATTTAGTTATGTTTGTTTTTCTATTGCCGGCTGTGTAACCATATAAATTGCTCGCTTCGATGCCCTTTGGCAACATACATTAATGAATTATAGAAAATATAAAGCTACATTGTATTTGGCGAGGGAGGAAAATTCTCCTTTGCTTCATTTTGTTAATTACATTGTCCATTGTTTCATTTCTGTCCCTTTATTATTTGCTATTGTGAAAGGTTGCTAGTTTTAATTTTGATTCATTTAAATGCTTAGAATTAATTGCTTATATGATTTGCTGCTTCAGTTGATAGGCATCTAGGACTAGGTTTTCAATCGCGGTTGAGTCGCAATATTTGATATTGCGGTAAGTTGCAGTCTAATGTGCTTGATGATATAATCTCAATTTTTTGTCGTGTTGCGGCCGCGTTGACTGGGAAACCCATGATTTTGTGGTTACAATTGTGTAGACAGTTTTCAAGAATTCAAACTCCGGGTTTATTTGTTGATATTGAATTGTATTTTCTTTTTGTATTGATTTGCATTTCATTGCAATTAATGAAATGATCACTAAACTAAAGCTTCCAACTTTTTTTTTGTTTCTGCGATTTATTATCTTTCAGCTATTCAGTTTCAATTTCAAATATATTATTTTTGAAATGACAGTTTTGAGGAAGAATAGAGAGTACCGTGAAATTTATCCTAGTAGATTGCTTGGTTAGTCTAGACATTTGCTGATCAATATTTTGCAAGTCAAAAATGATTATTCAAAGAAACTTCCAAGAACAGGACACTTGTGAATGCATTTGATTTTACAGAAACTTAATTGACAGAGTCAAGTTTAGCTAAGTTAATTTCAGTGTTGACAGAGTCAAGTTTAGTTAAAATAATTCAGCAGTGTTGTGAAAATGCCGAGATGACAGAACCATGGGCGGATTCTGTGCTAGCCGCCATAGGCAACAATGCCTATTATGTCTACCATGTTTCTGCCATAGTGTGCTATTTATATAGCGGGTTTTTGGTTGATCGTCGCAATTTATCATCCATCATTGATAACACTGATTTGCATGCCTTTAGGACAAACATTGCTCAATTTTGAACAAATTAAGTTGGTAGCAGTTTAGTTCCTATTAGAAGGTATAATTGTTGGTTCTTGGGGTGAATATATATTACTACTATTAGTATTTACTATTTTTAACCGACTGTGCAAATTTATGCTTATTTTTGCTTTGATGCATCAATGAGTGGCTGCTAACTTAGTATAACAGTGACATCTCTGCAAAGACTACAGTGGCAATGTATTGACTACCCTATGCAAAATTTTCACCTCAAGGTAGTTCATACTTTAACACCATCCTTTTCACCTCAAGGTAGTTCATACTTTAACACCATCCACTATTCAAAGCATTAAAAAAAATGACATTATGTCCTTGCGTTTGGCTTAATCTCTTGAAAACTGGTTTCTTGCTAGTACGCAATCTTTGTCTAAGGGGTTGTTGGTTGGATTGTATTAATGTGTCTTTATCAATATAAGAGTATTTGAAATCTTGGCTGTTTGAAAAGCTAGACATTCGGCGGTCTTAATAAACTGTCGCTCGTTAGTTGTTTTAGGACTAATATTTATGTACTTGAGCAATGTTAGGTGTGTAGTGCTATCACTACAGTTTTGACTGCTTTGATTACGTGTGACTTCTTACCAAAAATATATATTAAATAAATGAGTACATTGTCAATTAATTGAACTTGTTTGGGTAAACAGACATTGTCATCAGTTTGAAATGTCTCAATTAACTAATGAAAAATAAGTTCGAGGATCAAAATGACTTACTAAAGAGACACTTTGGGATGAATTTATTTGTAATTTTGATGCATTTAACAACTATAACAACAAAGTTTCATAAATTTAGGAACTAAAATACTCCCTCCGTCCCAAAATGAGGGAACAATTACTCGAGTTTGATCCTTGATGAGGGAACAATTCATAACTAGAATTTATTTACCCCTGAGCACAAAGTAGTCTAAGAACCATTTTCCTCTGAAGAACTGTGGGTGAAAACAAAAAATGTAGTACTAAGTTGTCATTTTGAAATTTACATTTTCTGAGAAGATTTGTATGTTTGCAAGAGATCGATATGAGATTTTGGTTCTTGTTGTATATTAACGAAACCAATTGAGCAGTGGTGAACTTTAGGAAACACAATTTAATGTTTGCTATTCTTTTGGTTATGAACTTACATTTTGGCGACTAACAATTAATTTATCAAAAACTAGTTGAATAAAACAAATAAATAATGTAAACTCTTCATACCCGCTTAAGTAAAACAAAAGAGTCTTCTCTTGCAATTGTAATTCAGCTAAGGCTAGGACAGATGAAGTTGCTTCAAATCCAAATGGAATTCGGATCGAGAATCGGTGACTTTATGAAGGAAAAGATATTGTAACATTAGTGTATTTTGATGTATTTTAAGAAAGAGAAATGATAGATAAAATAGGAGAAAGAGACACTAACATAAGAGAGATAGACATGGTCACCGTTATTTTTTCGGTCTAAAGTTAGTCTAATCCAAATTTATGAAATTCATGCCTTGTTGTAAGCTTTATTTACCTAAAGATAAATCATATTTGTACAACCATTTTTAAATTTTTTTTGGACAATTCTCTCTCATAATCGTATTGTGTGTTTTTTTCTTTCTCTCTATTGTTTTTTATTAATAAAAAGATTAAAAAAAAATGTTGTAAGTTGTCACAAATTTTACTTTATAGCTAGTTGGCAACTAATGCAACTAATGTGGTATGTAGGGGTGTTCAAAACGGAACCAATCCAATAGAAAAATCGCAAACCGAACCAACCCAAACCGAAACCGCAAAAAACCGCATTTGGTTCGGATGTAATCAGATCATTTTCTTACTCAACCGCATGGTTTGGTTTGGTTTGCGGTTTTCATTTTACCAACCAAACCAAACCGCAACATAAGAAAAATATTAATTAAACATATGTGACCTAGACAAATACTTATATAAACTCAATGAATTTTTTTATAAAATGATATATTTTTTCTCATGTTAAGTTCATTCTCTTCTTTTTATTTCAAAAACGTATTTATGTGCTACTTGAACATTTAGAAAATGATAAAATTTTAGTCATTTTCATTTCTTACAAAATAGAATTAGTTTTTGTCCACATTTTTAACTTGGTCTATATTGTTGAAAACATTGTAAAATGAAAATTAAATTGTAATGTTTGATGAAGTTTAAAACATTGTTGAAAATATGTTGTGTTTCATCTTTTTAACTTGATGTTAATGTTAAAAACAAAAAATTATATTGTATAAAAAAACCGCACTAACCGATCCAACGTAAACCGCATTAGTTTGGTTTGGTTCGGATTTTATTTTTAAAATCAACCGAACCAAATCAAACCGCATGTTTTTTTATCTCGCGGTTCGGATGACTTTTACGCTCAAAACCGAACCAAACCAAACTGCGAACACCCCTGGTGGTATGTGTGCCGGCGGGTACATAATTTTTGTAATAGAGCAAAAAAAATATAATATATTTTCATGTATGTGTTCAGTGTTAAGAGGAACAATAGAATTTCGCATAATATAAAGGTAAATCAATACCAATCTATTTTATCTTTAATTGTTTACACTCTTTTAATTTTTAAATTTATGTTTTTTTTTAAATCGTAAGATTGTACCAAATTAGTGTTATTTTAATATTAAATACAAAATAAATTTGTGATAACCACTTTGCTATCATAAATCATGTATGACATCTCTTTTCTCTATTTCCTTTCTATCTCTCCTCTTTCAATGAGTTAAATGGGTACCAAATGATCTTTTAAAAGTTTACTAGTAATTTCCTTAAAAAAAAAAAAGTTTGCTAGTAATTAGTCAAAAAAATATAAGTTTCAAATAAAGATTCTTTCATATTCACCATAATATGTAAATTAGGTTAAAAAAAGGAGAAAATGTGAATATTTTAATAAAAAATTCAACAATAGATAGAGACAGTGGAAGTATAAAAGCAATGGAAAATATGATACATGAGAAATCATATACTCTTGAGTTTGATCCCCGTGCTATGTTTCTCATGCTAAGTGCTAACACTGCTTTCAACTTGCACATAACCATAACTATACGCCACAATGGCACAAACTCAAAGTCAAAATAATCTACAAATTTTCATTCACGAGATGTTCCTCCCATAACACCAACTCTTCACTCAAAGCAGTGGCTTAGCTTCCACAAACAAACCATCAACACAAAAAGTCACCTTTTCATGAGGTGCATGTGTCCCTCCCATTACACACATATAAAAACTATACCAACTATTTGTTAAAACTAAGAATCCAAATTGAGCTAGCTTAATTATTTTGCTGAGCATAGTTTATAGCCAGAAGAAATAATGGACAAGAAACCTATGAATTCTTTCCCAACTCATTTTATGGACATACATGGTGAAGTTTTATCCGAAGGAGATGAAGAAGGGACGATAAAAAACGAGGAAAATGAAGAGAAGAACTTGAATAAACCAACAACGAGAGCTCGAGAAACGAAAAGAAACCATAGAAGTATTAACAGGCAATTTTCACTTGAGACGGGATTTTCTGTTCTCAACAGAGAAAGAAAAGGTAAAGATGATAGAAAGGTTTTGACAAGAAGTGGAACCAGCTTAGGAGGGGCAAATAGGTTTGGTTTGGAAGGACAGAAAAGAGATTTCAGTATCTTTAAGACGAAATCTACTCTTAGTAAGCAGAATTCTTTGTTGCCGAGGAAAGTAGAGAAGGAGTTGGAGTCTCAGAAGATTAATGGTGCTTCTGGTGTGGATGATGATTCTGTTAATGCAAGTGTTCCTGCTGGTAGATACTTTGCTGCTCTTAGAGGACCTGAGTTAGATGAAGTCAAGGTGAGATACTGCTACATATGTTGTACACTTTAACTTCAACTTGCATGTTAGCTAGCTTTATGATTTATATCTTTCTATAGATTCAGTTTTATATTTCAAAAATCATTTTGAAATTTCGCTGATGTCATATATCAAATTGTCAAACCTGTAATTTTAAAAGCTAAATTTGTGATTCGTTCATATTTCTTATTGCAACTTACTCTGATTCATCCATATTCATATAACCCCGTGAAAGTTGTAATCAATGAAATTAACTATAATGAGCAAAATCATCAACCCAAATAATATAATTATTTTTAAGTAAAACAATTTATTGATATAAATTTGGGGCTAAAAACAGGTGTGTCACCACTCACCAACATGGTGTAGCACAAGTGATAGATACTTCGGCTCATTAATCATTTGGTTGGAGGTCTGACCTTGACTAGCGTGTATGAAAAACATGTTAGAAGAGGTCAAACCCTTAAATAAATCTCAGATATCTTAAGAACCTAGTGTACATGGTTGTGCATGAGGATACCTTAGTTTGCCAAAAAAAAATATAAGCATGTGTGTCAAAGTATAGCAATACAAAGTCTGAGCAGAGTATCAATTATCAAACAATACACGACTGAGACAAAATGCTTAATTATGCTTGGTCTAAGTTATTGATTCAACACCCAAAAGGAAAACCACCAAGCTAAAAGGATAGTTTACATAGTTGTAATTGAAATATTAAAAATTTCATTTCAGATCAAATACCACCACTAGATATGCATATGTATGATCAATTAATATTGTGCATACATTTGACACAGGACTATGAGGACATCCTTCTCCCTACCGATGAAAAGTGGCCCTTTCTCCTTCGGTTTCCTATCGGATGTTTTGGTATCTGTCTAGGCCTAAGCAGCCAAGCGGTTCTATGGCTTAACCTGGCAACAAGCCCTGCCACAAGGTTTCTCCGTATTTCTCCGGACATCAGTTTTTTAATATGGCTGTTATCCTTAGCAGTGCTAATAGCAGTTTCTATTACCTACATTCTCAAATGCATATTCTACTTTGAAGCAGTCAGACGAGAGTATTTCCATCCAGTTCGAATCAACTTCTTCTTTGCCCCTTGGGTTGTCTGCATGTTTTTGGCCATCTCTGTACCCTCTAGAATAGTCCCACAACAAACCCTTCACCCTGCCATTTGGTGCACTTTCATAGTACCATATTTTCTTCTTGAACTCAAAATATATGGCCAGTGGCTTTCTGGAGGCAAACGACGTCTGTCTAAGGTTGCAAATCCCTCTAACCATCTTTCTGTATCTGGTAACTTTGTTGGAGCAATTCTAGCTTCAAAAGTGGGTTGGAAAGAACCTGCTAAGTTCTTTTGGGCTGTTGGCTTTGCACATTACCTTGTGGTGTTTGTTACATTGTATCAGAGATTGCCAACAAGTGAGGCATTGCCTAAAGAACTGCATCCTGTGTACTCCATGTTTATTGCCGCTCCCTCCGCGGCTTGTATTGCTTGGCAGAGTATCTATGGAGAGTTTGATGGGATATCCAGAAATTGCTACTTCATTGCCTTGTTTCTCTACATTTCACTTGTCGTCCGGATCAAATTCTTCACTGGTTTTAGGTACAATATTTTCACCATCAAAATACAATTCAACTTTGGTTAAATTTCAACCATCTAGATTTTGGGAAAACAGAGTTCACATGATTGAAGGGGTGCAAAGGAATAACTATGTATTGTTTTAATTGACAGGTTTTCAGTGGCGTGGTGGGCTTACACCTTTCCGATGACAACCGTGTCAGTGGCAACGATCAGGTATGCAGAGGCGGTCCCTGCCTACATAACTAAGGGTCTTGCTCTTGGCCTTGCATTTATGTCATCAACTATGGTTTCTGTTTTGTTTGTGTCCACTCTTCTGCATGCCCTCTATTGGCGCACTTTGTTCCCAAATGATCTTGCTATTGCAATAACAAAGAGGAAGCAAGGTGGGGAGAAGAAACCCCTGAAGAAGGCCTATGACATAAAGCGTTGGACAAAGAAAGCTCTGACCAAGAATTCAGAGAACAAAGATAATAGTAAGAATAATGGCTACAACAGCCAATGCGATAATAGCAGTGTCGTGGCCTAGGATGAGTAGCAGAATACTCCAATATTGCCATTATAATTCTAATGTGGGGTCAGTTGTGGATTTATATTATCTTGAGCATATTATGCTCGACAGAGTTATATTTGAATGGTGTTTGTGTTTAAAAAATTGAAATGATTCATATATAGATTAGCTAATAGTCTAATTTTAGCTATTTCATTTGTTAGACTTTAGCTACCTTATCAATTTCTTTTAATCAGCAGTCCACTCATTGGTTAAGAGATTGATAGAAACAAAGACACGAAAATCACCAAACTCAAAGTCAACCAAGTGAAACCCATGGTTATTGATCCATCAGAACTCGGTCAATTTGTTTTTGAGGAAACGATTCAATCATTAATCACATCTTGATGCATAATGATTAAATAATTTCTTCATTAATATGAAAAGTCTACAATATATGGTTAAACCAAACAAGAGTAAATAAATTTCCTTCTTTTTTTTTTTTTATCAAATAAATTACTTTGAAAACAAAAGATGAGCTTAAGAACAATGCAACTCTTGCCTTTAATGATTTACTTTTTCAATTGATTTAATCATTGTGAAGCTATGATCAGTATCAGTCAAATACAAGCTATGCACCTTGACATGTTAATTTCTACAACTTTCTAAGATTCTTTTTACAGTAAGAACCATCTCTCATCAGAAAAGAGTTAGCCGTCTGTCAGGTTCAACTATGTACTGTCAATCTACACATACATCAGCAGCAAAACTTCAAGTCAGATGCCCATACCAAAGCTGGTTGCACATTGCCCTCTCACTATCACCGAATTCCCAAGCTCCTGGATCATTTCAGTTAGAAAGCGGAATATAAAAGGAAACCTTTTTCTTTTTGCAAGGGGGCATGAACAATCAAATGTGTTAATTAAACGCGGAAAGTAGAATCAGTGGTAAATACCTCCTTGCACTTAACAGACTGTGGCAACCACCATTCCCATGATGAATTTGCTTTGTCCCAAAAGTAAAAGTCTTCTCCTACATGATTAAGGTCAGCTAGATGATCAAATTTATCATACTTGGTGTAGCACTAAAGAATAGAAATATATTTTGCAAAGAACAACAAAAATATGAAAAGAATAGACAGAAGAATAGGGCTCAGCAAAATTCATGCTCTTCAGAGTTCAGACACTGCTATACTTAATATTTACCTCTTGATCTGGACGAAAAGAATTTAATATATTTTCTTTTGAATCCTTGCCCTAAGAAACAAATGACTACAATGCTAAGAGAAATGGAAAATAATCCAAAGAGAATTACATGTAATTCAAAATTATAGAGGGTAAACCTTTCTGCACATCCTGGATTGTTGAGGCAGTTTGAAATGAGATCCATTATTTGGCTGGCCTTCAGATGTCAGAGACAACTAACATCCAAGAAAGTAGAATGGTTGAGAATAGTGGAAGTTGTGTATCGTTATGATGCAAAAACTCAAAACCTGTCCTATTTGGCACTAGAATTTAGTCAAGAAATTGCATCAAGAAAAAAAGGTAGCTAAATAAAAGAAAAGTCCACCTTGCTAAATAGTTCAATAGGAAGGTTATGCTGAATCCCCTTTTCAGTGTGTGAATTAAATTCCTGTATGAATTGTAGCAATATGATTGATAAAAATTTCTATCAGAAAAAATATAATAGGACAGTAAAACAATTTTCTATCTGGAAAAAATATAATAGGATGATAAAACCTATGATAAAAGTATGCCTCACCATTTGATCTGTTGTTTCCTTGTTGGTATGTAAAACACCAGCATGCTCTTTATTAGATAGTATCTGCATTCAAACAGTTTGGAGTTAAATATAGCAAATCAATAAACAACAGGGGAATGAGAGATAAAACTAAGGCTTAAGCGTCTTTTTCATCTGTGCATGTATACCAATTTTTGCTTATAATCGATGGAAAATTCTCGTTTGTTTGTGATCCTTGAATTGTGCAAAGAAGAAGAAACCCTAATGCCATGCCATCATCCAACTTAGATGTTATGTGGCTTCACTAATCTTTCATGTGGTGTATGATCATATGGACATTTGTTAGTCCTGCTAGCATTTTCTTAATGAATGTTGAGGGTAAGGACCAAACTAAAAGCAAAAACTGGTATATGTGCAATGATAAAAACGACATTTGCACTCTACGACACTTCACAAAGCCTTTTTGGTCATCCCCTTCATAGGTAGACCCTTTTGAGCCACCAACAACCATGCACGGATACCAATTGACAAGTATCCAAACAGTTGGGGCACCCTCCCTTAAAAGATAGCTCTCAGAAGGTAGAACCAAGTCATTTTAATACTCTATCGAACATCTCATACTACTTGATGTGGGGCTTGGACCCCCATAATACCAAGTCTCCATCAGAATACTGTTCTAGAATATAATATGATCAATGTTTCATGATAAATTTGACAATAATAGGTCTAAGACCGAATGTTAAACAAAAAGAATGAGATAATAATCAATGTTTCATGATAAAGACATTAAATTATCAATTCAATTTTTGTTACATTTGTCATTGAAGTCTAAGATTGTATAAACAAATTTAAATGGAGAAAACATGGTTAAAATAAGAAATTTAAAATTATAACTAATCCATCATTTGAAATTTTATTCAAATGCATAGTTTACTCCACGTTATCTTTGCCAAAATTTATAAACGATGACTCATTACCTTCTTATTAAGAGGCTGAGCTTTAAAAATGTGATTAAAACCCAATCCATCATGCTTTGGGGCACCCGTGGCAGTAGGCCTATAGAAAGATAGAATTCTGTATTAGCCCCATAGTTTTGTGAATTGTCAAAGTTACAGTGAGCTTTCATGATGGCATCTGTTACCTTCTGGCATCCTTGATTCTATGTTCAACAGAAGTATGCTGGTCCCAACCCTGCAAAAAGAGAACTTGGTTTCTAAAAGGCCATTCATATCTATCATGTAACAGGAAAATAAACATAATATGCAAATACATCATAAAAAAGTAATAAATGTTTCTCCTATATAAACTTCAACTAGATATAAGAACATGAAGGACATGCATGTGGTTAAAATTGTATCAACTAAATTGACCTTATCAGAATCATTGCAGTGATGTGAAGCTGAGGTAGCAGATGTGTGTTGTATGGCCCTCTCTGAAGTCTTCAAGTGAAACTCCTGAGAAGTTGACATATAAAACATGAGCTTCAATATTGTTAATGCCGGAAAAAATTGTTTTCCTGATTAACTGCTATCTCGGTTCTTTTCCTTTTTATGATAATGAAATTATGATAAAGATGAGAGGATAGAAAGCATAAAAAAAACTCTATTCTTACTCGAAATTCTGGCAAGCGTGGAGTGCTCCTTTTCGGAAGCGGCAAGGAAGGAGCATCGAGAATCTAGAATATGAACATAATTAGAGAAGATGATGGCAATCATGCATCAAAGTTAACCAGATTATAGCAATTATATCTACAGCATGTACTAACCCTCCTATTTAATGGGCGAGCTTTGAACCTGGGGGCAGCCACTGTCATGTGCTCTGCTTCTCCAACAATTTTGGGTCTGTTGAGCAAAAATATTTCTCATTGTCTAATTTCTATTATCTCAAGAGGAAAATTTATCATCGGAATTTCATGAACGCTACTCATCCAAAACGACAAACCTTATCCTTTGTGCTCTGTGTGCTGTTTTTAGGTCAGGCTCTCTGGGAATAGTAAGCTTCAGCTTAGAACAAGCAGAGTTTTGCTCAACATTTACAGCCTGCAACAGGTGAATGTATAGAGTGGATCAGGCAAATCTCTTTCACACCTTTTAAAAAACAAGACCCTTTAGTAGATAGGAATCAGTCTGGCTATTCCCATTTGAAGTTTAGGTACTCAATAGAGGATCCCTTTATCATTGAAAAATTTCCACTCAACAATAGTCCCGTATTAGGACAACAAAAATAATACATTTTTTATTTCATACAAATAGAGTACTTGGCAAATTTGCCAAGGCAGGATTTAAGAAATATGCATTAGGATTCATACCCGCATAGGTTTCTTGTGCACAAAATTAGTTTGCTGCTTCGCATCAGTAACCTGTCATAGAGAAGATATAGTAAGAATTTCAAATCCCATCCAAAATAAATACGATAAAATATTATCTAAGCCCAATTAAACATGGGAAGCTAGAATATAATGCCACTCATGTATTTTGGTATGAGAACAACACAACCCATCTTGCCAACCCAATTGACCCAGACTATTCTGATCAGGCTGACGAGAAATAACTTGTTCTAACTATTGGGTCTCATTCAATGAACCAATATTGACAAGGGCTGACTTTGGGCCAACCTTCGTATTACCTAGCCTAACCCATATATGTGTGTGAGATATTGATAAATTTCAATGTAAGTTTTTTAGTCCAATCTTCTACTTCTAAAATCACACTTTTTTACAGTGATATAGTGCCGTTTTTCCTCTTGGTAATGTCCTAAAATTAAAGGAGATAAATAATCATTGTATTTATAGAGGGAAATGCTAATATACATATGATATATTTACCAACTGTATGAACTTGATTCTTTGACCACTGCATTGTAAATGTGATGATATTATTTAGCATATATTTCAGATCAACCCAGTTCAATCTTCATATGTGCATCGTTTGGATCTAGAGAAAGTGAATGGACGGAAAGTATGAAGGAAGGAAAATTTCTTGAACATTGGGTTTCCACTGTTTGGTTGGTGTGTCAGAGAGGAAGGAAAGTTTCATTTCAGTGGGTCCCACGCCAAAAAACCCTACCTCTGAGATTGACGGAAAGTAGGAAACCAAGAAATTTTAAATAAAATGACGATGCAGTCCCTGCATTTGATGCCTAATTTTTAGTTCAAGTGCTCTGAATTTTCAAATTAATTGGGTTAATCACTACATGGCCTTCATTTTTCCAGTTTTATATTGTTATTTTATTTTGTAGATATACTATCAGTTTGTTATTTTCTTTAGCAATATACCACCGATATACATATATAATAAATATATAATATTCTATTTTAATGTCATTTACTAAATACACTATCTTTCCTTTCAATTTCTTTCCACTTTCATTCATACCAAACAACTAAAATACATCTCACTTTCCATTCATTTTCTATTCACTTCCATTCCTTTCACTGTCTTTTCTCTTACTTCTTTCCTTCCACTTTCTTTTCTCAACCAAATGAACCATAGACGTCTACATAATCCATTTTTTTCGAGTCTATGCTCTGGTTTAGGTCTAGAGTTAGTGCAATAAAAAATTAGGAGCTTGTGAGGAATAAACAAAGCCCATTATAACAAATCCCACTACCACCCCTAAATGTTTCACGATGTTGGGCGTTATTTGGAACTTACAAGGAAATGTACAAAATTTTACTGCATTTAATACTCAACTTTATGATCAATCTCTAATATATACCGCAAACTGACAAATATAAACGCAGTTTCTTCAATTATTATAAATTCAGAGGAGGGAGAATATAAAAATTACAGACCTTGTGCAAATGACCACCCTCTAGTTTTTGCCGTTTCGCAGCTTGGCTTTCTGCTCCAGAGGACGTAGATGAATTCATTTCATTCTGAGTTAGTGGCTTCCGAAATCTGAGAATTGAAGAGTTGACGACATAACATTATGCGGGGTTTTAAAGCACCAGGAAGAAGGTAAAGGAACAAATGTAATACTTACTAAAAAAAATATGAAACATTTCAAAAGACACTGTGGGAGAAAACAAAGACACTGTGGGAGAGTGCATTATTAACATGGAACATTTCAAAAGGAATAGCAATTTACAGCGCACTCTGCTACCACATACACTCCACCCCATGGACTGCAAAAAAATCATGTCTATTTAACTATGAAGAAAGGATAAGTTGTTCCAATAATCACCTTGAACCAACATTTTTAGCTGGACGAATTTGCCTAGCCCGTTGAGTAGCTGTAGGTTTCATTAATGATGAACTCTTTGGCACAGCAGGTTTAAAATTAGAATTCAAACTGTTACCAGTTGCTTTGCTGCCACGTGTATGTCCTAGAAAAGAGAGAAATAGATGTCATGAAAAAGGGAGAGTATACAAGTTGAGGTATAGGAAAAAGTATAGTGACGTGTGTGGAGAGAGAAAGCTAGAGAATGGCAAACACATAATGATAGAAATAACAAAAGTAGAGTCTAAAACATGGTTATGCGATAGATATAAAACCATTCAAGTGTGTCTACTTTAACACCTTAAGCTTTTGGGAAAACTAGTTTTTGACATAGTTATAAGTTTGATCCTTGCCGCCAACATAATTCATAACCAAATTATATTTCAACACAGCATAAAGTGGACTAATACATTCTTCCTATCTTAAACTTTTGGGAGAGTCAATCCACGGCGTCATGGAACTTCGGTTCATATAAAAATTACCATGGTACGAGAAACAGATGTAATATAAGAACCTTCAACTGTAAATTGAGTTTAAAGAAAGGTATTGATGGTGCTAAAGTTGTAGTTGTGCAACTAACAAATTGATGGTTGGATTCACATAAGAATTGTAAGATGCTAAGACACTAAACAAATCTACCGTCCTATCGTTAGAACAAAGACCATCGTGTCATACTTATTACGCAAAGGTATTTGTAGTGGCCTCATACCATTGTTATATAAAATCGCAGCCATCAAGCAAGAGATCTTTTAACCAAATGGTTTCAAATCTAACAATTATAAAGTAGAAGGCACCATCAACCAGCCAAGAGTCGTAGCCTTCCTAAATAGACCCTAATGTAATACTGAAAATGTTTCTGAAATCATCAAATGTTAAAGACAAATGTATTATGATATAAGCCCATTATAGAGCAAACTTCCCCAATTTACTGCCTCAGTAGTTTTGTTCATTTGGACATATTACAACCAGTTAATTCTTCCAGCGGAATTGGCATTTATACTGAGAAAAAAATCACTGTTGCAGCTATTTAAGAATGACGGTGAATAATTAAAAACATTAGGCTAAGACTTATGCAGATCCAAAGCAGGTACATTTTATTAGTGAAAAAAACATGGAAACACCTCAATACACATTCCATGTGATTAATCACATGACTAAAGCACCAACACAAGGACCCTACCAGAGACCCCGGAAAAAAGGGATTTCCAATCTCCTAGTTTTAAAACACTAACAAAAACAAACAAAAAAAGGTGCATTATACAAACAATGATATTATAAGTCATGATA